>CXWL01002686.1_pt1 | contig 10252 bp, 10 predicted proteins | sample 590931 | NCBI WGS metagenome assembly CXWL01 (sample SAMEA3498368, study PRJEB10139) | groundwater metagenome | biome: water well; material: biofilm material | place: Germany | collected 2015-04-27
TTCTTGATACAGCAGCGTGCGGATCCGGTCGTATTCCTGTTTGGTGATCGGGTAATCCATAGGGCTAGGCCTTGTACCAGACGAAAATCATCATATAGACCAGATAGGCGGTCCCGATTGTGCCGGAGAAGGTCCAGATGAGCAGGTGCCCGAGTCTTCGATGCGTCGTCATGCCGGCCGCCATGGCTCCCACACTGCCGTAGCGCAGGCGATGCAAGCCCATGTAGAGGTTGTATCCTCCCAGAGCGATCGTGGTCAGGGCGAACAGCATGTGCGTGGCAAAGACGGGAAGGTACACCGTCCAGTACTGCTGAGGAGTTCCGCCGAACTGCTCCCGTCCGAAGAGCGCTTGCTTGAGCACGTAGGCGATCAGCCAGATCCCGACCACGGTGCAGGCAATGATCATCCGTCGAGCGTGATGCGGAACATCGTGTACCTTGGCGGAGCGTACGCCGGCTAACGCCACAAAATACGCGCCGGTGATGCTGGTCAGCACGGCATACCAAAGGATTGATTTGAGGTCCATACGATTCCCTCAGTTTCAGGTGAACGAGCGCACACGCACCCGTCTGTGTATCGGCCGGTTCATGCTGATTCTTTAGGGTTAGAGTGACGCGGGAGGGAAACCGTGAGAGGGCAGGAAGGAGGCGCGCGCGGGGTAGGCACAAATTGCCCACCCCGCCGGGTACCGTCTAGAACTCTTCGAAGTCGTCGTTGGCGGCGCGACGATCAGTGCCGTTGCCGGCTGCGATGCCCGCCCCGGCCTCGGCCGGACGGTGGAGGCCGCTGCCCGGCTTCTTCATGCCGGGCTTGGTTGAGCCGGGTCGAACGCCTGTTGGGGCCGGTCGGCCGACCGTCGGCGAGGGGCGCCGGATCGGTGTGACGCTTGCACCCGACTGACCACTGGCGAGGGTCCGAAACACTTCCACTTGGCGCATCAGATCCTTGGCCTGCTCCTTCATGGATTGGCTGGCCGAGGTGGTTTCTTCCACCAACGCAGCATTTTGCTGGGTGGTTTCGTCCATCTGCATGATGGCTTTGTTCACCTGATCGATGCCGGTGGCCTGCTCCTGTGAGGCGGCCGTGATTTCGCCGATGATGTCCGTGACGCGTTTGACGGAACTGACAATCTCTTCCAGCGTTTTGCCGGACTGATTGACCAGTTCGCTGCCGTCGCTGACGCGCTGGATGGACTCGTTGATGAGTCCTTTGATCTCCTTGGCGGCTGTAGCGGAGCGTTGTGCCAGGTTGCGAACCTCGGCGGCGACGACCGCGAAGCCCCGGCCATGTTCGCCGGCACGGGCCGCTTCGACCGCGGCGTTTAGGGCTAAGAGGTTGGTCTGGAAGGCGATCTCGTCGATCACCGTGATGATGTCGGCAATCTTCTTGCTGCTCTTGTTGATCTCCCCCATGGCATCCACAGCGCGAGTCGTCACCGAACCGCCTTTCTCGGCGGTATCCCGGGCGGCGATGGCCAGCTGGTTGGCCTGTTTGGCATTGTCGGCGTTCTGCTTCACGGTCGAGGTCATCTCTTCCATGGAGGCACTGGTCTCTTCCAGCGACGAGGCTTGCTCACTCGTCCGCTGCGCCAGGTCTTCATTCCCCTTGGTGATTTGTTCCGCTCCGGCGGTCACGCTTTCGGCGGATTCCCGCACGGTGGTCATCGCCGTGCTGAGTGTGCCGAGGGCACTGTTCAAGCTGGTCTTCATCTGCTCGAACTCGCCCTGATAGGTACCCGTCATGGTCTTCGTCAGATCGTTGGAAGCCATCGCCGTCAACACTGTCTGGGCTTCGTGTAACGGTGTGACGACGGCATCCAACATTTTATTGACGCCCTGCGACAGATTCTTAAAGAAGCCGTCGAACTGTTCCGCGTTGATGCGCTCGGAAAGCTGACCGATCGAGGCGGCCTGGATGAGCTTGTCGACTTCATCCTGCGCCTTCTTCTGTGCGGTGATGTCGGACCATTCCACCACGTTGCCCAGGTATTCGCCGCTGTCCGACATAATGGCGGAGGCATTGAGGTCGAGGGTCAGCGAGCCGACCTTGATTTCTGATCGATAGGGCAGGTTCTTGGGATTATCGAGCAACTGGCGTTGATGCGCCGGATTCTTATGATAGCTGTCAATGCAGCTCCCCACGACTTTATCCACCGCAAAGCTCGGAAATACCTTGCGGATCTCCCCTTCACGCTGCCGGAGGGTGGTCACGGAGGCCCTATTGCTGTAGACGATTGTATAGGTTCGATCGCAAACGAGCACGTTCGATGAGGTGTTATCCAGTGCCGTCTTCAGGCGTGTCATAACCTTGTTGATTTCCGCCTGCTTGGTGATGCTGTCTTCAATCTGACCGGCCATCGTATTGAACGCCTGGCTCAAGTGACCGACTTCGTCCGTGGAGTGAACGGAGGCTCGGGCGCTGTACTCGCCGGCTGCCAGCTTCTCGGCCGCTTCGCCGACCAGATTGAGATTCCGCGCCAGCATCCGCGCAATGACCCAGCCGATCAGCAGCCCCAGAGAGATGCCAACGGCGATGATGATCGTTAATTGTGTCTGAGCTTCCTGATAGGTCCTGGCGGCTTCGTCGTACTTGGCTTGTGCGATCTGCACCTTGGTGTCGACCAGGTTGTTGAGGGCATCGATGGAAGCTTTGAACTTCCCGGCGGCTTCGCCTTTGAGAAGGGCCAACGCTTCCTTCTGATCTCCGGCCTGGAGATGTTTAAAGACGACATTGTCACGATAACTCCGATAGTCGTCGTACACTTTCGCAAAATCGTCATAAGCCTTCTTGACTGATTCGGCCTTGATGGTCTTATTGAAGGCTTCCCGGGTTTCATCCACTTGTTTATTGAGATCCCGTACTTTGGTCAGCGCTTCTTCGCGATCGGCGGCACTTTGTGTGAGGATCGCCGTGAGGGTCTGCGCGCGCATCTGGTAGACCATGCCCCGCACACGGGTGAGGGTCATCAGAGGCTTGAGCTGGACATTATTGATGTTCTCGACGCTGTCGTTGATCTTGCCCATCGAGGTCACGCCGACGTAGCCGACGACGGCCATGAGGCCGCCGACGACGGCAAAGCCGGCCATGAGTTTCGTCATGGTCTTCAGATTGTTGAACCAGGCAAACATGGGAAGTCCCTCCTTCGTGGGTGACGATGGGCGTGAAGCGGAGCCCCGCCGAGTGGAGGCTCCTTCCAACATAATGGTCTTGATGGCGCCGAGGGCGTCGGCCCAGGCTGTGCGGAGCTCCGGCGTCCAAGCCGGACCGGCAAATTCCGCGAGTACTGCCAAAAGATTTTCAGCGACAGCATCGTAATGGGCCGGCTGGGTGCCGTAAGACACATGGCGAGCGCCCATGTCCTTCAACGCCTTCGAGAGTTTGTCCGGGCGCCGCAGGTTTTGGATCACCAACACGAGCGAGGCCAGCAGCTTCTTCTTTTGCTCCGGCATCGACACGTGGGCAAACATCGGCTTGACCGACGGGTATTTCTCGAATAATCGCTCGTAAAAGCGGGCAACGAGCGCATCGCCTTTCGGCGCCACCAACTTAAAGCTTTGCTCGAGTAGCTCAACGTTGAGTCCCATGATCGCGAGTCCTTCCTGTCCTAAGAGTTAAGCGGCGGCCTCTGTCAATGCCTGTACATCCCCGTCGGTCAGCAATCGGTCGATATCGAGTAACGACACCAGTTTGTCCCCGCATTTGCCGATGCCGCTGAGAAAGCTGACATCGACATTGGTCCCGAACTGCGGCGGCGGCTGAATGTCTTTGGCCGCGATATCGAGGACGTCGGACACGGCATCGACGATCACCCCCATGATGCGATCGCGTACGACGACGACGACGATGACAGTGAACATAGTCGGCTCGACTTCCGGCATCCCGAACTTGCTGCGGAGGTTGACGATGGGCACGATGGTGCCGCGCAGGTTCAGCACGCCTTTGATGAAGCCGGGCGTGTTGGGGATGCGGGTGACGGCGGTGTAGCCTTTGATCTCCTGGACGCGCAGGATATCGACGCCGTAATGTTCCTCACCGAGGGTGAAGCTCAGAAACTGATTCCCGTCGGTCGAGAGGCCGAGGCCGGCCGTCGCCTCAGCGCTGAGGGTGGCGGACGCCTGTGTCGTGCCTGCTGCCATACTGTCCTCCTTCACTCGTCTGTTAGGCCGCGACGGAGAGCCCGTGGCGGCTGAGTTCGATCAAGCCCCGCACATCGAGAATGAAGCTGACTGTTCCATCGCCGAGAATCGTCGCTCCGGCAATGCCTTTCACCTTCCGAAAGTTCTTCTCCAGACTCTTGATGACCACCTGCTGTTGTCCCAGCAGCTCATCCACCATGACCGCCACGCGTTCATGCTCGGTTTCCAGCATGACGAGGATTGCCTTCGTCGGGTCCTGGCAATCCGCTTCGATGGAAAAGGCCTCGGAGAGGCGCACGATCGGATGGTACGAGCCGCGCACTTCCACCACTTCCCCTTTTCCGGTGATAGTCTTGACGGAGGAGATCGTCGGTTGAATCGATTCCAGAATCGAGACCAGCGGGATAATGTAGCTTTCCCGTCCGACCCGCACGGTCATTCCTTCGATAATCGCCAGAGTCAGCGGGAGCTTGAGGGTAAACGTCGTGCCTTTGCCCAGCGCTGTCTTGATACTCACGGTTCCGCCGAGCGCTTCGATATTCTTTTTCACCACATCCATGCCGACGCCCCGGCCTGAGACGTCGGTGATCTTGTCGGCGGTGGAAAAGCCCGGTCGGAAAATCAGTCCGTTGATCTGATCGTCTGACAGCTTCTCCCCGTCCGCGATCAGGCCTTGTTTGATGGCCTTGGCCAGGATCTTGTCCCGGTTGAGCCCGCGCCCGTCATCTTCTACCGTGATGCAGATGCTGCCGCCTTCATGAAAGGCGTTCATGCGGATCGTCCCCAGTTCCGGCTTGCCGGCCGCGAGGCGTTCTTCCGGCGGTTCCAGGCCATGGTCGGCGGAGTTGCGGACCAGGTGCGTGAGCGGATCGCCGATCGATTCGATGACGGTCTTATCGAGTTCGGTCTCTTCGCCAGAGAGCAGGAGCTGGATCTTCTTCCCGGCTTTGCCGGACAGATCGCGCACCAGTCTGGGAAAGCGGCTGAAGGTGCTGCCGATGGGAAGCATGCGGATGCCCATGACCCGCTCTTGGATTTCTCGGGTGTTCCGTTCCAATTGGGCCACGCGTTCGACCAGGACGGGCAGCTGGCTCATATCGAAGCGTGTACCGAGCGAACTCAACATCGATTGGGTGATGACCAGCTCCCCGACCAGATTGATCAGCTTGTCGATCTTGCCGGTATCCACACGAATTGAGGCGGCATCGCCGCCTTTCTTTGCCTGGGTGGCGGTATCGCCCTGTTTTTGCAGCGCCTGGGAAATCTGTTGGGGCGTCGCCGCGTGCTGCTCGACCAGAATCTCTCCGAGCCGCTTCTGCTGAGACAGCGCGTTGTCTAGCGTTTCGCGTGAGACCACGCCGCTTTCGACCAGGATCTCGCCTAAGGGTTTGGGTTCGCTGTTGCCGTCGGTGATTACGGGAGGAATGACCGGACCACACGGTTCAATGGCTAGTTCGCCTCCATCCCGAACAAAATCAAAGACCCCTTCCACCACCGCCTGTTCTTTGGGCGTCTCGAGTTCCAGTGTCCAGGTCAAATAGCAGGACTCAGGATCCAGGGATTCGAATGCGGGAAACCGGCTGGTATCCAGCCGGCGCGAGACGATGGTGCCCAGATCTTCCAGTTCGCCGATCATGCGAACCGGATCGAGCCCTCGTTGAAACAGCCAGGCAGGAGCGGCCCATGTGATGCGAAAGCGATGAAGACCTGGTGTTGAGGAAGCCGCGGCCGGTGCAGCCGGCGATGTTTGGGAGGGTCTGGAAGACGTACTCCCCGGAGCCTTTTCGCCCTCTGCTGCGGTGGCCAGCTCCCGTTCAAGTTGCAGTAAGAGGTCCGTATCGGGCGCTGCTCCGCCTCTGGCGGCTTCGATCAGAATCTTGAGCTGGTCGGTCGACCGCAAGAGGATGTCGGTAATATCAGGGGTAACGGAAAACTTGCCGTTCCGCAGTTGATCCAGGAGCGTTTCCATCTTATGGGTGAACTGGCCGACGGCAGTGAAGCCGAACATGCCGCTGTTCCCTTTGATGGAATGGGCGGCCCGGAAGATCCGGTTCAAGAGATCGAGATCGTCCGGACGCTGTTCAAGTTGGAGCAATCCGTCTTCGATCGTGGTCAGGTGTTCCGACGACTCTTCAAAGAAGGCATCCTGAAATTGGGAAAGATCGGTGGTCATTCGCGTGTCCTCAGTGCGTTCTCAACCGGGCAATACTTTTTGGACGACTTTGAGCATTTGTTCGGGATTGAATGGTTTGACGATCCAGCCGGTTGCGCCGGCGGCCTGTCCCGCTTTCTTCTTGTCATCGGCGGACTCGGTGGTCAGCATCAAAATCGGCGTGAATTTGAAGGCCGGCATCTTCCGGATCTCTTGGATGAGAGTAATGCCGTCCATCTCAGGCATATTGAGGTCGGTGACGACCAGGGCGGGTTTGGCGCCTCCGTTCAGCTTGCTGACGGCTTCCTTGCCATTACCTGCCTCGACGATTTCATACCCCGCCCCTTTCAGGGTATAGGCGACCATTTGCCGCATGGTCGATGAGTCGTCTACGATCAACACTGTCTTTCCCATTTCATCCTCCACCATGTGTGGTGTTATCGGTGTCTGTGCGACGCGGTATCCCTGTGTATGACTATCTAAAACAGCACGATATCCTCATGTGCCGTCTGCTGGGCGGCGCCGTGATCGGTGCCCAAGTTCGTGGAATGCACCTGCCGTTCTTCCCGCATCGTGTAGCTGCGCTGTAGCTTATGCACGTAGTCGGTCGTCCCGTTGAATGACTCGGGCTCTACCCCGCGTGTGGCGGCAAGGAGATCTTCCTGTAGGGCCTTTAAGGGCTCGATGACATGTTCGATTTTCTGTCTGGCGATGTCCTGGAATTGCAGGGCCATGACGATGGCGGCGATGTCCTGGCCTAACCGTTCGGCGCTGAGCTGCGTATTGCCAACATTCGAGCGCAGGGCGTCGTTCTTTTCCGTGAGTGTCTTTGTCATGCGATCGAGTTTCTCTTTGGAAGACAAGGTTTTGGAGAGATCGACGGACGCAAGCTCCGCGACCTCGGTCATCGCCTGGTGGCTTTCTCGCCGCACATCCATGACGAGTTTCTTGATATTAATGGCGGCTTGCCCGGAACGGTTCGCCAGTTTCGTGACTTCGTCTGCCACCACGGCAAATCCCCGTCCATGTTCGCCGGCTCGAGCCGCTTCGATGGCGGCATTCAACGCCAGCAAGCGGGTTTGGTCGGCAATAAAGGTGATCTCGCCGAGAATCCCGCTGATGGCCTTGGTGCTGGAATCCATCTTGTCCATGGTCGTGGACACACTCATGGCGATGGTTGCGGATTGCGATACGTCGCGGACAAATTGGTCGAGCATCTTGGAGGTTTCTCCGACGACGTCGACATCCTCTTCGTCTCCGGTTGAGAAGAGGGCGGCGGATTCGTTGGCTTGTTCCTTGGCCCTATGGGCGATCTCTTGAAAGCGTTGGCCCAAGTCCAGGATCGCCTGTTCGGTCTGCGTGATCACGCCTTGCAACTGGCCGTTCATGATCGGCACGAGCGGGGCCAGTGTGGCACAGATGCCGGATTGATAGTGCGTGCTGGTGGCGGCCTGAATCGCTTCGAGGCGCGCCGTTTCTTCCGTGAGCCGGATGGCCAGGCGGCGCCGGCAGTACCAGGCCATCCCTAGTGCGCCACAGACGACTCCGGTCGCAGCGAGCGAGACTTCATTCCACATTACGTGAGCCCTTGTCCTTTCGGTCGCGTCCATCCCATCTGAGTGAAGCGTTCTGTAACGCGGGCCGGCACATTGATGAGTTGCACCGACTCGTGGCGGCAGGCTGCGATGAGAAGCTGGAGCGCGGACGCATCCACGGTTCCTGTTTCTCCAAGGTCGACGGTGATGCCATGGCCTCGTTTTAAGCCGGTCTGCAGTTGGGCTTTGAAGTCGCAGATCTCAAATATCGTCAGGTCGCCGCTGGGGGCCAGATGCATGGGGCTTGTCATTGAGCCTCCTGTCGTGAATCTAAAACGTTGTATCCCTTATTAGCTATGGAAGCACTCCCCTATCGGCGCAGGTGTGCGCGATCTTGAGCCTGTTTTGAAGAATATCTGCGATTAATTCGTCGAGGGGGTGCTGGTTGGCACTGGGGACTGAAGCTCTGACGGTATGTCATCCGATGGCGCGGAGGGGAACGCATTATCTTGTTGCTCCGGTCGGACCGGTGCATGTTCCAAAATCACCACTTCAACCCGGCGGTTTTTGGCGCGTTGTTCAAGCGTGAGATTTTCGACCAGCGGTCTGGAGTCGGCATACCCGAGCGCTGCCAGGTGTTCCGCCGGCACGGAGTAGAGTTCCGATAAGACCCGGACGACGATCACGGCACGGGTGGCCGACAGTTCCCAATTCGACGGAAACAGCGCGGTGCGAATCGGGACATTGTCGGTATGCCCTTCGACGCGCACATGCCGGTTCAGCTCGATCATGGCTTGGGAGAGTCCCTGAAGAAACGGAAGGGCTTCGGGGCGCACGGCTGCTTCTCCGCTATTAAAGAGGACTTGATCCGGGATGGTGATGACAATGTCGCCATTGAGCTTTTCCTGGAGTTGCATGAAGTCGAATTGGGAGTTCGCCTTCATGTTCTTGACCAGCTCGCGCATCTTTCTGATCGCGACTTCCTTGTTACCGGGGAGGTTTTGCGTCATCAATGTGGGTCGCTGTTGCCCGAGGGTAAACGCCATGGATGAGGCCGGGGGCGTCGAAATGGGATGCAAGGCAGCCTTGATCGAATCGCTGACCGTGCGATATTTCCCTTCATTGACGGAGGAGACGGAATACATCACGACAAAGAACGCGAACAGCAACGTGATGAAGTCGGCGTACGACACCAGCCAGCGTTCATGATTCTCGTGTTCTTCGTGTTTGTGTTTTGCCATGTGCGACCGTGAACCGTGGTCAGTGACGGGTGATCAGCAATCAGTAATGAGTGCGGGAGGAGTCCGTCCAATACCCACCACCGATCATTTCTTCGCCTCTTTCGAGCGTTCCTCGTGGGGCAGGAAGCTTTCCAGCTTTTCCTGAAGCAGCCGGGGATTCTCGCCTTGGGCCAGACCGACCAGTCCCATGATGATGATATTGCGCGCCCCGGACTCCTCCTTCAGCTTCATCTTGATTTTGTTCGCGAAAGGCAGAAAAAAGAGGTTGGCGAGGCCGACGCCATATACCGTGGCCACGAAGGCCACCGCGATACCGCCGCCCAACTTGGAGGGATCCGCCAGATTTTCCATCACGTGAATGAGTCCCAAAACCGCGCCCAAGATGCCGACCGTCGGGGCATAGCCGCCTGCGGCCTCCCATACTTTGGCAGCTTTTACCCCGGCCTCCTCATGATGCTCGACTTCGATTTCAAGAATTTCATGCACGGCTTTTGGATCGGTCCCGTCCACAATGAGCTGCACGCCCTTCTTGAAGAACGGATCCTTGATGTCCTTGAGTTTGCCTTCCAGCGCCAGTAATCCCTGTTTGCGCGATACCGTGGCCAGGTCCAGAATTAACTTGATCGTCCCCTTCGTATCGATGGGGGTATTGCCGAAAACCATGCCCAGCGATCCAATGGACTTGATCACCACCGAAAGCGGATTTTGTACACAACAGGCGCCGATCGTGCCTCCGGCCACGATGATGAAGGCCGTCAGCTGCATGATGGAGCTGAGGTGGCCGCCTTCCAGTGCCTGTCCACCGATGATCGATCCGATCGAGAGTATGATTCCGAGTATTGTCGCTATATCCACGAGTCCATCTTTCCTTACAATACAATGGCATGAGCGATATCTATCATGTGAAGAATCAAGCCTACTTTTGAACTATTGCACCTCAAATTCAGCCTCTGCTAGGGTGCGCTACCCAATAGAAGGAGCCCGCGCATGGATTCGTCTGATAGTTTGATGCTCGATGCCAAGCAAGCCATTCTGNNGGCGGAGGCGATGCAACAGTTCCAGACCACGATGCATTGCGCCTCGGATCTGCTGACGGATTCCCTGACCTTGCTCGAACGGGTGCTCGAAACGCATCGCCAGCCCCCTCCGGAGAATCCTCAGAACGGTCCCCTCGCATAACCCTAGTGC
>CXWL01021773.1_pt1 | contig 10252 bp, 20 predicted proteins | sample 590931 | NCBI WGS metagenome assembly CXWL01 (sample SAMEA3498368, study PRJEB10139) | groundwater metagenome | biome: water well; material: biofilm material | place: Germany | collected 2015-04-27
TTCTAATACAGGTAAGAAGCGTACACCTGAGCAATGTGCTCGAATGAAAGAAGCTCAACGTCTTAGGTACTTGAGAAAGGTCTAAGTTATGAAAGTGGTGTTCCTTTGACTTTGATGGGGTGCTTAATTCAGCTAAGTGGATTGCGGCTAATCAGCAGCTGTTCAACACAGGTCGACTGTTCATGCATACTAATGTAGACAGAGAGGCGGTCGCTCGAGTCGATAAGATTTGCAGAGAGACTGGTGCAAAGGTCGTTATCTCCTCTACTTGGAGACGCTTCAATAAGCCTGAAGAGCTCGCGGTTCTCTTGAAGAATCACGGGTTTACGGGCGAAGTGATTGGCGCAACACCAATCCTTGGTGGTATGCGGGGCAAAGAGATTGACCGATGGATTGCAGAGAATGGACCAATTGAAGGCTTTGTCATCATAGATGATGACAGTGATATGGTTCACCTGTTCCATAAGCTTGTGCAGACCACATTCGATTTGGGTCTGCAGGATGAACACGTTGAGAAGGCAATCGCAGTACTACAGGAGAAAGTATGAACTTCGTTCGTTGGCTTCTTAGCTGTGCGGCAGGTGTTGGTGCTTGGTATGTCGCTGCTGCTGGTAACACGATGACTTTCTGGCCCAGACTCGGCATGTGGGTGTTGTTCTGGATGTTGCTGAGTGTCTATGTCGCCGTGGAGAAGAATCGTGAGTGATAAGCAAGTCAAAGTGATGCGAGGTATCCAAGGTAGCGGCAAGTCTACTTATGCCAAGCTGCTACGCCAGTGCGCACACGAGGCTGGTCAGACGCCGATGATTGTCTCAGCCGATGACTTCTTCATTGGTAGCCAAGGCTACAAGTTCGACATCAACAACCTGGGTGAGGCGCATAAGAAATGTATGCGCGACTTCCTGCAGGCTCTGCAAGATGGTATGAGTCCGATCATCGTGGACAATACCAACATCAATCTCGAAGACCTCTCTCCGTACGTCGCTGTCGGCCAAGCTCTCGGCTACGATGTGGAGATTATTCAGGTGAATACTCCACCTGAAATCGCTGCTGGACGTAATGTCCATGGCGTCGGAGAGAATCAAGTTCAAGCACTGCATAAGCGCTTGCAGCAAATCAAGATTCCTAATCGTTTCAAAGTGACTCATATCAACCCGGAGTAATACAATGGCTAATACTAAGCTTGTTCTGCAGTCTTGGGGTGTGGAAATTCACACTCGTAAGGAAGAGAAGGACTCGTATAAGCAGACGGGTGCCGCAGTTGAGTCGGAGAATGGTTCCGGACTTCCTGCGTTGGAGCATTACATTGGACGTCAGATCACCGATGCTGAGCGTTCCAAGCTCGGGTCCAAGGGCTTCATGGAGGCATGACATGAGTTTAGAGAAAAAACCTACATCTGAAGAGATACGGTTCAACATATCTCTTCAACATTGGTATCCACTTGGACAAGTGGACGCCATCTGGTGCCTGATGGAGCATCTTGCCAATCAAATCGATCGCAAGTACCTTGATGAGGTCGGAGCTGTCTTCGATGCGCTCCAGGCTCTCGATACCAAGATTCGCAATGAGCGTTACCCAAGACCGAAGAAGAAGGTAAAATAATCGAATGGGATACTACGGAAATCATCGAAGCGCGCAGCAAAGTGAGCTCTATCTGGAGCTTCCTGAAGAGACTCGTAAGAAGCTCGAAAAAGAGAATCCTCGTGAAGAGGTAACTCAAACACTCGGGACTTCTTCATCATCAATGACCTCTCTCATAAAAGAAGCAAAAGAGTTTGCTGAAAAATGGGGGAAAACCATTAATGATGTGAGACTAGAGCATTCGACCTATCAACACGAATACTCCGATTACTGGTCATCTGAGCATTCATTTGAGGTCGAAGGTCTAGAGACAGACGAACAATACTATTCACGATTGGCAAAAAAATATGAAAATCAACAGCTCGCAGAGAAGCGAGATCGCGAAGAGTTCGAGAGACTTAAAACCAAATTCAAGTGATGCAACAAAACTCATTCTTCTATTAGTCTTGCTCAATAGCGCTGATACCTTTCTCACATCTTTAGCGCTAGATCTTGGGGCAACTGAATTCAATCCAATCGTAGCTGTAGTGCTCAATGAGGGAATGACTTGGTTTCTCTTCTACAAACTTATCCTAACAAATTTAATGATTGTGTTTGTTGGTTTTTTTAGTCAAAAACATCATATTAGTGAAGTTGGGCTTAGAATTGGCGCGTGCGTCTATTCAATTTTAACTCTATGGCACTTAGGAAATCTAGTCTTAATGTTTACCACAGGATGATGTTGATGCATCGCTTCTTTTCTGTCCTTGCTGCAATAAGACTGTGCGAAAATTTGATCGAGAAGATGTCATCCGAGGCATATTTTAAGTCGCTTGCCTGGATGGCAGACAAACATAAGCCAGAGAGATAGCAATAAAATTCTGCGTGTAGAATCATTCCAATGGAAATGATCATCATGGTTGGAATAGCGATTGGCTGTGTTTGTCTAGTGATGATTCCCATTCTTCTGGGTTTGTCTGCAACAATCGCTCGCGCACGAAGCACCGTGGCGCTTCCTCAGTCACCTTCGACTCAGATGTAAAATTTACGGGAGCATAGCTCAATGGAACTTAAATTGGTTAGAAAGTGGTTAACCTCGAATTCAACAATCGGTGAACTTGCAATTGATGGAAAGTATGAATGCTTCGTTATTGAGGATCACTATCCGACTCCGTGGGTAAAGACACCCGCTAAGACTGCGATTCCCACTGGTCGATATGAAGTAATTGTCAACCTGTCGAATCGCTTTAAAGTTGACATGCCGCTTCTTCTGAACGTGCCTCAATATGTAGGCATTCGCATACATCCTGGTAATACAGCAGCTGATACAGAAGGCTGCCTGCTTCCGGGACGTATTCGTCAAGTCGATAAGGTCTTAGAGAGTAAGCTAGCATATGAGGCTCTCTTTACTAAGATTAAGGCTGCATTGAAAGCAGGCGAGAAGGTATTTATCACAATTGAAGTAGCATCTGCAGACGAACAGGCGATTTGCTAAAGAAAGAGCGTTATGACAGACAAAGTCGAAGTGGTTTACTTTATTAAGCCATGTCCTCATTGTAAAAATCCTCTATCTCGCATAGAAAAGATGAGAGTGGCTTGGTCTGAGTGCAGTAATATGGCTTGCCCATACATCGCTAGCCAGGAACCATATCCTCAACCTTACACTGAGTGTTGTAATCGGAGATGACATGGCCACTAAAGAATCTCTAGTCTATCGACTCCGCAAGCGAGCAGAGATTCGCAGGCAGATCTCTACTCGTAAGAGTGTTCAAGAAGGCAAACCCGATCGTATTGCGGATCTTCTTGAAGAGGCAGCTAATGCTCTTCTTTTCACTGAAGAGATGGCAGGCGAACCTTGTGAATATGGGAACAATTGCCCTTCATTTGGCACTAATCACGGGAAATGTTTGCATTGTAAAGCTCGAGAAGCATTGGGCGAAATTTAGTCGCTCGTGTAAGTGTAATCGTAGTCAAACAACGTTGAATAAACACACAGGAGAGGAATAAATGAAATACAGTCTATTGGCAGTCTTAGTAGCATCATCAGCATTTGCGATTGAAATCACGACAGGTAAAACCTCAAAGATTGCAGCGGGGAGTGAGAATGCATCAACCGTCTTCAATAGCACTTTAGCACCGTGGCAGATCTTGAACAACGGTGTTTGGACAGGTGCTACATCCTGCGCCACAAAGCCTATCGCTTCAGCACCTCTGCTACGTATGAATTATTTTAGTAGTGGCCAATTGCTTACCTTGAATAACCTCGGTCCAAATTGGACATACCCGCAGAATGTTCCTGCTATGAATCGGTTGAAGGTGCGTTTTTGCTACCACCTAAGTGGCAACGTTCCTCAGGCTTTGAGAATTGTGCCTATTCTTAAAGACGTTATCACTAATGACGTATATAGCCCAGGAGCAGGCATTGATATCGCCGCCGTCTTTTACGTTGCGCCTGGTTCAACTACTAGCGCAGTTTTGTCTCCTGTTATCACGTGGGATCTTAGCTTATTCCCCATGTCGTCAAATGACCTAGCCGCTCATCGATATGAGTTTGGCGTGCGAGTTGAGCAACAAGAATTCTATGGGTTTCCACTAGACGCTCTTGCAGTGAAAATTCATGGAATGGAACTAAAGGCAGATTTCTTCACTACAACTCCACCTGGACAGCCTATTGCTCCTTCTCGAGTGTACACTCCAGCTACTCCGCCTAATACGTGGAGCTCCGCCAATCTGAAGGTGACAGTCTCTATGCCTGACGCTTCTTCGGCATACAAGATCAACAGCTACATCAAGTGCGGAGATGGTGTGTTTCGGATGTTGACGGAACATTTTTGGGGCGCTGGACAGACCCAGATTCGTAACTACAGTATTGCAAGCATCAACTCGTCAAAGTGTCCGACAGCTCCGCTAGTGCAATGGGGAAGCTCTCAAGTGCAGACGAGGCTAGTGAATATTGACGGTATGGAGACGGGACAGACTGCCTTAAGCAGCAGCTTTATTCTGCAGTAAGCTCGCGCGCGTAGAGATAAATCCCCGGTTGGCCTTCACAAGCCTTCCGGGGATGTTTGGTAGAATTGGGCCTGTGGTATAGTCGGGAACACATCTCCCTTGCACGGAGAAGTAGACGGATCGTAACCGTCCAGGTCCACATGGAAGAACTGCCTCAATAGCTCAGTTGGTAGAGCAACACCTTTGTAATGTGTAGGTCATCAGTTCGAATCTGATTTGAGGCTCAACTTATATGACTAAATATCATGAGCATGTGGAGTAGGAGCCTTACGCTCCGATGCAAATACACCTTCGTAAGTATAAGACTAGAAAGCGAGGAGAACACGAATGAAAACTAATAATGATAGTCCAGGCCGGTATACGTTTGTTGAAGGGGAACGAGTGCGCACCAATCAAGGAACGGGCTTCGTTGTCTCGCCTCCTAAATACTTAAATACCGTTGATGGATGTTATGTCCAACTTGATGGCCATGAAGAAGAAGAGGCTTCCTTATTCACCTGTTCCACCGACGTTGTCTCTATCGAATAAGTGTAGATCTGATCCGAAAATATAAGTAGTATATGCGAATCGGACTTATTTTTCTGCTGTCGGCCATCATTTCGGGGCTTTTAGTCGTTGGAGCTCTTATGTTCAAAGATCCGCTCCCTTTACTCGTTNNGCTCCCTTTACTCGTTATTGCCCTTCTCACGTTCCCACTCTGGCTTATGACATTTGCTCTTGCGACTTTGAAGTTCCGTGGGAGTGTGGACACTTTGCAGTTGCAGAACTACGCTAACATTGCACAGATTCGCCGCAATACTGACAAGTCGTAAACATGAGGTGTGCGCATGGTAAGAGGATATGAGAGACTTGGAGAACTCTCTATACAAGACGTGATAGATGCTATTGCCAAAAGAAGACCACTCGAGTATCGCGGAGTGACCTGTTATACTCATGGCGTTCGACTTTTGACCTATAGTATTCATGGCGTCAAGTGCTGTGTCCCTAGCTGTAATATTAGGGGAGAGTATTTTGCTATTGAACGAGCCTGGAAGCCTGAAGGTTCACGCTATCACTTGAATCTCTATGGTGTTGGTGAGGATGGTAAGGAAGTAATGATAACCTCAGATCATAGAATTCCTAAGAGTAAGGGCGGAATCAACCATATTTCTAACCGTCAACCCATGTGTGCCCCTCATAATATGGGGAAGGGCAATAAGCTCATCTACACATGACCTCCCGTTGTTTTAGTCCAAATCATTGAATAAATTGGTAGAATCCAATTAATGATCGAATCTAACCGACCGACGCTTCTCAAGCTTTGCTGGTTGATCTCTCAACAATGGCAAGCCGAGCTAGCATATAGTAGAGCTCAATGGCGCGTATCCTATTATCGAAAGTTGAAAGCTAAGTTAGAAACTTCAAAGAAAGTTAGTGAGAAATGGAGTGACCTCACAGAGCTTTCAAAGAAGATTGAGACCACGAGACTTGCGGCTCTCAGTAAACAGAAACATCTCTTAGATACAAAGAAGCGATTGTGGAAGCCGATGGCAGCAGCTAAACTAAAGCTTAGAGCAGATTTTACAACAGAAGACGGAAAGGTAATTGGAGTTAATCTCCTAGTTCCTGCGGCTAATGGACATAAATGGCAGACATTTCGTGCGAAGGAAATAGCAGAGATGTCTGATCAATATGAGGCAGAAAAGACTTTAAATAAAGTGCTCTCCAATAAAAGTGAAGTAGAATAATTATAGCGGGTGAGTGAAACGGTTTACACAACAGGCTCATAACCTGGGAACAGTTGGTTCGACTCCAACACCCGCTCATGTCTTATCTCCCACTTGGAACAATATGTTAGTACTACTCCTTAAGTTGATTGCGTACGGTCACATGGGGTTTCTATTTGAAATCTGGTTTACAGGCATTCACAGCTTTTTCTTTAGGAAAGATAGGAGCGCAACTGCAAAGACCTATCTGCCGATGTTCTTGGTCTATGGACTTACAGCATTAGCAATGGAGGCTGTATCTGAGAGACTTCCTTGGCCCTTCTATTTTAAGGCTTTCGTCTACCTGCTGATCATTTACTTTGCTGAAGGTATGAGTGGATGGATACTTAAGAAGACCACGGGGCGAATCCCTTGGGACTATGGGATCAGTCGATGGACTCCAATGGGGCTCATCAATTTTAAGTACGTACCATTCTGGCTACTTGTTGGTATGGCCTTCGACCCCATAACGAACTTCCTAACGAAGGTATTGCGTGTACTGACATTGGAGGGAGTCTAAATATGTTCATTGCCGTCCTTATTGTCATTCTTGCCCAGGTATAACCTGTTAAGGTTGCTGAGAACGCTGTTCTACTTTGTCCTTGTTGTGTCATAGGATAGTTCCGGTGACGGGACAGGAATCTTGCTTCTTGTTTGGTTATGGCCATGCGCTTTTGTTTATCTGCCCATTAAATGGAAAATTCAAGAATTGTTAAAGCTTCATAGAAAGTAAAGGACCACCTTTACAACAGCCGGTGAATGATCTTCGGTACAGGGAGTAACGCTGTTATGTCCTATTCACACCCCATAGGACGTTACTCGAGCTTCGGCTCCACCCGATCTACTAGCTATGAACTGTGTTGCTCCGAGCAGTGGCTGAAGTCGGAGCGCGCTGTACTCATCCTATGAAATCCAAAGATCCCGAATACAGAATTCCTGTAGATAAAGAAAGTTTCCGCTGCTTTAAGTGTGATGGAGTTCAACTTAAAGATACTCCTAGTTGTGGCATGAATGAAGTAGAACCAGGCCTCGCCGCATTGATGTGCAGCGATTGCTATAAGCCCAAGAAAGACCCTACAAAGGTTAAAGACGATGACAGTAAAACAAGTGATAGTGATGCGCCGCGACCTGAAGATGCGAAGGGGCAAGGAGATAGCGCAGGGAAGCCACGCGTCGAACCAGATCCTGGAGCAGGTGGGCTTTCACGGGAAGTACCCATACCCGGAGCTGATCGAGTGGCTGAACACGGGGAAGACCAAAGTAACAGTGAGAGTTGACTCCGAAGATGAGCTCATGTATATCTACAAGACAGCTCAACTCTACAACCTAGAAGTGAGTCTCATTGTCGACTCGGGTAGAACAGAGTTTAACGGTGTTCCAACCAAGACCTGTCTTGCAATTGGACCCAATGATGCAGACACAATTGATGCAGTTACCGGTAAACTACAACTCTACTAATCATGTTCCTCATTATTCTGGCTAGCGGTTACTTCTTACTTGGCGGCCTTTTAGCTGGCGCGCTTCTCACTGATAAACACTGTAACACCAATAAGAAGGAAGCATTCTTCTGCTTTGTGGCTGGACTGGTGTGGCCGTTAGCAGTTGGGACAGCAGCAGGCTTCGGTCTCTTTGAGAATGTTAGAGAGAAGATCTACGCAAGACGGCAACTTCGCAACGAAAAAGTTCTACGTTTTGCAAATCAACTAGTCAAGATGAAGCTCATCACCAAAGATACGTATCATGCGGTTTCAAAAAGGATGAAGGCCTAATGGTATTGTTTACCAAAGAAGTATTTGTGCAATACAAGAGTATTTCAAGCGTAATGGTTGTTCCGCTGATGCAACCGCAATTTCCTGGACAAGCTCCCAATCCGCCACTGTGGCAAGTTCAAGTTACTGGTGCGCAACCAGATAACGCTGCCAACAACAACATGAACATGGGTATGGGCGACATGCCGTATCAGACTATCATTACCTGTGAATCAAGAGAAGATGCACAGAAGCTTTTTAAGGAAATAATACGGCAAGTAGTAGACTCTGGGCAAGTTACTGAACTGAATGACAAGCTGTTTGACGACGTAATCAAGGAGAAGTGAAATGAACAATACAACTCTGACCCGTGCTGTTCGTGAAGACCGCCGTGCCCGCGCTGAGGCTGTCCAAGCAGCTAACAAGCGCACCCCTCAAGAGCAGCTTGCCCAGTTGGATAAGCTCGGCCTTGTCGCAGCTAAGGAGCGGGCGAAGATCGCCAAGAAGCTCCAGAAGGAAGCTGAGACCAAGAAGGCAAAGAAGAATGGTTGAAGTAATTAAGTATCAGACTCCTAATTGCCGTCCTTGTAGGCTCATCCAGTTCACCCTAGACCGCATTCACGAGCAACTTAAAGATAAGCCTATCACTTTTACTGTAGTCGATGCAATGCAAGAGCCTGAAAGGACTCAGGCTGCAGGTATTACTAGCGCCCCGACAGTTGTAGTATTCAAGGATGGCAACGAGATTCATAGGTTTGTTGGTGGACACCACAAAGATGCAGACTTTCTTGCAGTTATCGAGCCGCTTCTACAATAGCGTACTTGCATTTCTGTATCTCTGCATCTATATCTACTTTCGCTACCGTATCTACATGTTCCTATGATTTACCCTCGTACACTCAAGAGTCGGTGGTACATGGAGAATGTCTGCGATAGTATCCATGCCTCACTCGAAGGCATGAAGAACTACACGAAGTATTTCTACGAGAACGACTACGAACGGAAAGCTTATATTGACATGTTTGAACAATGTCAACTTCTCGTCCGTAAACATGACTTAGAGCCAGGTGAGATGCTTCAGGCTCTAAGTGATCTCCATACAGATGTTATAGACTGGCCAATCTACGTACCATTTTTCTCTTTTGCCCGTTGGTTCTACAGGCCTAATGAGGCTCGAGAAAAAGCTGTTGTTATGGCTTTCGAACTAGTAGACAGCATTAGTAAGCGATACACACTATGACTTGGATAGCTCTCGAAAAAGCTATTGAAAGCCTTAACGAAGGCGTTCGAGTCATGAAGCGCAATAACGCAGTAATGCAGATGCGCTTGCCAAATAACCCGTATCTACCACTGATACGGGTTATGCTTAAACTTGAATTAATTGCCGAATGGCAAGAACCGTTTAAGTTTTAAACTTAATATCACAAGAACCTGAGGCACAGTCGTTCGTCTCGGTATCTTCGATATGAGCTTCACTCCAAAACTTAAATGTCGCTTCGTCGAGGGTGAGTGCCTTGAGTGGCGGCTCTTCTAGAAGACCAGTCTTGGGATTCACGAATCCTCTCGTGTTTTCGCGATAGAACGTCGTCCCTTTCAAACGGGGCAGGTATTCCATCCATGCTGCTTCCATCGTGTCAATAGGACAATCCTCGGCGATATTAACGGTCTTAGAAACGGCATTATCCACGTGCCGTTGAACGATTGCCTGTACCTCTAGGTGGTCACGAACGGTGAGAGATTGGCTTCCAATGAAATGGTCTACGCTCTTCCCTTCCTTCATGAACTGCGCGAAAAGCGGATGATAGACAAGCTCCATCTTTCGCTCATCATTGACCCAGTAGCGACGCTCATATGCAGGAGCGAACATAGGTTCGATACCCGAGCTGCAGTTACCACTCAGAATACTCACTGTGCCGGTCGGCGCCTGAGTGAGGATTGCACAGTTGCGGATGCCGTTCTCCTTAACTAGAGCGCGGATCTTTTCAGGCATGCGCTTCATGAAGCCTGACTCGATATGTTTGTCAGGATTGCAGAGTGGGAACATACCCTTCTCTACAGCTAGTAAGACAGAGCTCTCGTAAGCAGCCTTTGAAATAAAGCGGTATAGCTTATCAATGAACTTATTGCCCTCTTCTGAACCATAGCGAAGGCCAATCATGGCCAACGCGTCTGCGAGACCGGTAGTACCG
>CXWL01020723.1_pt1 | contig 10250 bp, 12 predicted proteins | sample 590931 | NCBI WGS metagenome assembly CXWL01 (sample SAMEA3498368, study PRJEB10139) | groundwater metagenome | biome: water well; material: biofilm material | place: Germany | collected 2015-04-27
TTAAACGGCGGAGGAAAGGGCGGCGAGCTGGCCGGAAACAGAGGATTCGTAGACGTCGGATCCAACGCGGACCCGGAATCCGGCGAGAAGTTTGGCATTGGGCCGCGCCGTGGCGGCGACCGGGCGCTGGTATTTTCGGGTCATGGCCTCCCCGATCATTCGGAGCGTGCCATCACTGATCGGGCCGGCGTGCTCGACCACCGCGTTGGACTTCGCGAGCTCGGTGGCGATGGCGCGGTGGTAGAGCTTGAGCAGTGCGAGGGCGTGGCGCGGGATATTCTTCTCGATGTAGCCGAGCACGCCGGCGACCTGCCCTGCGGAGACGGTTCCATTGACGAGGCTCAGCTTGAAGAGCTGCTTCGCGAGGGCCTTGGTCTTTTTATCGGCGCGCATCTGGCGGGTCAGCTGGCGGAAAGCTCCTTGGTCGCGGCCTCGTTGTAGGCGGCGCGATCAACGTCGGACAATTTTTTGGCAAGGACCTGTTCGGTGGTCTTGACGACGAGACGGGCAATTTCGCCTCGGGCTTCGTTGAGCATTTTCTTGTGCTCAAGCGCAATGGCCTGCTGGGCCTTGGTCAGGGTATCGGCGGCGCGGGCGGTGGCCTCGGCGTTTTGTTTGTCGGCGAATTCCTTGGCGGCCTTGCGGGCCTCGTCGACGAGTTTCTGGGCGTCGAGCTGCGCCGTCTTGATGAGGGCGGCGCTTTCCTGGGCGGCGGCGGCGAGGCGGACCTGGGTCTCCTCGGCGTGCTTGAGGCCGGCGGCGATCTTCGCGTTGCGCTCTTCCATCGTGGCGATGGTGGGCTTGATGCCGAACCAATAGAGAACGCCGAAAAGGATCAGGAAGCTGATGACCTGCATGATCACGAACTTAGGCTCGAGGCCGAACTGCTGGACGATGCCGGATTCGTGGGCGGCTTCCGTGACAGCGAGGAAGGTGGGCAGCATGGCTGGAAAGGGACTGGCGGCGCGGGGCACAGGGCTCCACGCCGCCGGTGATAAGGGTTGGTTATTTCGCGAGGAACAGCGCGAGGATGCCGAGACCTTCGGCGAGCGCCATGCCGATGATGGCCTGGACGAGGATTTTGCCGGAAGCGCCGGGATTGCGACCGACGGCTTCGGCGGCTTTCTGGCCGATGAGACCGACGCCAAGGGCGCCGCCGAGGAGACCGAACGCGCTACCGATGTTGCCGGTGAGTTCAGCGAGGATGGGATACATATGGTGGGTGGGTTGTTGGTTGCGGTTGCCGCCGTGCGCACGCGAGGCACGCTCCCGGCGATAAAGTTTTAGTGGTGCGCCTCGGCGGCGTGGCCCTCCGCGTGCTCGTGCTCATCGCCGTGGTTGCAGATGAGGCCGATATAGACGGAGGTGAGGAGCGTGAAGACGGTGGCTTGGATGAGGCCCACGAGCAACTCCATGAAATAGAAGATGAAGATGAAGCCGGTGCCGTGGAGCAGGTTTTCACCACCGAACACGTTGCCAAAGAGGCGGACCGAAAGGGTGAAAGGGCGGATCACGATCGAAAACACCTCGATGCAGCCGACGATGAGGAAAACGAGCGAAAGGAAAGGATAGAGCCAGGCGGGGGTCTCTTTTTTGTCGGCCTTGTTGCCAAAAAGATCCCAAAGGATGAGTTTTGGGCCGGCGTATTTAAAGATGATGATCAGGTAGGCGCCGAAGGAAACCAACGCGAGCGCGATGGTGCTGTTGAAATCAGCGGTGAAGGGACGGATCCAAGGAGCAGTAAGATGAAAATGTCCATCGACATCGTGACCCCAGCCAATGGTGCCGACACCGGGTAACAACCCCATCCAGTTTTGGATGAGGATGAAGACGAAAAAAGTGACCAGCAGGGGATACGCCGCGGGGAAGGCTTTTTTGCCGACGATCGGCTCAAACAGATCGCGCAATCCTTCCAGCAGGGACTCAAAGACCGCCTGGCTTTTGGTGGGTAGAATCTGCGGCTTGCGCACAGCGAACAGAATGAGGCAGATGAGGACGGCCGAAGTGGCCCAACCCGTGGCCATGCTATTGGTGATTGCCCAGCCATTGCCGAAATCAACCAATTTGGTGGCGGCCGCAGCGACCCCCCCACCTTCCGAGGCATACGCAGCAGTTGCCAAACTCAGGGCGACGACCAATCCCAGGAATTTCTTAACTGCGGGCATTTATGCTAATCTATGGAAGTGTTGAAGGGAGCCCAATTAGGTAGGTTTTAGCCCTTCAAAGCGTCAACCCCCGAAATTAAAAAAGCCGAATAGTTTTGGAAGTAATCCGGCCGGATCTATCTTCAGCCGGTTTGAATTGATATCGAAGCCGGCTTGCCAAGGACCCGGCAAAGCGGCCATTTGTAAAGGATGGACCGAGCTATTCAGGATCTGCTCGCTCGAACCGAGCCGCCGCTCCGCCCGAACGGCGAACGCAAGCTGGCACACAACATCTTCATGCAGGTCACCTGGGGCCTACTCGGGGCGGCGGCCTTAGGGCAGTTATTTCTGCTGGTCTGGCTGGATGTGATGTCCTGACTGCGACCAACGACTGGTAGTCCGGGGCGCGGGCTTGGAAAACGGTTTCTTTTTCCAGCGGCCATGGTGCAGATGGATCCAGTCGCCATGTCTTTAATTCCGGAATCAGGGCGGCAACAGCGCTGAAATACCCCGCATGGTCGGTGCGAAAGTAGAGCGGGGTGCCCTGCTCTGCCCTGCCCGCAAGGGCTTCGAAGAATTCTGTCTGCAAAATCCGGTTCTTCTGGTGTCGTTTTTTGGGCCACGGGTCGGGAAAGAGCACCCAGACCTCCCGCAGGGTCACGCCAGCCGGCAGGGCGTCGAGAAATTCCCGCGCCTCAGCCTGCACGAAATGGCAATTGGTCAGCCCCGCCCGGGCCAGCTTTTTCCGGCTGCGGCTCAGGCGATCCCGGATGATGTCCACTCCGACACAAAATTTCGCGGGGCACGCCTGGGCATACTGCACGAGGAAATGGCCGTGACCCGACCCGATTTCCCAGACCAAGGACTGTGATGGCAGCAGCAGCGTCGCCAGCTCCACCCGCAAGGCGGCGCGGCGTTCCGCGATGCGGGCGAGAAACTCAGGTTGGTAAGCCACGCGCCCCATTGGCGCTAACTGGCCGCACTGCGCAATCCCGAACAGCGGGTCGCTAGCCCGCGGGGATGTAGCGGGGCGCTCTGCTCTGGATCAGGGCTTTTCCGCGCGAAGTGCGGATGCAATCAACACCATCAGTATGCTGATGTCAGCCGGATTGACGCCACTGATGCGACCGGCCTGGCCTAGGTTTTGCGGCCGGATTTGATGGAGCTTCAGCGCACTTTCCCTGCGCAGCCCAGGGATGGCCAGATAGTCCAGCGAAGAGGGAATTTTGATCTTCTCGACATCCTTCAATTTCTCGATCTGTCGCCGCTCGCGGTCGAGATACCCGCGGTAGGTGACACGATAAAGCACCTCTTCCCTTGTCTCTTTGGGTTCAGCCATGAACTCAGCCGGGAGAACAACCGCGGTTTTATCTCGCCGAATGGCATCAGCCCAAGGACCGCCGGCGGTCTTTTGGGTTTCCAAGTAGTTCTCCCAATAAGCAACCCGGTTTATCTTGGACAAAATTCTTCCTAAGCGACTGCCAGAAAGTAGTTTAAGATTATTTGAGTGCTCGTAAAGTCGAAGCTCTGCGCTGCCATGATTGAAGAGTAATCGATGCTCGGCGCGACTTGTGAACATGCGATAGGGCTCGGTAGTTCCCTTTGTGACCAAGTCATCAATCAGCACACCGATGTAAGCTTCATGGCGTTGGATGACAAGAGGCGGCGATCCCCTCGCCTTCAATGAGGCGTTGACGCCGGCAATCAGACCTTGGGCGGCCGCTTCCTCGTAACCCGAGGTGCCGTTGATCTGACCAGCCAGGAATAGATTTTCGACCTTGCGTGATTCGAGCGACGGAAACATCTGCGTCGGCGGCGCAAAGTCATACTCCACGGCATAAGCCGGCCGCAAGAGAACCGCCTGTTCCAAGCCGGGAATGCTGTGAACCAAGTCAAGCTGCACATCGATCGGCAGACTCGTGGACAATCCGTTAATGTAGTATTCGTTCGTGTTGCGTCCTTCGGGCTCGAGGTAAAGCAGGTGGCGCGGCTTGTCGGCAAAACGCACAAATTTGTCCTCGATGCTTGGGCAGTAACGCGGCCCCACTCCGACTATCTCGCCTGAATACATGGCGGATTTGTGCAGGTTCTCCCGCACGATGCGCTCGGATTCGGGTGTGGTGTAGGTCATCCAGCACGACACTTGCTCGCTACCCGGTTTCCAGCCAATGCGGCGCTCCCCTGTCTGTTCCACGTGGAACGGGTCGACCGGATCCCGGGTGTCGTGAAAGGCAAAAAAGGTTGGCTCGAGATCGCCTTTCTGCTCCCGTAGACCGGCAAAGTTAATACTCCGTCCCAAAATACGCGGTGGGGTGCCAGTCTTAAGCCGTTGCAGCTCTATACCGGCCTCCAACAGGCTTCCAGAGAGAGTCTTGGCGCTGAAGTCCCCTAGCCTGCCGCCCTCGTTCTTATTCGCCCCCACATGCATCAGGCCCCGCAGGAAAGTCCCGGTCGTAATCACGACGGTCTGTCCGATAAAATCGATATCCAGGCTCGTCCGACAACCGGTAACTTTTCCGTCTGTAAAAACAAGGCCAGTGACAGTCGCTTGGAATATCTGTAAATTCGGCTGGAGCTCAAGTGTGTGCTTAAGACGGAATTGATAGGCTTTCTTGTCGCATTGAGCTCGCGGGGATTGAACGGCTGGGCCCTTCGATTCATTGAGCAAGCGGAACTGAATTCCAGTCACGTCGGTATTGATAGCCATCTCGCCGCCCAGCGCGTCAATTTCCCGCACTATCTGACCCTTCGCCTGGCCGCCTATCGCCGGGTTACAACTCATTTGGGCGATCGTGTCTATGTTGCCGGTCAAGAGCAGGGTTGAGGACCCCATGCGTGCGGCGGCAAGGCATGCCTCCACGCCAGCGTGTCCCGCCCCGCATACAATCACATCAAATGCTGTTTTATAAATCACGACAAGCTAGATTCCGTATCAAAGTAATTATTTTGATGTTGCATCATTTTCCTATACAAAACTTGGAAAAGAGCTGATCCAAGATTTCTTCATTATCTATCTTGCCGGAAATTTGTCCGAAAGCGTCGAGTGTGACGCGTAAGTCGCTGGCTACCAATTCACTGGATTCACCGCTGGCAATTTTCCCTCCGGCACTTGCCAGACAAGTCCTGGCCTGTTCAAGCGCGTGCGCGTGACGGGTATTGATGGCGATGAGTTCGTCGCCGGTTTCCACATGGAACGACTCGGCCAGTTTGATCACGGCAGCTTGCAGCGCCTCAAGACCGGCGCCATGGAGGGCAGAAATATTCACGTGGGGAAAAGACTTGGGCAGGTCGACTCGCGGCGCAGGGGGCAGGTCAATCTTGTTGAAGACCGCGATGGTATTCGCGGGCTTCATGCGCTCGGCGAGTAAGGCGGGCAGCACGGGCAGGGGACCGGTGGAATCAATCACCCACAGGAAAAGATCGGCCACGGCCGCTTGCTCGAAAGTCTTGTCGATCCCCCGTTTCTCGAGCGAGGAAGCGGCCTGATTGAGTCCGGCGGTATCGATCAATTTCAGCCAATGCCCGCCCATCACGACCCGATCTTCGAGATAATCGCGGGTGGTTCCAGGCTCGGGACTGACCAGTGCCCGGTCGCGGCCTACCAAGCGATTGAGCAGGCTGCTCTTGCCGGCATTAGTCTCGCCGAGGATCACGGTCTTGATTCCCTCACGCAGCAATTCGCCGTATTGGTTGGTGGCGAGCAACCGATTTGTGCCCAGCAGCAGCAGCTCGATTTGGCTTTGCACCGCCCGCCGGTCTTCCAGTGGCAGGTCCTCGTCAGGAAAATCGATGTAAGCCTCAATCCTGGCTAACACATTTACCAGTTGAGAGATAAGAAAGTCCATCTGCCGACCCAAAGCTCCGCGTAGCTGCAGGTTTGCCGCCGCCAGGGCGCGCTCACTACGGGCAGAAATGAGGTCCATCACGGCCTCCGCCTGGCTCAAGTCCATCCGGCCATTCAAGAAAGCCCGTTTGCTAAATTCGCCGCCTTCCGCCGCCCGGCAACCGCGGGCAAAAAGGTCCCCTAGGATTCTCTGCGCGATAAATGGATTCCCGTGACTGGAAATTTCCACGGTGTCCTCACCGGTGAACGAATTCGGGCCGGCAAAAAAAGTGAAGAGCACATCGTCCACCAATACGTCGCCTCGGTCGCGATAATCCGCGTGTTGCGCCAGTCGGGGCGACGGAGTGGTTCCGAAGATCGCCCGCACCAGCTCCGCCACCTGTGGTCCGCTGGCCCGCACCACGGCGATGGCCGACGTGCCGGCCGGTGTGGCCAAGGCGGCGATGGTATCACCCGAAAAAGACATCCGCTTCACGCAAACGAACCGCGCCGCGAAAGCAAAAACCAAAAAACAACGCGCCGGGAGTGAAACTGCTTAAGGCTTGCCGGGAGTGACGACCGGCATGGGTCCGGTGATCTTGGGCGTCGCGACAGGCGGTCTATCGGCCGATGGGGCGGGGGGCGCCACCGGCTTGCCAGCAGCACCACTGTGCAGGGCGCGCACCATCGCATTGGGCAGATCCCTGGCAATCTCCGCCGCACGCCTCTCGGCGGCGGTGATGTCTGCGGGTCGTTTCGCGAGCCGGGCGCGCACCTGGGTCTCGGCGTCGGAGGCTGCGCCGGATTCTTTGGCCACGATCAACCAAGCCAGACCCTCGATGTAATCGCGCTTCACGCCTCGCGCGCTGACCAGCATGGCGCCGATGTTATGCTGCGCTTCGACCACCCCGATCTTCGCGGCTGTCGTGAAATGGTCCAGCGCCCGTCCGTAGTCAGGCATGCCGTCGAGTCCGTCGTGATATATTTTACCCAGCCTGAACCATCCGTTCGCCACGCCGCCCCTGGCGGCTTGCTCGAACAACACGGCGGCCTGCTTGAGGTCGCGCGGCACGCCGTCGCCTTCGGCGCAGCGGTCAGCGAGCTCGAAACACGCCGTCGGGTCGCCGTTCGCGGCAAACTGCTTGAGTTGCTCAAGGGTGGTCCACTTCGGCCCATCGCCCTTGGTGGAGATGAGCTGCGGCGGGGCATCGGAGGGTTCCACCTTCTTCTTGGCGGCGAAAGCCGTGGCGGAAGCCAGGCAATGGAGGGACAGCAGCAAGCGGAGGGTGGGGGACATGGCGGGTCTCTCGTGGGACGGCCCGGGCAGCATTGGGTTCCGTGCGCTCTTGGCAAGGTCACGCGGGCACACCGTTGCCCACGGCTGTGGGCCCGGTGGGCCCTGTTGCCGCCTGCTGGCGGCCCAGGGTTCGTCCTCCGGCCTGCGCCGGGGCGAATGTCCCGGGAACTCCGCGCTTCGCCGGATTCCTAGGCAAAAAAAGTCGCAGCCTGCACTGCGGCCGGAAAAGGGGAGGGCGGGAAAATCAATCCGCGCTCTCAGCAGTGACGGATTCGCCACCCTTGATATGAACTTTGTCCATGATGCCGGCCTTCACCTTGGCGGCCAGGGCGGGGTTCGCCCGGAGAGCCTCCTTGGCGGCCTCGCGGCCCTGGCCGACAAGTTCGCCATTGAACGCGATCCACGCGCCTTTCTTCTCGAGCACCTTGTGGTCGATGCCGAGGTCGATCAACGAGCCGGTGGCGGAGATGCCTTCGTCATACATGATGTCGAACTCGCACTCGGTGAACGGCGGGGCGACTTTGTTCTTCACGACCTTGATCTTGGTGCGGTTGCCGATGACTTTGCCTTCGGGCGTCTTGAGCTGGTCCTTGCGGCGGATGTCGAGGCGGATGGAGGAGAAGAATTTCAGCGCGCGGCCGCCGGAGGTGGTCTCGGGGTTGCCGAACATCACGCCGATCTTTTCCCGGATCTGGTTGGTGAAAATGCACACGCAGTTCGTCTTACTGACGACGGACGTCAGGCGGCGCATGGCCTGGCTCATGAGGCGGGCCTGACTGCCCATCGTCATGTCGCCCATCTGGCCGTCGAGTTCGGCCTTGGTGATGAGGGCGGCGACGGAGTCGAGAACGATGATGTCGATGCTGTTGGAGCGGATGAGCGTCTCCATGATGTTGAGCGCGTCCTCGCCGGAGTCGGGCTGCGAAACAAGGAGGTCGTCGAGACTGACGCCGACGACGCGGGCGTATTTCGGATCGAGCGCATGTTCGACATCAATGAACGCGGCGAGGCCGCCTTGGCGCTGGGCCTCGGCGAGGGCGCTCAGGCAGAACGTGGTTTTGCCGGAGGACTCCGGGCCGTAGATCTCGATGATGCGACCGCGCGGCAAGCCGCCGACACCGAGGGCGAGGTCGATTGCCAGCGAGCCGGTCGAGAGGGTCTCGACCTTCATCTTCGTATTGCTGCCGAGACGCATGATCGAGCCCTCCCCGAACTGTTTCGTGATGGAGGAGACGGCGAGCTCGATGTTTTTCTCCCGGGCGGGATTGGCGGATTTCTCGGCGGGGGCGACGCGCGAGTCGGACTTGGACTTGTCGGCTTTGGACATGGGAATTCGTGTATGAGGGTTAAAGGGACATCCTACCGGCGGGCACTGACAACGGTATGTCAGGAGCTTTTCTTCGGTGCTAGCGCCCGGCAAGCGCGGAGTGGGAAAAATGACCTGAAATAAGGCGGCAATATAGCGCGGCCGCCGGCTCTCATTCGGACATGGTATAAACCGCGAAGGACGGCAGCCAGTGCGAGCGGTTGAAATCCTGGGCGTCGAGCAGGGGCAGGGCGGCGGCGTAGTGCGCCGCGCCGGCCTCGATTGCGAGTTCGTGCCGCGGGTCGCCGGCGTCGAGCAGGCCCGCGAGGCGCCGCCAGACCCAGCCCTTGTTGAGGTTGAGGCCGATCAGATGGGCGATCTTCGGATCGGTGGGGTCGCTGATGTGCGCCGGTTTGAGCAGGTTGGCCGGTTCGCCTTGGGCGAGCCGGGGCAGAAACTTGTCGAACCACCGCAGGAACTGCTCACGCGGCAGGATGCGCGCCATGAGCCCGGCCTCCACCAGGCAGGGCGAATAGAAATCCTCCCCCGAAGGCTCGTAGTGGCCCGGGTAGTCGGTGTCGTGGCCGAACCAGTAGGCGGCGCGCGCCGTGCAGAACAGCTTCAGTTCCTGATCGTCGTGAGCGCGGGCGTGGCCGAGCACGAGCGCGACGGCCACCGCGGTGTTGCCGTGGATGCCGTTGCGCACGGGCGTGGTCAGGGCGCGCAGGTAACGCATGAAACCCGTGCGGATATACGACACCAGTGGATCCATGTTCATCTCCAGCTGGGCGTCGTAGACGCGGACCTCCTGCGCGAGTTTCAGCAGCCAGGCCCAGCCGTAAGGGCGCTCGAAAAATTCGCGGCCCGGCGCCCGGAAATACGCCGCCTCGGCCCGCATATTCTCCTCCGTCAGGTGCGCGTGCAGCACGCGGCTGATCTCGTCTCGCTCGGGCAGGTTGGGGAACATCAGCGCAAGCCGGACCAGCATCCAGTGCTGGTGGACGCACGAATGCCAGTCATAGCTGCCGTAGAAGGCGGGGTGCAGCTCGCGCGGCGTCCTGGCGTCCGCCGGGCCGCCGAGCATGTGCTGCAGATAATGCGGATACTCGCGGCGGATGTTGGTGAGGCCCAGCCGGGAGTAATCCGAGGCCTGCTCTAATGTAAGGATGGGGAAGGAGGCGGACACGACCGGGACCGACTATGCGGGGCGAAAGTTTAAGTTGAAGAAGAAAGCGCGGCGGTTAAGTTGGCCCGTCCCTACCTTTCACGCGCCGCCTTATGAAAATCAAAGCCTATCTCAAACCCAGCTGCGGCTGGTCCAACGGCGTTCGCGCCATCATGCGCAAGCACGGCCTCGCGTTTGAGGACATCGACATCATCAACCACCGCGCCAACTACGAGGAGATGGTGCGCAAATCCGGCCAGCCCCTCTCGCCGTGCGTCGAGATCGATGGCGTGATGCTCGCCGACATCTCCGGCGAGGAGGTCGAGAATTACCTGCTCGCGAACAATCTCGTGCAGGCCAACGGCGCCCGGGTGGATATCGCCACCAACGCCGGCTGCTCCGCCGAGGAACACGAGAAGATGGCCGCCAAGCCCGTGCGCTTCTTCTAATTCGTCGCCATATTCCGTTTCTCCGGCCGAGCCCGCGGGCCCGGCCCTTTTATTGACCACGGATTT
>CXWL01005658.1_pt1 | contig 10249 bp, 12 predicted proteins | sample 590931 | NCBI WGS metagenome assembly CXWL01 (sample SAMEA3498368, study PRJEB10139) | groundwater metagenome | biome: water well; material: biofilm material | place: Germany | collected 2015-04-27
GGTCGCCAGAGAGGATATCCGGAACTATGGCCATCCTAAGAAGCTTAAGTAAGCGCCATTCGGGTCGGATACCTCTTCTAGACTCCTCACCTGTGAATTCTGATCCCAAGTGCAACATAGGTAGTTACGGAGGGACCTCGGTGCCGGCCATTCGGCAGAATGAAGCAGATTCTTCACCTCCAGCAAATAGGAGCCGGCCCTGCCGTATCAGCACCGGACCTCAGAGAAGCGGTCGATGATTGCTCCGATGCGGATCCTGGGTCTGTCGATCCGTCAGAGTGCCACTCAACTGAGGCATGTCCCTAGTAGGGCTGCAATCGACTGAGGACGTCGCGTTCGAATTATGCGTAACTGTGTCTGGCGCGGTTCGGTGTGGACGCGTCGCATGGTCTCGACACTGGCCCAGTAGACGCCGGTTCGCTTGAAGACGGCTCTGCCGGGCTTCAGCGCACAACTTGCCAGATATTAGAATGCTGTATACAAGACAGCATTGTCGTTCTTATGGAGGAGCCCATGTCGGTTCGATTGAACATTACAATGAATGACGACGTTTATGAGAGATTGAAAAAGGAAGTGCCTTCCAACAAGCTCAGCGCCTTTATCCAAGAAGCCATTCGGGCGAAGTTGCATTCGGCTGTCAAGACTTTGAAAGCTGCCTATTGGGCTGCGAGCAAGAGGCAGTGGAGGACCATCCTTGCTGACGATTGGAAACACGTCGGTGGCGAAGGATGAAACGCTTGAGGCAGACTACTGACTACGTCAACCGACAGTACTACCCCTTCCTACAGGCCGCCTCCCACACACCTTGATTCAGACTTGCTGGTTCAACAGCAATCCAGTGGCCTTCGCTGGTGTGTCCGGCACCACCAATCACCTCGCCTGTCCCCATGTGGCCGTAGAAATCGGTGGTTTCCAGATTCCGAACACGTTTTTCGGCACAATTGAACTGTTTAGTCATCTTGGTGGAATAAAATCGAGTAGGGGACCTGTTGCCCTGCATCCACTTCCAGTCGATCAACGCGGAAATGGTCACCAGATTGCCTTCTCTGTGTATGGTAGCAGCATCGACGTACACCATTTGCAATGGATGCGATTGATACTGAGCGTCAATAGCCACCCATTGAGCATAGAGAGGCGTCGAGCTGAGAACTAGGAACATAGCCAGGAGCCAGACAAATCGACGAGACGTCAGCATCTCTGTGTCCTCCCGTTCCAACATCATTGTATCACCCGAGGTGTATGAAGAGAACGGGTTCTCTCTTGGTCTCTCGTGTGAAAGGATCATTCAGAAAAGAATGTGGGGAGGGGAAAGTCGTATGGTGATGCAAATCCGGTGGAGAGTGGAGTTAGCCGACTTCATGCAGTTTGAGCAGATTGGTTCTGCCCGGTTGCGCCGCAAGCGTGCCGGAGACGATGACGAGCCTGTCGCCGGCTGTGACCAACCCCTCCGCCTTGAGCACGCGTTCGGCTTCCTTGATCCGCGCATCAGTCTGCTGAACTTGCGGCATGGTGAATGAACGGACGCCCCAATAGAGTGCCATCCGCTGTCTGACCGCCTCATGAGGAGTCAGGGCCAGAATCGGTGCGGTCGGGCGTTGCTTCGAAACCAGCCGAGCTGTGGCACCTCGCTCGCTGAACGCCACGATGGCACGTGCATCGATTCCCCTGGCGGCAGAAGAGGCCGCAGCGCAGATGGCTTCTGGTATGGAAAGATTGTCCAGGTCGGCTTGCCGCTTGCGCAGTATGCCAGGTTCGGTGCCCTCTTCTGCCGCGCGAATGATGCGATCCATGACTTCAACTGTCTCGGTAGGATGGGCACCGACCGCTGTTTCGGCCGAGAGCATCAAGGCGTCGCTCCCGTCGAAGATAGCGTTCGCGACATCAGAAGCCTCCGCTCTTGTCGGACGCAGGGCCTGTGTCATTGATTCCAACATCTGCGTGGCAGTGATGACAATGCGCCGCCGCTGGTTGCCTTTTAGAATAATCCGCTTCTGGAGAACTGGCACCGCTTCAGGCCCCATCTCGACACCCAGGTCCCCACGAGCGATCATCACCCCGTCCGCTCGTTCCAAGATTTCGTCTAACGTCGTCACGGCTTCAGCCCGTTCGATTTTGGCGATGAGTGGGATCATGCTTCCATGCTCGGCCAAGACAGCCCGTGCCGCGTCAATGTCCTGTGGCCCTCGTACAAAGGAGAGGGCGATATAGTCCACGCCATGCTCGACGCCGAAGCGAATGTCTTCCTGATCCTTTTCAGTCAAGGTAGGAGCACTGACGGCTGTTCCTGGCAGGTTGATCCCTTTGTGTGAGGTGATTGTGCCCCCGGTCAGGACGGAACAATCGATCAGATTGTCGGCAATGCGAATGGCTTGTAGCTCGATGATCCCATCATTGATGAGCACGCGTGATCCTACATGAAGGTCGCGGGTGAGCGACGCATAGGTGACTGGGATCTCTGGAAGAGGGGCGGGATCAGAGGTGTGGATGTCGCGCAGCTCTGCCGATTGAGCTGAAGTCCGCAACCGCACCACCTGGCCGGTGAGGACTTCAATGCCTTCCTTCGGCAGCAGGCCCACGCGAATTCTGGGACCTTGCAAATCCTGGATAATCGCTACCGCTGCTCCGCGTCGTGCGGCTGCGTCTCGGATGGCGGTGATGGCGGTTGCATGAGATTCATGCGTGCCATGAGAGAAATTCAGCCGAGCCGCATCCATGCCGGTTTCAATCAATCGGCTGAGCATGGCCGGTGAACAGCTCGCCGGCCCGATGGTGCAGACAATCTTCGCTTTGCGCATGATCGCTATGACATTGCCTCTCTCAGACTCCGTGCAGTAGGCACATGATACCATATATGCATTGGGTGGATCGGTGTCAGCTGCGCCGAAGATCGTCCATTTAAAATCCTGTATTTTTCTTTTGTTTTTCCCGCCAACCCGTACAATAACTTCAGTAGATGAGTCTTTCGTTCCACAGACGCGAGACTCCGATGCACCTCTCCTGCGAACGAAATGGCAGACACCATGGCAACTCTCATCTCAGTGGCATCCGGCAAAGGCGGAGTAGGTAAGAGTGTCGTCTCGGCGAACCTTGCGTTAGCGCTTGCGAAAAGCGGACGACACGTCATCCTCGCCGATCTCGATGTGGGTGGGGCTGATGCCCATATCATGTTCGGAGAATTGAATCCTGCGGTGACCTTGACGGATTTTCTGAACAAACGAGTCAACCGGTTGGACGATGTCGCCATTCCCATCACCGTTCATTCGAACCTCCGTCTCATTGCCGGTACAGGCGAAACGTTGGCGACGGCCAACATGGCCTATGCCCGTAAGAAGCGGCTCATGAAACAGTTTCGGCAGCTTGACACGGATATCGTGGTCATCGATATCGGCGCCGGCACCAACCTCCACGCCCTCGATTTTTTTCTGATGGCTGATATCCATTTGGCTGTGGCGACTCCCGAGCCGACGTCAGTGCTTGATCTCTACCGATTCATTAAGTTAGCCGCAATCCGCCGCGTATTGGCCTGTTTTCTTGCACGCAGCCCGATGTCGGAGGTGCTTTCCAACCGAGACTTCACGAGTGTGGAGGAGGTCATGGACGTCGCGGGTGCCACAGATATGGAGGGACGCGACGTGGCGGCTGCTGCATTACAATCGTTTCGGCCAGGGCTCATCATCAATCGTGCCTCCGGAAGTTCTCAAGTCAATGTTCTGTATCTGCGCAAGATTCTCCATCAGTACGTCGGCGGCGACCTGACGCTGCTCGGTGAAATCCCCGACGACCCAGCTGTGAGTCAGGCGGTTCGGAAGTTCCTGCCGGTCATTGAAGCTGCTCCCGAGTCTTTGGCCGCCAAAAGTCTGTTGGCTGTTTCCGCTGCCGTTGAACAGTTGGTTGCGGCGTCTGTCAGCAGACGCCAAGAGCAGACGACACAACCAGAAGAGAAGCAGAGAAGAGTCTTGCTATCAAATCCGGTATTCCCCCAAGATCCTCAGGCTTCTATGCCCGTGAACTTCCAGGTTCAGCCTCCTTCAATTGAACCGAGACAGCCCGCTCGTGCAAGTGTACTGGTCCGCATGTATGGAGATGACCCTAACGCGCGAACAGTGTAATGGCATCGTCCTAATTGAGCCGTTACCCCATGGTGCTGTCTATCCCATATCCTCGGGAGATCTCTGACCGTCAGAGAGGACCGACCTTCGCTATTCCGCTGCGGTGCTCACATTCGTGCTTTCTTTCACGCAATGCAAAGGGCAAGGGTTTCATGGCGAAACCTCCTGGCAACAGGAAGAGACAACAACGCTTTCGCAGGCACAGGCCATTGAGGGCGTCCGCATAACAAGCAGGTACCGAAGCTATGAATAACGGTGAGGGGGTACCCCGTAGGTGGAATAGGCCAGGTATAGGGTTGTCAATAGAGACTGAGAGGAAGATAAGGATCAGGCTCCCGTTAGAACCCGAGTTCTTTTTCGAGGTCGGCTTTCTTCTTATCGAATTGTAATTGTTCGGCTCCACTCTTTTGGCTAAATGACTTTTTCATGCCCTCACCGGCCTTCTCCATGGCCCGCTGAGACTCTTCGCCTCTTTTCTTAATTTGCGCGGCCATATCGTTTGCCTTGGGCGAACCGGAGAATTCGTAATACATCATGGCCTGGCCCTGCGTAAAAGTCGGATCCGGACGCTTCATGATGGTATCGCCGCGCTGTTCTGCTCGATCCTTTGCAGGCTTGTCTCCACCGGGAAGATACTTCATCCAGGCAGCGGCGGTTCGAAGCTTTTCGAGCGACTGTGTGGTGGACTTGCCGAGCTCACCGATATTCCCAGTCAACCCTTGAGCGTCTTTTTCCTCTGCTTTCATCAACCGATCGGCATTGGATGACGCCACCTTCGCCAGCTCTTGCTGGAACGCGGGCGGGGAAGAATAGGAGGCTTTCGAACCGGTATTGGGATCGACCGGACCATATCGGTTGTTATCGATGTTCCAGGCCGTCTGGAACAGGCGCAGGTCTTCTGGTTTTCCATGAACGGCCTTAAGCAGAACACGGTTCGCTTCCTGATGGTCCCCAATCGTTTCGTAGTACCGGAAGGCCGACGTCTGGCCGTCGACTCGTATCGCGTCACTGGAATATAAAGCACCTTTTGTTTCGGCGGCTTGAGCCAAATCCCGTCCAAGCTTTGGGATGTTCGCCGTGGCTCTGACGACTGCTTTCTTGTCATACCGGGCCATACAGTCGTCGACAATGATCTGCATATACGCAACAAAGATGGCGGTTGACTTGCCAGCTTTTTCGGCTATTTCCAGAGCGGCCGATCGGGTCAGAGCAGCTTTCTTTTCATCGTCGCCCAGGCAAGGATCATCCGCATAAACGGCGGGAGCGGTGAGGGCCATAAGTATCAGCGAATATCCGGCTACTTTCGACAGGCGCATGGGTGACGATCTCCGTTATTTCCCGAAAAGCCCTTTCATCATCTTGTTGACGTCCGGTATTTGATCACCAATGCTTTCTCCGGCCTGGCTGTCACGAGGCTGTTTTCCACCGGACTGGCGCTGGCGCGGGGGTTTTTTCATCTCCTCCATATTAGGCATGCCGCCCATCCCCATCATGGCGCCCATCTCGTTCTTCGTATAGCCGACTGGTATTTCGAAGAGGGCCGGGTCTTGCTTTTCAATCTTCAGATTGGTCAGTTCGCTGGTCATGCGCATCTTCTTGTCGCCTTCTTTCGACAGCATGTCCATCTTGACGGTGATGCCTTCTTTCGTGGTCCAGAAGAAGCCACCGAATTTTCCGGATCCATCCTTCTTCACCGCAACGACCTTGGATTTGGTGGTCTTCACGCCGTTGATGGTTTCCTGGCCCACTTCAGTCTGCTCGACGATGTCAAACGCATCTATGCCGGATGTATTGGAAGTGTCCATCGGCATTTCCATATACATATTCCCCATCAGTTGCCACACGACCTTCTTGTCCTTCCGAGTGATCGACGTCATGCCATCGGACCCACCCATCTCCATTCGGTCCTTGTTGGCCGTATGATAGATGCGTGACTTCATCGTCATGCCGCCTTCCGTCTGCATTGTGCTGTCGGCAGAGTAATCGACTTGTACTTCAGGTGGGAGTGCAGCGCTCACTGCGAGAGGGATAAGCAGTACGCATGTCAACAAGCCGGCATCGCGAAGTCGTTTCATACGCACGTCCTCCTGGAGAAAGGTGTTTTGCAACCATGCAGGTTATCGGGATTCGCTATGGACCGTCAATACGCAGAAGTTTGGAGGATGGCGCTCATGAAAGATCAAGCCCAATGGGAAAGGTTGCCGCATAGCCACCACTTGTTTCAGACGGTTCTAACATCAATTGATCACCGCCATCGCGAAAGATGAAATCATGGTGATTGCGCACGCGACGCCGTCCTTGTGACGCGTAGGGCAGCGCGGTATGAACGTGGTCTGTCAGTTCATCGGGAACGTATAATTGGGAAGTAAATTCGTACTGTTTCCTGGCCATGAGTGCTGTCCGGATCTTGAAATGAATGTGTACCGTTCGTATAGGGTACCAGCCAGGATAGATGGTCTGGAACCGTGCGACTCCATTCGCATCGGTCAGCTGATATCCACGTAAAAACTTCTGTCCCACAGTACTGAATCCTGGATCCTGCACATCGGAATAGACCCCCGTCGCATCGCAATGCCAGATATCGACTTGGGCATCTGGTACAGGACGGCACTCCTCGCCACGAATACGAGAGATGTGAAACGTCAGGGCTAACTGTGTACCTGGCGTGATTGTCCCGTTGGTCGGATCAGAGCGAATGTCCATCCGATGCAAACGTTCATCGATGAAATAGGGGCCTTCCATCTGTTCTGGTCGGACGATACAGAGTGATCGAGGTGTATTGGAAGCGGCTTGCGCCTGGCTTCGTGTTCCGGTCATTAGCCAGATAGCGCCGGTTGTTCCCAACCACACCATTGCTTCTCGGCGAGAGAGCAGTAGCCCATTCTGCTCATTCATTCTGAATGGCCATTTTTCACCGTATCAAAAGATCTCTACCTTCTCCTCAAATTCGGAGGAACGTGTGACGGAGATGGCGGAGGGGATGAAAAAGATGGGGAACCTGAGAATCCGCGTCCTCCATAGAATCCCCGACCTCCATAATAGCCACCAAACGGTCCTCCCCCCCAATAGCCACCATACGCACCGCCATACGGATAGAGTCCACTCGGACCATAGGGTGGGTAATAGGCACCGTAGTATGGACTTCGATCTCTTCGTCTCTGCGCCGCGATGCTGTTCCAGTCGATGATGTGTTTGACCTCAAGGATGGGGTAGGTGTAGTCGCTCTCATCAAGTGCTCTCGTGGTCTCGCCTTTCACGGTACCGATCACGGTAATAGGTGTGCCTTGTGGGAGGCTGGCGGGGTCGAGAAATTGTTCTCGAACCGCTAGAAATCGTCCTTCGGACCGAAGGCGTTCCTCTGTCAAGGTGCCTTCTTTTTCAGTCGGCAGTTGCAAGATTTCCAATTCGGTTCCTGCTTCTGTTCGTTTAGCCTTAATCACGTTTCCGCCGATCATGACCGTTCGCCCGACATATTCACTGGGAGCTCTCTTTAAGTCTGCAAAACTGACGCTGGTATCGATCTCCTTCTCCAGCCCGAAAGGAACACCGAATAGCTCCGTATCGCGTTGGACTTGATGGAGAGACTCTGCACACGCAGACAACATCAAGGCAGCACAAAACAAGGGAGCGAGGACAGTCATGCGAGACATGGTCGTTCTCCTCTCCTAAAAGTGATAAGACAGCCCACCAAGGAGAAGCTGTGCTCTGTAATTGCCGCTGAAGCCACCTAAATCACCAAAGGCTTGATCAAATTTCAGCGTTGCGCCGGTATGCTTATACTCTCCAAAGACGGCGATTTTTGGTGTGATGAATGCGCGCAATCCCACCAACACATTCCAGGCGACCGCGACATCTGTATCACTTCGGACGGTCGCGGTATCTCCAATGTGCGCGACGGCTGCTCCAACACCTGCCCCCACATATGGCTGAAGTGTGCGACCTGGATATCGTGCGATGAAGTTAACGCCTATCGTCGTCAACCGAAAATGGATGCCAGGAACTTCATCCAACGTCGCGGTGCGTGGCAAGCTCTTAATGTTTGGGGTTGCGTGCAGTACCTCGGCTTCAATCCCGTACCAACTGTGTCCATGAAAATATCCGACCTTGCCACCATAGGTAATCGAATTTTGAAGGTCAAAGTCTTCGAAGGAACCAGGAGCGCCTGCTAGCGGTCCCGTTCCTGCAATGCTGTTGATGCGATCCGCAAAGTTCACCCCAGCCTGACCTGCTACATACATTTCTGCGGAAACTAAACTGGGGGAGCAGAAAGAGATGAACCAGCACCCTGCCATCAAGAAACTTGCAACGAATGGAGTGTTCTTTTTCATCATTGTTCTCCCAAGCTACATCATAACAAATAAAAGTTGATCGCATAGCCTCTCAAAACCGTAGGTTGCCGCTGGTTAAGATCTTCGGCTCGGAGCCTCACGTATCCGCTGTATTCCAAAGTAATGATCATGGCTGACCGGAGAAATCCGTAAGTGTCCATTGGATTGTGGCTCATATCTGTGGTACATCCTCCGCTACAGATGACGAGCACAGTGATCTTTGGCTGACAGCCACTTATTTATTTACTAAAAGAAGGGGCAAATCAATGGGACTCATGGATCAATTGGGGCAAGCGGTGGGTGGCATGTTGGGTGGACAGGGAGGGCAGAATCCTCTGTTGCAAGCCGTGACCAGTCTCCTCGGAAAGGACAGCGGTATTGGAGGACTTGCCGGGCTTGTTCAGGCGTTTCAGAAGAACGGGCTCGGTGAAATTGTGAATTCCTGGGTGAGCACGGGCCAGAATCTGCCAGTGACACCAAATCAGATTGAACAAGGCTTAGGCAGTGATCTGCTGAACCAACTGGCTGGTAAGGCAGGACTTTCCTCTGGAGCGGTGGGCTCACAGCTGGCTGGCCTTCTTCCTGATCTGGTCGACAAGCTGACGCCCAATGGCAAGATTGAAGCGGGTGGGCTCGAACAGCTCATGAAACTGGTCCAAGGGACGAAATAGGCGTGGAACGAAGCGGCCGACGATTTGGTTTTAGGTGTTGCTTCCATCATCCGGCCAGAATACCGGCATGCGCATCAGGGACCGGCTCGTAGTCTGGATTGCTATCGGTCTGGTCTTGCTCTCGGTTGTGTGGGCGCTTCGTGATTTCCGAGTCTCCAGCCCGGCACCAACTCAACCCACGAATCTCGCATTCGCGCCGGAAGCGATATCGCTAGTGACGGGCGATGAGCCTATCGTCGAGGTGTTGACCAGACCCGGCTGTCCGGTGTGCCACATCATTCCCGGGATTCCCGGGGCCATCGGCCAAGTTGGGCCTCCGTTGGTGCTTGGCACGACCGGTGAGCGACGGCTTAAAGATCCTGGCTACCGTGGGGAAGCCAAGACGGTGCATGAGTACATCGTTGAATCGGTGTTGGAGCCGCAGCGATTTGTGGTGCGAGGGTATCCGGAGAAGACCATGCCGACGTGGTATGGATCCAAACTGAGTGCGCTGGCTCTTGAGAAAATGGCGTCGTATCTTGAGCGCCAGACCGAAGAGGGGCTAGCCCCTTGAAAGATGAAGTCGTGTGACTATCGCTTGCGGATTGGCGTGACATTTCCCGAAGCGCCGCCCTGAATCTTAAAGGCATCGGCCCCCTGTCCCCCCACCTGTTTATCAAGCAGGGCGTTCACGGCATCATCGCCTTTCAGCCCTTCAAGCTTGATTTTGAGGCGCAAGTTATTCGCGCTATCGGCGTTGATGAGGGCCTGTTCCAGCGAGATCTTGTTTGCCTTATAGAGCTCAAACAGGACATGATCGAAGGTCTGGCACCCTTCGTCGGTGCCTTGCTCCATGGCCTCCTTGAGTGTGTCGACCTCAGCCTTCTTGATCAGATCCTTGACGCGCGGCGTGTCCAGCATGATTTCCAGGGCTGGGACCCGTTTGCCATCGACCGAGGGAATCAATCGCTGGGAGATAATCGCGCGCAGATTGAGGGACAATTGTAAATAAATCTGGGCATGGCGCTCGACCGGAAAAAAATTCATGATGCGTTCGATCGCCTGATTGGCGTTGTTGGAGTGCAGCGTTCCGATGCAAAGGTGACCGGTCTCGGCAAAGGTGATTGCCGCTTCCATGGTTTCGGTGTCGCGGACCTCACCA
>CXWL01028094.1_pt1 | contig 10249 bp, 8 predicted proteins | sample 590931 | NCBI WGS metagenome assembly CXWL01 (sample SAMEA3498368, study PRJEB10139) | groundwater metagenome | biome: water well; material: biofilm material | place: Germany | collected 2015-04-27
AAGGCTACGGCTGAACTTGTGTGATGTGGCGAGCGAAATGGCCGATGGGTGATAATTCCTTGTTCAGGTTTGATCATCCCCATGACCGAATAAATTTTAGTTGTTTCAAGGATTTCATCCCTGGTCATGTCCGGAAGGATGGTGGGAAGCCTTTGGGCTAGCATTGTTTTTCCGCTGCCCGGCGGCCCGATCAAAAGGCAGTTATGCCCACCGGCGGCCGCAATTTCTAAGCCACGTTTAGCATGAAACTGGCCTTTGACATCGGAAAAGTCATTTTCATAGGATTGAGCCTGGCGATGAAAGTCGGTAATGGATTTTTTATTGATTTTTGTGTTTGAGCAATTATGGGTTTTATAAACCACATCATTGAGGCTTTTTGCTTCTAATATGGGAATTCTATCGCATATTCTGGCTTCTTTTGCATTTAACGTGGGTAATACTATTCCTGTAATGTTTTCAATATCTGCGTTCATGCTGATGGAAAGGGCTCCGTTGATGGTTTGAATGCGGCCGTCTAGCGATAGTTCACCCAGAAACGCATAAGATGAAATGATTGTATGGTCTATCTGTTCACTAGCCGCAAGTATGCCTAAGGCAATAGCAAGATCAAAGGATGGCCCTTCTTTCTTGATGTCTGCGGGAGAAAGGTTGATTGTTATTCGATCGGCGGGAAATTGAAAGCCGCTATTTTTAATAGCGGAACGGACACGTTCTTTACTCTCCCTAATACAATCATCCGGCAATCCTACAATAGTTGTGGAAGGAAGCCCGCGGCTAACATCAACCTCAATGGTAATAGGATAGGCATCTAGCCCAAGAATTCCGAAACTGCGGACTTTGGCAAGCATAAAAGTTCCTTCATTTTAAAGGGTTAGAAAGTATTTTAAATTCATAGGAGATCGTCAGGTCGCAGACTCTAAAGGGGGGATAGAGTGAAGGTAAATGGTGGGGAAAAGACCTTGCTTTTTAATCGACCAAAGATATAATGAAATCTAACATAATAACGATATTTCGTCAACTCCTCCGATTTTGGGGTTATTGACTTTTTCGACTAATGATAAATCACCAATCCTTGGTACCGATCATGTTTGGAGATTTATCATTTCTATTGGTCATGACGAAGATCAATAAAAACGTTTTATGATCATAAAAGCTGCGTAAGTTATCAGTTATGCATCCTACAGCCTTAGAATTTGCCTTCAGAGATATATCCCATAACAAAATTCTCATTGTTACTCTAAGCGTTTGGGCTATTGCGCAAACGCTTAAGGTGCTTCTGGGGGTTATCCAAGAAAAGCGATTTAACTTTCGATGGTTTATCGGGACCGGAGGGATGCCTTCCAGCCATGCGGCCGGGGTTACAGCACTCGCGACCACCGTGGGTTTAGAATATGGTTTTACTTCTGGAATTTTTGCCGTGGCATCGGTTTTTGCCCTTATTACCATGTTTGACGCCCAGGGGGTAAGGCGCGCGGCAGGGTTACAGGNNGTATTAAACAAAATTATGGATGATATGTACTGGAAAGGAAGAATCGATTCTAATCGGCTGGCTGAATTGATCGGGCATTCTCCGTTTCAGGTTTTTGTCGGGCTTTTTCTGGGGTTATCTTTAGCCCTGATGCTGTATTAATAGTTTCTTGAGGGAGGGTTTAAACGTGAATCAACGATGGATTATTATCGCGGGTAGTATTCTCGCTGTACTGATAGTTGTTGTTTTGATTGGGCGCAATAAAAGCGAACATCCTTCTTCGCCGGTTTCTTCGACCACGGGAGAAGCAAAAAAACTTTATGAAGAAGCGGCTCGGTTGGAATCAAACGGTCAGAAATTAGAAGCTAAAGCGGCCTATCAGAAGATCGTTAATGAATATTCGGATTTTGAACAGATGGAAGCCATACAAAAACATTTGGGAGATATTAGCCTGGATATCATACTTTCCAATGTGGAGACTCCTGACAATACCGATATCCGTGAAGTACAGGCCGGTGATTCTCTCGGGAAGATCGCAAAGCAATATAACACGACGGTAGATCTTATCAAACAAAGCAATGGGCTTACTAGTGATGTTATTCGCGTTGGACAACGCCTGCGTATATGGAAGGGAAAGTTCAGCGTTTTTGTCGATAAGTCGCAGAATATTTTAATTTTAAAAAATGATAACGATGTGGTAAAGGTTTATAACGTTTCAACTGGTTTGAATAACAGTACGCCCGTCGGAACATTTAAAGTTACCTCAAAACTTGTCGATCCTGTGTGGTTTAAAAGCGGCGCGGTTGTTCCGCCTGAGAGTCCGGCCAATGTTTTGGGGACAAGATGGATGGGATTTGATATGGCAGGTTACGGAATCCACGGCACCACCGAGCCGGATAAGATCGGCCAGCAGGTAACCGCCGGATGTGTGCGCATGCGCAATGAAGAGGTGAAACAGCTTTATACACTTATTCCCGTCGGTACGGAAGTTACCATTCAAGATTAGTTTTAGAATTATTCTTGTTTGCAGTGGGGCATTTCTCAATATGAAATTAAAGAGGTTTCAAATATGAGTTTTCTTGATTTCGAAAAACCTATCGTTGAGCTTGAAAATAAATTGCAAGACATCAAACGTATGGCTGCGAGTGGTTCCAGAAAGGTCAATATGGAGCCCGAGATCAATAAACTCGAGCAGAAATTGCAGAAGATGAAGGAAGATGTTTATAAAAATCTTTCTGCCTGGCAGAGGGTTCAAATTGCAAGGCATCCGAAGCGGCCGTATACATTGGATTATATTCGAATGATCATGACAGATTTTCTTGAGCTGCATGGTGATCGTTTATTTGCTGATGATTTTGCTTTGATCGGCGGGCTTGCCAAGATCGACGGGCGCAATGTCATGGTCTTGGGGCATCAAAAAGGACGGGATACCAAGGAAAACGTTATGCGTAATTTCGGATGTGCTCATCCGGAAGGCTATCGAAAGGCCATGCGTTTGATGAGGCTGGCCCAGAAATTTCATGTGCCCATTATTGTTTTTATTGATACGCCCGGCGCTTACCCGGGAGTCGGCGCTGAGGAACGCGGCCAGGCCCAGGCGATTGCCGAGAATTTACGTGATATGGCAGAGATCAATGTTCCTATCATTGCAACGATCATCGGTGAAGGCGGCAGTGGTGGCGCTTTAGGAATCGGTGTCGCCGATCGAGTGCTTATTTTACAAAATGCTTATTATTCTGTGATTTCTCCCGAGGGATGCGCGTCCATTCTATGGAGAAGCGCTCTTAAGGCCCCTGAAGCGGCGGAGGCGCTCAAGTTGACGGGCGAAGATCTTTTGAAATTAGGCATCGTCGATGAAATCATCCCTGAACCGCCCGGAGGCGCTCATCGTGCTCCTGAAAAAATCGCTGAAGTTTTAAGCAAGTCTCTTATCAAACATATCGATGAGCTTTCTTCTGTCCTGCCTGATGTTATTCTAGAAAAACGTTATAACAAATACCGCAAGATCGGGGAATTTGTAGAGAAGTAATTTTTCTTGATTGCTGTTCGCGATTATCAAACAACGATTCCCGGATAACGTTATGAATATGACGACTCAAAAAGACATCCGTGATTTTTCCTTTGAGGAATTAACGCAGTATTTTATTACGGCCGGCGAAGAGCCATTTCGTTCGACTCAGATTTTCGAATGGATCTACCAGAAAAATGCCTGGAGTTTTGATGCGATGGCAAACCTTCCCAAGCAGCTGCGTGATCGCTTAAAGAAAGACTTTATTCTCAAACCCAACGCCATCGCCGAGAAGAATATTTCTAAGGAAGGAACAACGAAATTCTTATTTGATCTTCATGATCATGAAAAGGTTGAAAGTGTACTTATTCCAACAGCAACGCGTACCACTGCGTGTATTTCGACTCAGGCCGGCTGCAAGTTTGGCTGTAAATTTTGTGCCAGTGGTATCGGCGGATGGTCAAGAAATTTGACCTGCGGCGAGATTGTAACGCAGGTTTTGCATGTTAAAGAGGAATCTCAGAAACATGACCGTCCGCTGTCGAACATTGTGTTTATGGGCACCGGCGAGCCTTTGGATAATTTTGATAATATTTTTAAAGCGATCCGAATCATTAATGCTCAAAATGGTATCGGAATCGGAGCCAGGCACATTACGATTTCGACGGTAGGTTTAGTTCCAAGGATTAGAGAATTGGCAAAGCAAAACCTGCAAATCGAATTGGCGATTTCTCTCCACGGCTATGATAATGAATCACGCAACGTGTTGATGCCGGTTAATCGCAAATATCCTTTCGATGAGCTCATTGAAGCATGTCGTGAATACGGTAAAGCCACCAAGCGGCAAATCACTTTTGAATATATCCTTATTAAAGATGTGACGTGTACCGATAAAGCCGTTGAGAGTTTGAGAAAAGCTTTTAAGGGGATCATTTGCAAGATGAACCTCATTCCTTACAATCCCGTTTCAGAATTTGGCCACAAAACTCCATCCCGTGAAGAGATGTTTAATTTTAGAAATCGTCTAGAAGAGTTCGGTATTCATGCCACGATCCGAACACCGCGCGGCAAAGATGTGAACGCAGCCTGCGGACAGTTGAGGCATGAACACGCGGCAAAGGATTAAGAGGAAGGGTAAGCCAGCGTCTAGATTTTGCGGTTTGGTTTGATTGACAAATACAAGGGGCGATGATATATTGGCTTCTCTTGATTTGACATTTTGGGGATGTTTTGACATTTCTGTAAGAATACGTTGAGGTAGTCAGGACTACCCTATTTCTTTCTAATTAGACGTTGATGTAAAATGGGGCTGTAGCTCAGCTGGGAGAGCGCTTGCATGGCATGCAAGAGGTCAGGGGTTCGATCCTCCTCAGCTCCACTTTTTGGAAATATTTTTGCTGGGATGGCGGAATTGGTATACGCGCTGGTCTCAAAAACCAGTGAGGGCGACCTCATGAGAGTTCAATTCTCTCTCCCAGCATTTTTTATCTGCTTTCACAAAAGATCATCCGTACGCGCATTGATTTTCAATAACCCGCATGATAGACTTCACCTATGATTAATCGTTTTATTCTTTCCCTGTCACTCTTAATGTTATTAAGCCCGCTTGCTTTTGCTGGTTCTGCCAAACAGATCGCCCTCAAGGACGGCTCTGTTATTAAGGGAGAACTTCTATCTTTTGAGAATGGTATCTATACCGTACAAACAGACAATCTAGGACAACTGAAATTACCCGAAGCCAATGTGCTCAGCGTCGCTAACGAAACATTCGTTGTCCAGGCGCCTCAGCAAGGTACGACAGCCGCCGCTCCCAGTTTTTCAAATAAGGTATCAACAATGCAAAGTCATATCATGGGTAATCCTCAAGCCATGCAAGCGGTTCAGGCCATGGCCGAAGACCCCGATATTATTTCAATGCTATCAGACCCTGCTTTTGTTAAACAGTTGACTGCCGCGGTTTCCGATAACAATGTTGAAAGTGTCGCTGGTGATCCCAATATTCAGCAGCTTATGAGCAATCCCAAGATGCAAGCCTTGATCCAACAGCTTCAGTCTGATTCCGGATCCAGTAAATAAACCTGCCGTTAGTTTTAAAATCCCTATTGTGATATGTAAACCATTATTTCCACATTGGTTGACAATAGAAAGAAATATCGATAATATAGTGTCCAATTGAGGATTTTATGAGTCGAGTTTACCTAGATTATGCATCCACAACCCCCGTTGATTCAGCCGTTGTCGCGGCCATGCAGCCTTATTTTTGTGAAGATTTTGGAAACCCTTCCAGTCCGCATGCCTTCGGGCAGAAGGCGCGAAAAGCGCTAGAGGATGCCCGTGAAATTTTAGCGCGCAGTATTGGGGCGTCACCGCAAGAGGTCATTTTTACGTCGGGCGCGACGGAATCCAATAATCTTTCTATGTTTGGTGTTGCGCGGGCGCTTAAGGAGCAGGGGAATCACATCATTGTTTCCAAAACAGATCATCACTCTGTAATCCGTCCGGCTGAAGAGTTAAGGGCGTTGGGTTTGGATGTCACGTTTCTTGATGTGGATCGTTATGGACATATCAATCCAAATGATTTGGAGAAAGTAATTACCCCGAAAACTATTTTGATTGCCGTCATGCATGCCAGTAATGAGATCGGCACCATACAACCCATTAGTACCATTGGTCGTATTGCCCGTGCGCGCAATGTGTATCTTTTGGTTGATGCTGTTCAATCGGTCGGTCATATTCCGGTTCATGTTAATGATCTGCAGTGCGATCTTTTGTCTTTATCCGGGCATAAATTCTACGGGCCTAAAGGTGTAGGCGCTTTGTATGTTCGCAATGGAACAAAGATTCTTTCGTATCTTTGGGGAGGCGACCAAGAGCGTGGCCGACGGGCTTCAACGCCAAACGTGCCCGGGATCGTCGGGATGGGGCGTGCGCTATCGATTTGTCAGGAGCGGATGCGCGATGAGGCTATCCATCAAACAGCATTACGCGATCATTTGATCGAGTTTGTGAAGAAAAACATTTCAGGAGTCATTGTCAACGGGCATGCCAGCCAGCGATTGCCCAATAATGCGCATTTTTCGTTTGAAGGTATCGAAGGAGAATCGCTTTTGCTGAGTCTGGATATGAACGGTTTTTGCGCATCTATGGGATCGGCATGTACGTCGGGGGCGCTTACACCGTCGCATGTTCTTAAAGCGATTGGATTATCGGACAAGCTTGCGTTTGGTTCGTTACGAATCACACTCGGCAGATGGACGACAGAAGAAGATATAGATGCGTTTTGTCAGCAACTCAAAAAAAGTGTGGAACAGTTAAGAAAGTAAGAGAAAAGAACACAAGGCGCGAGAGAACCCGGAAAGTATAAACCGGTTTTTTCACTCTTGTGCGGGTGTGCTCTTAAATAGTGGTTATGCAACAGCACATTATTAATTTTCTCAAAAAATCCAAAGGCCATATTTCCGGCGAGGAGATCAGCCGGTCGGTAGATATTTCACGTGCCGCGATTTGGAAGTATATTCAAGAATTACGCAAAGAAGGATATGAAATAGAAGCGGTCCCGCATTTAGGTTATAAATTGATAGCCCTACCCGATAAATTGCTTGCCCACGAAGTTCAATTCGATTTAAAGACAAAAATAATAGGTTGTAAGGTTTTTTATCACGAATCTTTAAGCTCAACGATGGATGAAGCTTTTAAGCTCGGCATGGAAGGCGCGCCGGAAGGTACCGTCGTTTGTGCTGAAATGCAAACCAAGGGCCGCGGGCGTTTGGGGCGTAGTTGGGTTTCACCAAAATATAAAGGCATTTACTGCTCAATTATTTTAAGGCCAAAATTATCACCGTCTGATTTAGCGAAGCTGACGCTTTTAAGTGCCGTCGCTGTGGCCGAGGCCGTTGAGAAATCAACAGGTATTCAAGCAATGATTAAATGGCCTAATGACCTTTTAGTTAAAAATAAAAAACTTGCGGGTATACTCACTGAACTGCGTGCTGAGGTCGACCAGATGAAGTTTGTTGTCGTAGGCATCGGGTTAAATGTGAATAATACGCCGGCACAACTAGTTGACGGGGCGGCATCATTGAAAAATGAGACGGGCCAGAATTTTTCAAGAGTTGAGGTTCTTCAGGAAATTTTGCGTGCCTTGGAACGCTGGTATATCCGTTGTCATCACGGTGATTTTGAAGCAGTCCTTCTGGCCTGGAAAGACCGGGCGCACACCTTAGGGAAAAGGGTGCGTGTCACCGATCCTGCCAGTGTGACCGAAGGCGTGGCTGTTGATCTGGATCACGACGGCGGGCTTTTGATCCGTCAGGATTCAGGCGTTGTTGTTAAGAAAATGGCAGGCGATGTGGTGCAATTAAGATGAACGAATTTCCTGCGACAGGCCTCGATCTATTGAATTCCGTAAAAGTAATAGGACTATTTCCAGGGCAACTTAGAAGCATGAATGCACGACCACAACAAACGATCGGAACGTTGAATCCGACGCAGCGGTTTGACCAAAGAGCCTTGAAGATCAGCGAGATCTTTAGGAACACCGTTGGCCACAGAACGCTTCAAATGATTCCAGACCCATTCATCAGGGTTCAATTCGGGAGAATAGGCAGGAAATCTAAAGGCCCGAACTTCCGGATGTTCTTTGAGCCACTGTTTGGTCTTGGCCGCTCTGTGGGGCGTTCCGCCATCCCAGAGCAAAATAAAACCTCTATGCAAATGCCGCTTAAGATGCTTCAAGAATTCGATCACTTCAGGCCAACGGATGTTCTTCTTGGGGTGCAACCGGATGTAAAGGTTGATTCGTTTACGCTGTGGCGATACGCTGATGGCCGAAATAGCCGAGATCTTGCTCCAACTTCCAGCGGTCGTCAGGATCGGCGTCTTTCCTTTAAGAGCCCACGTCCGTTGAACCGAGGGAACCATAGAGAAGCCGCTCTCGTCAAGAAACACCAGAGGAACCTTTCTTCTCAGGGCGTTTTTTTATATGTGGCCACCGATACCTCTTCCAATTCTCAACTTCCTGTTCGTTCTTCTGGCGAGCCACTTTCTCCGGCTTCTGACAACTCCACCCCATACCAATTAACAAATTCCAGACAGACTTGGGATGATACTCCACTTTCAGACGTCGCTTTATTACTTCACCGATCCTTCCCGTTGTCCATAGCTGGGTTGCATAGCCGCTCTTCATGGCCCCTTGCAGCAGGATCTCAACCAACTTCGTACGCTGCCGTTCATTCAATTTACTTGGTCGGCCAGCAACCTCTTTCGAGCTTAACCCTTCTTCTCCCTGTTGCCTATACTGCTTCTGCCACGTATACACCGAACTTGTGGAACATTTTAACTTTTGGGCTATGGCCGGTGCTTTTAATCCTTTTCCCAGCAACTCGATCGCACACCGGCGCCGCTTCTCAAGCTGCTCTTGGGTTCCATGTGGTCTCATGGGATCAACTTAATACATCTTTTGATCTTGGTCTATTACTTTCACGGAATTCAATAATTAATTTATGGGATGAAGTCTGAATATAGTCCATAGCTATTGGTAAGCCTGACGGTGTTCCAAAGCGAGTTTACGACGAAGCAAAGCGGAGTCGTTGTTTATTGACCTTCCTTCTACCAAGCCCAGTGTCAGATTTCCAACTCTAGCTTAAAATCGGTCTTGGAAATCTGACATGACAAGGGAAAAGGTCAATAAGCTTGGAACACCATCAGGCTTACCATTCATAGTAAATGCAATGGGTTTTGGTAATTTATGAGATGGGCTTATGAAAACTAATTTATCTTCATTTCAGAATGAAATTCAGGAATTGGCCTCCAAGGAACTTCAACGTTCCATGAAACATGTCACGGGCAAGCAGGGTCGTGAGATTGTTATCAATAAAAAGGCCGCTCTTAATTTTTGTTCTAATAATTATCTGGGCCTGGCGGATGATCCGCGTCTGATTCAGGCATCACAGGAATCCTTGAAGTCGGAAGGCTTTGGTTCCGGTGCTTCTCGTCTTGTTTGCGGGAATATGGATTCCCACCGAAAGTTGGAAGAGACTATTGCGCAATTTAAAGGTGTCGAGCGCTGTCTTTTTTTTACCAGCGGTTATATGGCCAATATCGGAATTATTTCTGCTCTTTTTTCCAGGGAAGATTTGATTGTGTCCGACAAACTCAATCATGCCTCTATTATTGACGGGATTTCTTTAAGCAGGGCTGAATCCAAAAGGTATCCACACAAAGACATGGTTGCGCTTGAGGATATTTTAAAGAGTGCCGCGGGATTTAGGCGCCGCGTTATTATTACCGACAGTGTTTTTAGTATGGACGGTGATTTGGCACCTTTAAATGAAATCGTGGCGCTCGCCCGAACGTATGATGCTTTGGTTATGGTCGATGAGGCTCATGCCTTTGGTGTTTTTGGAGAACATGGGCGCGGACTTGTTGAGCATTTAGGGTTAGAGGGTCAAGTTGACATCCAGATGGGGACGCTTTCTAAAGCGGCCGGAGCATTTGGCGCGTATTGTTGCGGGCCATCCTCAATGATTGAACTTGTTCTTAACCGCGCACGAAGTTTTATTTATACGACCGGACTCCCACCGTCGGTAGCGGCCGCCGGATGCGCGGCAGTTAAGATCATTCAAGAAGAACCGGCGCTTCGTCTGCAGCTTCTTTCGAATGCCCAATATCTTCGTAAGGGTTTGAAGGATTTAGGATTTGATACTATGGATTCTGAAACTCCTATTATTCCCGTTGTGGTTAAAGATGCGGCGCTTTGTGTTGAGTTTTCCAAA
>CXWL01003486.1_pt1 | contig 10247 bp, 10 predicted proteins | sample 590931 | NCBI WGS metagenome assembly CXWL01 (sample SAMEA3498368, study PRJEB10139) | groundwater metagenome | biome: water well; material: biofilm material | place: Germany | collected 2015-04-27
GCCGACCACATTACCCTCAACGCAACCGGCTGAGCCAATTAGACATGAAGTTGCAGCACCGATGGCCACCGAGTCCACATCCATTATGAAACCAGCCGAAGCACCAATGGCAGTCTCTGCGGAACCTGACACCCAGACCGCACAATCTGTTCAGCCCCCAGCTCAGATGGCAGCCATCTCCCCGGCGCTAACGAACGCGCCGACGAAGCGCGACTATGGCTGGCTCTCTGAAGAGATTTTACGTCGTGTGGAAGAATTGAAACGCTACCCCGCCTCAGCTCGGATAGATCGGGCCGAAGGAAAAGTCGTGGTAAAAGCCGTGATTAACGAAGACGGGAATCTCGGCGAGGTGGAAGTCTTTCAGAGTTCGGGATATCTCGCACTCGACAAGGCCGCTGTTGAAACCATGCGGCAAGCAGCCCCGTTCCATCTACCGCACCCATTAGGACAGCCGCGCATGACGATCAAGATTCCCATGAGTTATCGATTAGATCGATAACTCTCTGCTTCACGGTTTGCGGATCCGATCCCGTAACCCCGAGGACACGTGGACCAAGCCCTCATGATCTACGATGATTGCCTCCACGCCTGGTAAAGATTCAACAAGCCGCATGCCTGCTTCAACGCCCATCACAAATATCCCTGTNNGCTTCATCCTCCAAGTCGATGAAGACAAGAACCTCTCCCTCCTTGCGCGGATGCTGAATACCGACGGGAAACTTTCTCCCCCCCGGCAACTGTCCGAATGTTTTAATATCACCGGAGAGGGCCACCACTCCAGCCAACGCTCCGGCTTTCTTCATCGCCATCACCGCTTGATCGGCTGCGTAGCCTTTGCCGATTCCTCCTACATCGATCCGCATCCCTGCCTTCTCAAGAAAGATTGTCCGTTCCCGCACATCGGCATGAACAGCCTTTAAGTCCAGCAAGGGGCGGAGAGCCTTCAGTTCAGGTTCTGTCGGTATTCGTCGGCCTTCAAGTACATTCCAGACATCCACCGCCGGGCCAATGGCGATATTGAATCCACCATCCGTCATCTCCGCAACCTGAATTGCACCTTGGACAACCGCCATCGTTTCAGGACTCACAGAGACCGGCATTACACCAGCCGAGGTATTCACGCGAGAGAGCTCGCTCGTAGGAATCCAGGTGCTCAGAAGCTCTTCCAGTCGATGGATCTCGGCAAACCCTGCGGTCGTCGCAGCTTGCGCGATAGACTCACTCCGAGCCACAGCCGTAATCTTGACCACCGTGCCCATCTGCATCTGGGCTCTGGTGACCACGGCCGATTCATGGCCATGGGGTACCAGCGCGCAGCCAGCGAAAGAACTACATAGCAGCGCCAGAAGGCTTGCGTGGATACGAAGCTGCTGATTGCACAGATTAAAATGCATGCGCTCCTCTCTCCCTTCCCTTTGCCAAAGAGACGACGAATTATAGGGCGGGGCTAGGCCTAATGCACCCCTTCCTGAATGATTTGAGTGCAATGATAGTCCTTGACTTCCGAACCTCGATTGAGATATTAATAATCGTTCTCAATTTCATTTAAGTGGAGAAGCCGCTCGTAATGGTTAGCACGACATCTCCCAGTAGTCACTTTACCGACTGCGGCGAAACCCGCTGCGAGTGCGGTCAACTGATCGCTAAGGTGCGAGGACAAGGACTGGAGCTCAAGTGCAAACGCTGCAAACGCATTATTGTCATCCCTTTTTCTTCAATCGAAGGATGGGGCTCCGTTGCATCATGATTCGTTTCACGAAAGGAGGCACTTCAAACATCGACACACATTTCCTTTGCGCAAACTATTCATTTTTTTTCAAAAAGGCCAGAGACCATTGAGTCCCGAGTCAGACCTCAACCATCTCACTCACCGCGGAGGATACCGATGAAGATCAGGTCAATCCTCGGGGCTCTCATGATTGCAGCTTTACCGTTTACTTCGGTTTGGGCTGAGAACCTGACCCCGGAAGACATTCAGAAGCTAGTTGATGAGGCAGTGGATAAGAAAATGCGGGAACACGAAAATGGCGAACGGGCTATGGAGCGAAAAGAAGGCGCTCCTCCGGCCGCAACACAGATACCCACTCCAATTGGACCTATAGTCGACATCAGAGCCGAGCGAAAGGGAGAGGAGAGCATCCCCCTAGGGTTTGGGTCGACCGGGTCAGGAAAACTGATCTACGCCAAACCCTTCCTGAGCTCGCCGAAGGCCATCGTCGGTGGTTATGTCGATGTCATGTACAATAATCTCTCTCGCCAAAATCTGGACAATCCCAGCCGTCACTCGTTCGGTCAACAACGATTAGTACCCTTCATCTATGCAGACATTACCGACCATATCAAGTTCGCAACCGAAATCGAGCTTGAGAGAGGCGGACCGAATGCACCGATTGGACAAAGCACGACTGTGAATTCCGACGGCTCCATGCAGATTGAGTTCGCCCAACTGGACTACCTGGTCAACGAAGCCATCAACACACGTGCAGGGCTCCTCCTAATGCCAGTCGGCAAGTTCAACTTGCTGCACGACTCGCCGCTGAATGACTTGGTCGATCGACCGATGGTGTCCAGGATTATCATCCCCAGCACCTGGTTTGAAGCAGGGGCCGGTATCTATGGCAGCCTCTATCCCTCCTCCCGATCCAAGCTGGACTATGAAGTCTACGCGGTCAACGGCATGAATCGGCCCACAGGCATCACCGACGAGGGAGTCCGAAACGCGCGCGGGAGCGTGTCCAGGGACCGTGACGATAACAAGGCCGTTGTGGGCCGCGTCGCCTTCAGCCCGATACTGGGCATCGAAGTCGCGGGGTCCGGTTACCATGGTACATACAAACCGTCAGCAGGGCTAATCGGGACCGGACGTATCAGCATCTTCGCGCTCGACTGGACTCTCCAGAAAGGCCCATTCGAAATAATCGGCGAGTCTGCCTGGTCAAGAATCAGCAACAACGGAACTGGCCCCGCCGGAATGCAGGGCTATTACATTCAGGGGAACTACCATTTTATGCCGGAGTTCCTCAAAAAGTGGGCGCCAAGCCACTTCACCCATGCCTCGACCTTCACCGCGGTGGTACGCTGGGAGCAGGTGGACACCGACACCGACGACCGCACCAAGATCCTTACTACAGGAAACCGTCGTGAGTTAGACCGGCTGACGTTTGGGTTGAACTTCAGACCGATCGAAGACACCGTATTTAAATTCGACTGGCAATTTAACACACAGAAAAATGCCCAAGGTCTTACTCCTTCACCGACTGGAGATCTTGGAGTAGCAAACAGCCCGCTCAATGGAAATGGTTTCTTGGTTCAAATGGCAACATACTTCTAGACGTCGCTGGTGCTCCTCAGCAAGACGGTGAGGAGCACCAGACAATGGATGGGCTTCCCCTCATGTATATTACTCAGTTCGGCCTCCTTATAATGGCCGTGATTTTGTCGGCCTGTGCCTCCACAAGCGGTATGCAGCAACGATTTGCAGTCTGCAGCTATGAGTATGCCTGGGAGGCAGCCCTTGCAGCAGTGAAAGATCGCTCCGTCACCACATTAAACAAAGACGCCGGTATCATTGAAACCGGCTGGCTGGAAGTCCCGATGCCTGGACGAACCTTTGGCGCTCTTCAACGTGACCTGTCTGACGGCAAAGATCGGTCCCGTATTTCGCTCACTGTAAAACGACTCGACGACGTGACCAAAATCAGCTTTGTGGAAGTGCGACAGCGGTGGACATTCCGAGGCGGCTCGCGCCTCTTTGGCTGGGCCTCGACTGACCCTTCAGAAGATGTGATGCGCGATATCCAACGCCGCCTCGACAGCAAATTACAGGAGCATGGATGTTCACTCACATAAGATCAGGTTCTTTTCTGATATTGATTGGGCTTGTATTGGCCACTGACGTGTTCGCTGCCGAGCGCATCTGGGATAACGAACTCAAACGCTACCTCACCGAAGAAGAAGTAAACCATGCGGAAGTCTTTATGACCGAGGAAGACGCGGTCAAGATGACGCTCCCCAAGTCGGAACGAATCCGCAAAGCCGTTATTCGCCTGAATCATGAGAAGAAGGATGCGATCGAGCAGCGCATCGGCTGGAAATTCCCGGAAGAGTCATTTGAATTGTATATCGGTGAAACCGGCGACAAGATCGACGGCTACGCCATGGTCCACAACACCATCGGGAAACACAAACACATGACCTACATGGTCGGGGTCGATAGCAGAGGTGCCTGTACGGATGTGGAGTTGTTGGTGTTTCGAGAGGCCAAGGGCAGCGAGGTCGGAAGAAAACGATTCAACGCCCAGTACGAAGGCAAGACCGTGTCCGACCCCATCCGAATAAATAAAGATATCATCAATATCAGCGGCGCCACAATGTCGGTTCGTTCGATAAACGCCGGCGTCAAGCGGGTGCTCGTCCTCGTCGATGAATTCTATTTGAAACCGGCAGGGCTCGGCAGCGATACTGTGGCCGTAAAGAAATCTGAGCAAGGGATCTTTGGCTCCATCTTCGGAAACTAACAGGGGCAACCGACATTCTCACCCATGCGCAACTTCAACACCCGCTTCCGTCTCCGCGACTCCGACCGACACATCCGGCTGGTCTATACCTTCTTTCTCCTCTTGATGCTGGCTGGCTTTACCTTTTCTTTTTTCTGGGCCCACAGCATGACAGGGCTGTCGCCACAAGGAATCGCCAGTCATTACCGGGGATCGGATGCTACATTCGGCGAACCGATGTCGTTCAGAGAGCTGGCGGAAATCACCCACTTTCACCTCTTCACGATGCCGGTCGTGTTCATGATTCTCGTACATGTGCTCTATCTCACCAGCGTCGGCAACAAACTGAAAATCATCACGACCTGGGTCTCGTTCGGTGGAGTGATCCTGGACCTGGTCTCTCCCTGGCTCATCAGCTACGTCTCGCCCATATTCGTCTTAACCATGCTGACGGGTGATACCCTCATGACGGTGGGATTTCTCATTATGATGGTCATCCCTCTCTACGAGATGTGGGTCTTGAACCAGCCGCTATTGGCAGGAAAGCACGGGCAGGAATCATGAGCTAACGCGCCCTGACACTCGGCATAGACTGAGGCCAGAGGTTTTCACCCAGAGCCCAAGATCACGTTGTGGTCTTGGGCTTATTATTTTTCTTGGATGAATGACGATGAAACAGCAAACCTATAAACACATCCATCCTGGGGTCGTCACGATACAAGCAATGCTCAGGAAAATCGACTACTTACGACTCCCCTTGGCTTCATACCGCGACGTCGAAAGCATTCTCGTTCGTCAAGTCAGTAAGGAAATCGATCGCGTGCTCCCCTGGCAGAGAGGCCACGGCCGCCGCACGGCTGCAGTCTCGTTGTCGATTGGACAAGCGGTCGGCCTGACCCCAGGCAAGTTGCACAATCTGAAACTCGCCGCCTTCCTCCACGATATCGGGCTCTTGATGCTGCCTCACGACCTGACCATCGGGGTGAACAGGCTCGATTCCGAATCCTATGTCACCGTGCAAAATCATCCACGGCTTGGCGCCTTGCTTCTCGAACCCTTCTTCTTTCTCCGGGAGTCTTCCGTCCTTGTGGCCCACCACCACGAGCGATGGGACGGATCGGGCTATCCCTACGGCATCAGAGGACGATTCATCCCCCTTGGAGCGAGAATCCTATCGATCGCCGACGCCTTCGATGCAATCCGCATCCCCGAAGTCTCGAACCGAGTTGCGCGAAACACGATCGCACTTAGAATTATCCAAGTCGCAGCCGGCACCCAATTTGACCCGAAGTTAGTCGAGGCATTGTGCCTGCTCCAAGAATCTATTCCACCCTCAGATCCTGTAGAGCCAACGATAAGAAACTGTTTCAATTCATATTAGGAGTAACTGCGCGAGCGGAGCGATCTCTTCGTCTTAATGAGCTCTCGCTTTACTTTCCTGAGGTAAACGTGAACTGGACAAATGGAAGATATACGAATGGATGCCTTACGACTCTTTCTTAATCTGTTCAGCCAGGTAGTTCTCCAATCCCACCTGCTTGATCGTTTCCAGCTGCGTTTCGATCCAATCGATATGCTGGTCCACGTCTTGGGCCATATCCTCAAACATGTGCCGCGTGGTGAAGTCGGTCATCTTCGTACAATGCACCACGCCATCGCTTAGCAAGGCAAGCATCTCTTGTTCGGCTTTTAAATCCAGTTTCAACTGTTCAGGAACCGTTTCTCCCACCTGCACGGTATTCATGCGTTGCACGTTCGGCACACCCTCAAGATAGAGAATATGGCCGATGAGCTCATCGGCATCTTTCATTTCAGCGATACTCCGCTCTCTCACTTTGTGATGAAGTCGCTCATATCCCCAGTTCTCGCACATCTTGGCATGGACGAAGTACTGGTTGATCGCCGTCAGATCTGCGGTCAGGATCTTGTTCAGAATATTGATGACTCCTTCTTTGGCTTTCATACGTCTCCTCCCTTCCTATAGCTGGCAGAGCCTCACATGTGGGCCATGAGTGAAACAATTCCGTCACGAAATCTTGGTTCATTATCGACGCCTTCCCACCTTTCGTCAACCGAGTGGCACGAGACGCCGGCGGTATGCAGTCGACGCGGATGACATGAGATCTCAATTTCAATTGGATTGAGGGGGCGAAGATGAGAGCGTAAGAGAGTAGAAACCGGTGAGGATGCGGCGGAAAACCTTACCCTGCTTCGCGGTAGCCACACTCTTCACTGCGGCATTGAACACTTCGGCCAACTTGCTTGCTCACTTTCTCGATGAGAAACGGAGCGCTGCATGTCGGGCAGGTCTTGTTGATTGGGCGATCCCACAAAGCATACTCGCACGCCGGATATTTACTGCAAGCAAAGAACGAACGGCCTTTTCTCGTGCGCTTCTGGACCAGATCGCCGCCACAGCCTGGCTGGGGACACTTCACACCCAGCGAGAGCGGTTTGGTAGTCTTGCATTCCGGGTAGGCAGAGCAGGCAATGAACTTTCCAAATCGCCCGGTCTTCACCACCATCGGACTGCTGCATTTCTCGCACTTCTCATCCGTCGTCAACTCANNAAACTTGCCGTTGCGCCCCCATTTGATCTCCATCATTCGGCCGCACTTCTCGCAGGGAATATCCGTCGGCGGCTCCACAGTGTCCTTGGGGCCAGGAATCATCTTCGCCTTCTCCAGATCGGTCGAGAAGGTTCCATAAAACTCCCGCACCGCTGTCACCCACGGCTTGTTGCCTTCTTCGACTTCGTCCAGCTCCAGTTCCATATGCGAGGTGAAATCGACGTTGATCAGGTCTGGAAATCCCTTCATCAGGAAATCGTTCACGGTTCGCCCTGTTTCGGTGGGAGCGAACCGCCCGTCCGTCTTCTCGGCATATTTGCGATCTTGAATCGTCGAAACGATACTCGCATAAGTGGATGGCCGGCCGATGCCTTTTTCTTCCAATTCCTTGATCAACAAGGCTTCGTTATACCGAGGCGGAGGCTGTGTGAAGTGCTGTTTCGAGAGCACGCCGGGGACCGTCTGTTCCTCCTGAGATACAAGCCTCAGCGTCTCTCCCTCGTTGAGTAAAGGCAACTGACGCTCGGCCTCATCCTCGACCTCCTGCTCGCTCTTTTGCTTCTGCGCGAAGAGTTCCTTGTCCATCCCCTCCATGTAAACAATCGTGTGGCCTGGAAATTTCACCACGGTGCCGGTTGAGCGGAACAGAAATTTTNNACCATCTGTGATGCGATAAACCGGTTCCAGATCAACTGATACAGCTTATGGACATCCGGTTCTAAATACTGCCTGATCGACTCCGGATCGCGCGCTGCCGCCGTGGGGCGAATCGCTTCGTGCGCTTCTTGCGCAGCCTTCTGCGTCTTGTACACATTTGGCGTAGCCGGCAAGAATTCTGCGCCAAATCGTTCCTGAATTACCTGGCGCGCTTCTGCCATCGCCTCGTTTGAAATACGCGGGGAATCGGTTCTCATATAGGTAATGAGACCGGTCTGACCTTCCGCCCCGATTTCGATCCCTTCGTACAGCTTTTGCGCCAGGGTCATCGTTTTCTTCGACGAGAAGTGCAGCTTGCGCGCAGCTTCTTGTTGAAGCCGGCTGGTAATAAATGGCGCGACAGGATTCCGTCTCTTTTCTTTTCGTTCAATCGAGTCAACGACAAACTCTTTCCCTTGGATAGCTGAGACGATACGCTGGGCATCGGTCTCTGTCTCAATCGATGCATCCTGCCCATTGATGCTGTGCAGCTTGGCTTCAAACGGAGGGGGGTTGGCTCCGGAAAGCATCACGGCAACCGACCAGTACTCTTCTGCACGAAAAGCTTCACGCTCCTGCTCACGCTCGCAAATCAATCGCATCGCCACAGACTGGACGCGGCCCATGCTCAACCCGCGTCGCACCTTAGTCCAGAGCAGCTGGCTGCCTTGATAGCCCACAATCCGGTCAAGCACCCGGCGGGCCTGCTGCGCATTCACCAGCTTCATATCGACCTGCCCGGGCGACTGCAGCGCGCGCTTAATGGCCGACTCCGTGATTTCGTTGAAGAGTACCCGAAAGACCTTACCCTCAGTCTTTTTCTTGGACTTGGACTTTGATTTGCCCAGTAATTCCTGTTCGAGATGCCAGGCGATAGCTTCGCCTTCCCGGTCAGGGTCCGGCGCGAGGAACACTTTGTCGCAGGCTTCCGCCTTGGCCTTAATCTCCGATAAGATTTTCGCTTTACCCTTGATCGTCACATATTGAGGTTCGAAATCATGCTCCACATCGACGCCCAGCTTGCTGGTGGGCAGATCCTTAATATGCCCGACCGAGGCCATGACGGTATAACCACGCCCCAAATACTTGCCAATGGTGCGTGCTTTGGTCGGAGACTCAACAATGATCAGTGCCTTGGCCATGAAAACTCCGGTTGCTATGAGAATTGCACACTCATCCGTACCAAATAATGCAAATCCGTGCAACTGTTCGATGATTATTTCTGAATGTAGCGTTGCCCCGGCAGTTGCTTGACTCGCTGTCGAAGCTCAAGGGACAAGAGCGAAGCCATCACGACGGATACCGACAGCCCGGTGGAGGCAATCACGTCGTCCACTGTGCGCGGGTCGTACGACAGTGCATCATACACTCGCTGTTCCTCTCCGCCCAAATGGTCGCGTTGTTCACTTTTCTGGTGAGAAGACTGTAGGCGCAGACGCAACCCCGGCTCCAGCTGCGGCAGGACCACGCCGATAACATCCTGCGCGCGTTCAATCAAAGCCGCCCCCTCTTTGAGTAGTGCATTCGTTCCACGGCTGGTATCTTCCTTTACAAAGCCCGGAACGGCGAACACCTCTCGACCCTGCTCAGCAGCCAATCGCGCGGTAATCAACGATCCGCTTCCAATGGCCGCCTCTGTCACAATCACACCCAGGGACAACCCGCTGATGATGCGATTCCGTCGAGGGAAGTGATGGCTGTGGGGTGGGGCACCCATCGGCACCTCGGATAAAATCGCCCCCTGCTCCTCAATCTGTCGGCGTAACCGCTCATGTTCAGGCGGATAGGTCCGATCGATCCCACAGCCCAGCACAGCAATGGTACGCCCCTGCGCGGCAAGCGCACCTCGATGTGCTGCCGCATCAACCCCTCGCGCCAGTCCACTCACCACCGTCATGCCTGCTCCTGCCAAATCGTGGCTCAACTCTTCGGTCATGGCACGTCCTGCTGCAGTCGCACGCCGAGCACCCACAATGGCCACCGCCAGAGCATCCTGATCAGTCAATGTGCCTGTGATGTACAAGAGCGGCGGAGGGTCCGCAATCATCTTCAACCGCGCGGGATATGCAGGATCCAAGAGGCTCCGGACTTCTATGCGCTCACGCTCGATAGCCTTAAGTTCCCGTTCGATGCTCCGGCATGCAGGACTATCAGGCCCTCGCCGTATCGCGTCTGCCAGCTGCGGACTGCAGCCATTCTGAATCAACTCATCGCGGGAGGCACACAGAACAGCCTCGGGGGAATGCCAGGCGCAAACTAACCGAACTATCGTCAGATCTCCCACCCCCTCGATTGCCCGCAGACGGAGCCAAGGCTCTAACCCCGACCGTGTCATGGACTGACGGGAGGAAGCACCCGCGATTTCAGCAGAGGAATCCACACCTACAGGCTGGCTGAAAGATTGCATACGCATTGTCGCACGGAACTACAATCTTTAGAGCACCGCTAGATCATACTGTTCCAGATGCAAATGTTCGTCTGGTAT
>CXWL01014098.1_pt1 | contig 10247 bp, 6 predicted proteins | sample 590931 | NCBI WGS metagenome assembly CXWL01 (sample SAMEA3498368, study PRJEB10139) | groundwater metagenome | biome: water well; material: biofilm material | place: Germany | collected 2015-04-27
TTTGTCGACGCCGCGCACGCGCGCGGCATGCGCGTGTACATGGACATCATCACCAACCACACCGCCGATGTGATCCAGTATCGGGGCTGCCCAATCCAAGCCTGCCTCTATCGCTCGCGCGCGGACTATCCCTATCAGCGCCGCGGCGGGCTTGCTGGCCCTGTCATCAACGAGGGCTTCAACGGCGACGCCGCCCAGCATCAAACGGCCGAGAACTTTGCGCGGCTCGCCGATCCGAACTTCGCCTACGAAACCTTCGTCCCGGCCGCCGAGCGCAACATCAAAGCGCCGGCTTGGCTCAATGACCCAATCTACTACCACAATCGTGGCAACTCGACATTTCGAGGCGAGAGCTCGCAGCTCGGGGACTTTTCCGGCCTCGACGATCTTTACACTGAGCACCCGCACGTCGTGCAGGGCATGATCGACATCTACGGCGCCTGGATTGATGAGTTCGGGATCGACGGCTTTCGCATCGACACCGCGCGCCACGTGAACCCCGAGTTCTGGCAGGCCTTCGTCCCGGCCATGCTTGCGCGCGCACAAGCCCGTGGGATCGAGAACTTCTACATCTTTGGTGAAGTCTACGATCCTGACCCAGGCCGACTTGCCCGTTTCACGCGCGTCGACGGCTTTCCCGCGGTGCTCGATTTCGCTTTCCAGTCGGCAGCGTATGACGNNACCGCGATGCAATTGCCCACGTTCCTAGGCAATCATGACATGGGCCGGTTCGCCCACTTCCTAATGCGGGAGAACCCAACGATCTCGGACGAGGAACTGATGAAGCGCGTAATCTTGAGCAACGCCCTGCTGATGTTCGCGCGCGGGGCGCCGGTGATCTATTACGGCGACGAACAGGGCTTCACCGGAGACGGCGGAGACCAGGACGCGCGCGAGGACATGTTCCCAAGCCGCGTCGCCAGCTACAATGACAACCGCCTCGTCGGAACAAGTGCGACCACTGCGCGGAGCAATTTCGATGCGAACCACCCAATCTATCGCGCTATCGCCCAGATGGCGGCGATTCGCGCCGCCATCGCACCGCTTCGGCGAGGGCGGCAGGTGGTTCGCAACTATGTCGAAGCGCCTGGCCTGTTCGCCTTCTCTCGCCTTCATGAGGGCGTCGAGGTCCTGGTCGTGCTCAACACTTCGCGCGAGCCGCTGCGGGCCAGTGTCGAGGTAGAGCCAACGTCATTGCGCTGGCGCTCGTTGCAGGGGCGCTGTAGCGCTTCGGCGCAAGCGCCGGGAAGCTACGCAGTCGAACTCGCCGCCCTTGATTACATGGTCTGCGTCGCGGAGCGTCCCGCTTGAGCATAGATACCTTGTCACGCGCCGACGATGAAATCGCAAGTGGCGCCGAATGGTGGCGCGGCACGGTCATCTATCATGTTTACCCGCTCAGTTTCGCCGACAGCAACGATGATGGGTACGGCGATCTGCGCGGCGTGGCCGAGCGTCTTGACTACATCAAGTCGCTCGGCGTCGACGCGATCTGGCTCTCTCCTTTCTACAAGTCGCCGATGCGCGATTTCGGATACGACGTCTCGGACTATTGCGACGTCGATCCGACGTTTGGCGCGCTGGCGGACTTCGATTTATTGGTGCAGCGCGCGCATGCGCTTGGCCTCAAGGTCATCGTCGATCAAGTGTATTCACACACGTCCACCGAGCATCAATGGTTCCAAGAAAGCCGCCGCGACCGCACCAACCCAAAAGCGGATTGGTACGTCTGGGCGGACGCCAAAGCAGACGGTTCGCCGCCGACCAATTGGCAATCGGTGTTCAAGGGCGCGGCGTGGACCTGGGATGCGCGCCGTCGCCAATACTATCTGAACAACTTTCAGTCCGATCAGCCCGATCTCAACGTGCACAACCCCGCGGTCCAAGATGCGCTGCTCGATGTTGCGCGCTTCTGGCTTGATCGCGGCATCGACGGATTTCGCCTCGATGCCATCAACTTCGCCATGCACGACCCGCAATTGCGGGATAATCCGCCTGTCATTGGGGACGCCAAGCGTCTGCGGCCGTTCGACTTTCAGCATCACTTCCACAATCAGTCCCACCCCGACATTCCGGAATTCCTCGCCCGCGTCCGCAATCTGACCGACACACGCGGCGCCGTGTTCTTGGTGGCGGAGGTCGGCGGCGAACAAGCCGACAAGGAGATGAAGCTCTACACCGAGGGGCCGAGCCGCCTGCACAGCGCCTACGGCTTTCACTATCTTTACGCCGACAAGCTCACCTCTGCGCTGGTGCGTGCATGCTCGAATGACTGGCGCGGCGGGCCTGGCGAAGGTTGGCCCTCGTTGGCGTTCTCCAATCATGACGCACCGCGCGTGGTTTCGCGCTGGGCCAACAATCGCGACGAGATCGCGTTCGCGAAGCAAGCGTTGCTGCTGCTTATGACGCTGCGCGGCAGCGTATTTCTCTATCAGGGTGAAGAGCTCGGCCTGCAGCAGGGCGATGTGCAGCCCGAAAACCTGCGCGATCCCGAAGCGATCGCGAACTGGCCGCATACGCTAGGGCGCGACGGCGCGCGCACGCCAATTCCATGGGTGAAAGAAGCGGTCAATGCCGGCTTCTCGCGCGTCACGCCTTGGCTGCCCGTTGATCCCACGCACTGCGCGCTCGCCGTCGATGTGCAGGAAGGCAACGCCGCTTCGACGCTTCACTTCGCCCGCAAGGCGATCGCGCTGCGCAACCGCTTTCAAGCGCTGCGCACCGGTGCGCTTACGATGCTCGACGCGCCTGAGCCTCTGCTCGTTTTCACACGCGGCGACGGCAAGGNNCCGGCAACGCTCTCCGGCGAATTGCCGGGCCTTGCTGCCCTTGTGGCGCAGCGACGGTGACGCTGGCATCAACCGCCGCACGACTCGCGGACAATCAGTTCCGTGGGCAAGCGCTCGGAGCGAGCCCGCATCTTTCCTTCTCCGGCGTCGAGCAATTTCGCAACCAGCAAGCGCCCGGCCTTGGCGGTGTCCTGTCCGATGGTGCTCAGGGCCGGCGTTGCGTAACGCGCGAAGCGCACATTGTCGAAACCCATCACCGACACATCCTTCGGCACGGCGACGCCCGTGCGACGCAACGCGCGAATAGCCCCGAGCGCGATCAAGTCGCTGGCCGCCACGACGCCGTCGAAGCTGACCGAGTGATGGATCAGCGCGTCGATGGCGGCTTCGGCAGACTCGACTTCAAAGTGCGCGGGAACACTCAACGCCGGGTCAACCTCAATCCCTGCTTGCGACAGCGCGTCGAGGTAGCCGACGTAGCGCTGGGCCGGTTCGGGATCGTCGATGTCGCCCAGGAACACGATGCGCCTGCGGCCGAGTCGGGCAAGGTGGGAGGTCGCGCGCCGTCCGCCCGCAACATTGTCGCTGCCGACAGAGCAATAGTCTTGTTCCGGCAGCTGCGCGCCCCACACAACGAAGCGGCTTTCTTGTTCGGCCAGCCGATTGAAGGCGCCATGCAGCGTGCTTTGCCCGAGGAAAATCACGCCATCGGCGCGCGAGGTCGACATCAGCACCGAGAGNNTCGCGCGCAGCCTCCGCCAAACCGGAGAGCAGATCGAGGAAGAACGGATCGCTGAGCATGAATTCACGCCCCAGCGGGCGCGGCACGACGACGGCGATCGTCGCTTCCGCGCCGATCGGCCCCGGCGGCATGTAGTGGCGGAAGGGATAATTCTGTTCGCGCGCCAGCTTCCAGATGCGTTGCTTGGTCTGACGATTAATCGCTGGGCTATCGTTCAGCGCGCGCGATGCCGTCGAGATGGAGACACCCGCCAGCTTCGCCAAATCTTCCAGTGTTGTAGAGCGCTTGGCCACGCAGGCTCGCAAAGTAACTCAAATCGTACGCGGCTCTTAATGCACCGCTCGCGCGGATTTGCAAGCGGGCGCGCCAAACACGGAGCGTTAAGATGTTAGGCCGAGCTTTGATCGCGTTGGCATGGATGTGGGCGCTGAGCAACACCGCGCTGGCTGAGCCGCTTGCGCGTGTTGCATCGCCCGATGGCGCCAACATCGTCGAGATCGAGATCAACGGCGAAGGTCGGGCGAGCTATTCTGTGTCGCGCGGCGGCCAAGCGGTGATTGCGCCATCGCGACTGGGATTTCTGCTTGTTGATGCGCCGAAAATCGAGCGCAATCTGGCGCTCACCGCACAATACGCGCGCCGCTTCGACGAAGCCTGGGAACAGCCGTGGGGCGAACAACGGCGTATCCGCAATCGCTACAACGAGCTCCGCTTCACGCTGACGGAGCAAACCGGGCAGCGTCGCAGCATTGACGTGGTGTTCCGCGTTTACGACGACGGCCTTGGCTTTCGTTACGAATTCCCGGACCAGCCGCAATTGCGCGAAGTGCGCATCCTCAACGAGCTCACCGAGTTTAACTTCGCGCAAGCCGGCGAAGCTTTGTGGACGCCGGCGATGCGCTCCAATCGCGAAGAATACCTTTACTACCGCACGCCGATCGAACAAATCGGGGTCACCCAGACGCCGGTGACGCTGCGGCTCGAAAGTGGATTGCACCTTTCCATCCACGAAGCCGCGCTTGTCGATTATTCCGGCATGAACCTCACGCGGATCGAAGGTCGCGGGCTCAACGCTTTGTTGACACCCGGCATTGGCGACGCAGCAGTCGTGCGCCGTGCGCCGTTCCATACGCCGTGGCGGACGATCCAGATTTCGGAGAGCGCTGGCGGCCTCGTCGAGTCGCGTCTCATCCTCAACCTCAACGAGCCCAATGCGCTTGGCGACGTGTCCTGGTTCCACCCCGGCAAGTATGTCGGCATCTGGTGGCAGATGCACCTCGGTACGGCAAGTTGGGCGTCCGGCCCGATCCACGGCGCTACAACCGAAACCGCGCTGCGCTACGTCGACTTCGCCGCCGCCAACGGCTTCAGCGGCGTGCTGATCGAAGGCTGGAACGTTGGCTGGGACGGGGACTGGTTTGGCAACGGCGAAGACTTCAGTTTCACGCGGCCCTATCCTGATTTCGATATCGAACGCATCACGGCGTACGCGCGCGATCGCGGCGTGCAGCTGATCGGTCATCACGAAACGTCTGCGAACGCGGCGCACTATGAGAACCAGATGGAGGCGGGCTTTGCGCTCTACGAGCGTCTCGGCATGCACGTGGTCAAAACCGGCTACGTGTCCGACGCCGCCGGCGCCCGCGTCAACGCACAGGACGGGCGAGTGCGGTTCGCCTGGCATGAGGGCCAGGAGATGGCGCGTCACCATCTGCGCGTTGTGCAGGCCGCAGCGCGCCACCGCATCGCGATCAACCCGCACGAGCCGATCAAGGACACTGGCCTGCGGCGCACCTATCCCAATTGGGTTTCGCGCGAAGGGGCGCGCGGAATGGAATACAATGCCTGGGGCAATCCCTCGAATCCACCCGAGCACGAAGCGAATCTTGTGTTCACTCGTTTGCTCGCCGGACCGATGGATTTCACGCCCGGCATTTTCGGCATGGACACGCGTTCGCCCGAAGGCGTCGCCACAACCTGGGCCAAGCAACTGGCGCTCTACGTCGTGATCTACAGCCCGATTCAGATGGCCGCCGATTTGCTGGAGAATTACGAAGCCAACCCAGGCCCGTTCCAGTTCATTCGCGATGTGCCGACAGACTGGGAAGAGACCCGCGCGCTCAACGGTGAGATCGGCGATTTTGTTACTATCGTCCGTCGCGACCGCAACAGCCGGGACTGGTATCTCGGTTCGATAACCGACGAAAACGCGCGCACGCTGACGGCGCCGCTCTCGTTCCTTGAGCGCGGCGTTCGCTATCGCGCGCAAATCTATCGCGACGGACCGAACGCCGATTATCGCGGCGCCGCGCGCCACGACATCGTCATCGAGGAGCGCCTCGTCACCAGCGCCGACACGTTGACGCTGCAATTGGCGCCGGGCGGCGGCCAGGCCATTCGCTTCACGCCGGTGCGACGGCGCTGATGCGCGGACTGCTCGTCACCCTCGCGCTCTTGGCGGCGGCGTGCGCAACACCGCCGGACGCCGGCCTTCGCAGCGTCACCATCCGCGCTGTCGTGCCCGACAATTCCGGCCCGGTGTTCATCGTCGGCAATCTGCCGGAGCTTGGCCCCTGGCGCGCCGACGGCCTGGCGATGCAAGGCGAAGGCCGCGAACGCACCGTCTCGTTGCGCGTGCCTTTGGGCACGAGCCTTGAGTTCAAAGTCACGCAGGGCTCTTGGGACCGCGAGGGGCTCGGGCCCTCCGGCACGGTGATGCCGAACAGCCGCGTCGAGGTGGACGGCGACGAGCACGCAACGATCACGATTATCGACTGGAAGCACGACATCAACGAGTACCTCGCCGATCCGGAGAACGCCGGCGTCCTTGGCCAGCTCACATATTGGCGCGACGTGAGCACGCCCCTGCTGGAGCAGGCACGTCACGTCGAAATCTATTTGCCGCCGCAATACGCCGCCAACCCCGATGCGCGCTTTCCCGTCATCTACGCTCACGATGGACAAAACCTGTTCGATCCGCGCATCGCCAATACTGGCGTCGACTGGGGCGTGGATGAGGCCATGCAGACGCTCGTCGCCGAGGGCGCGATCGAACCCGCGATCGTTGTCGGCATATGGAGCACATCGGCGCGGCGGCTCGAATACGCGCCGGCAGGAGTACTGGCGCTGATGTCGGACCATATGAAGCGGGACGCGGCCGATGAATTTCCCGAGGAATTGCGAGTCGGCGACGCCTACCTGCGCTTCATCGTCGAAGAGCTGAAACCGCGCATCGACGCCGCATACCGCTCCCGCCCCGGCCGCGACAGCACGTTCCTGATGGGCTCCAGCATGGGCGCGCTCATCTCGGTTTACGGCATGGCCGAGTATCCAAACGTGTTCGGCGGCGCTGCGGGATTATCCATGCACTGGCCCGTAGGCGTCAGCGAGCGCAACATCGTGGACAATCAAGATGCGTGGCGGCCAGCCGTCGTCGCCGCATTCACGGATTATTTCCACGCCAAGCGTCTTGAGCCTGCGACCCACTTGTTGTGGGTCGATCACGGCGCCGGCTTTCTCGATCACCTCTATGTGCCCTACCAGGCGGCGATGCTGCCGGTGCTGCACGATCTTGGCTACGTAGATGGGGAGACGCTGGAAGCGCGGGTTTATCCCGGCGCCAATCACAACGAAACCGCATGGCGCGCGCGCCTGCGCGAGCCACTGACGTTTTTGCTGAGACCGCGACAGCGGCCAATCCAATAAAACAAAACACAAAAAGAAACTCGGGGAGGATGGAATGACAACGAAACCAAAGCTGAACGGGTTCCAGGTATGGAACATGTGCTTCGGCTTTCTTGGCATTCAGATCGGCTTCGATCTGCAGAATGGCAATGTCAGCCGCATCTTCCAGACATTGGGCGCGGAGATCGACACACTCCCGATCCTATGGATCGCGGCCCCCCTTACCGGCCTCATCGTGCAGCCGATCATCGGCCATTTCAGCGACAAAACCTGGAACAAACTCGGCCGCCGAAAGCCCTACTTCCTCGCCGGCGCCATCCTCGCCAGCGCCGCGCTCTTCGTGATGCCGAACGCGCCGGCGCTCTGGATCGCCGCGGGCACGCTCTGGATCATGGACGCGGCGCTGAACATCACAATGGAACCGACGCGCGCGCTAGTTGGCGACATTCTACCGGATGAGCAACGCACCACGGGCTTCGCTATGCAGAGCTTCTTCATCGGCACAGGCGCGGTGCTCGCGGGCCTCTTGCCGTGGGCGTTGACCCGCATGGGTGTCGCCAACACGGCCGCGCCCGGCGTCGTGCCCGAGACCGTGCACATCGCCTTTTATGTCGGCGGTGCGACGCTGTTGGCTGCCGTACTGTGGAGCATCCTCACGACCAAGGAATATTCCCCGCGGCAAGTCGAGGCGTTCGAAGCCGCGCGCATGGCGCAAGCCGGCGCCAAATCCACTGACAATCGCGCCCCGCATCGCAGCGCTAGCGCGTTCCTTCTTGGCGGCCTGGCTTGGCTCGCGATTGGCGCGGCTGTCGCCCTGTTTGTATGGGCGGCGCGGCAGGATCCGCGCCCCGAGGCGCTTGCCTTCCTCGGCGCGGCGGAATTGCGCCAAGACCTCTACGTTCTCGCAGGGCTCATCGCCGGCTTCGGAATCATTCAACTGATCGCCGGCGCCATGCGTAACGCGGGCTCCAGCGACAACGGCTTCATGGAAGTGGTGGGCGATCTCTTTCGGATGCCGCGCACCATGCGCCAGCTGGCGGTCGTGCAATTCTTTACCTGGTTCGGTCTGTTCGCGATGTGGATCTACGGGACACCCGCCGTCGCCGAGCACCACTACGCCGCCACCGACGCCGCCTCTGCCGCTTACCAGGAAGCGGGCAATTGGTGGGGCGTGTTAGGGTCGGTGCGCAACGGCGTCGCCGCTATCGGCGCGCTCGGCATCATGTGGCTGGCCACGCGACTTGACCGGCGCGCGCTGCACGCAACCTGCCTTGGCCTGGGCGCGCTTGGCTTCGTGGGGATGATCCTGATCCGCGATCCGAACGCGCTCTGGGCGCCGATGGTGGGCGTCGGCGTTGCGTGGGCGGCGATCGTCTCCGTGCCCTACGCCATTCTTGCAGGCTCCGTGCCGGCGCGGAAAATGGGTGTCTATATGGGCATCTTCAACATCTTCATTGTCGTGCCACAGCTCGTCGCCGCCACTTTGCTCGGCTTCTTGTTGCGCACGTTCTTTCACAACGAGGCGATCTGGGCCTTCGCGATCGCCGGCGCATCGTTCGCGCTCGCTGCACTCGCGGTGCTGCTGGTGCGCGACGCGCCGGAAGACGCTTCACCCACAACATCGGGAGCTTGATCCATGCTAAGGCACGCCCTTGTCGCTCTCTTCGGCGCGCTCACGTTTACGGCGTGCACGCCATCAAGCGCGCCAGACCCTTACACGCCGCGCCCATATGTCGAACTTGAGCATCCCGAATGGTCGCGCGACGCGGTGATCTACCAGATCAACACACGCCAGTTCACGCCAGAGGGCACCTTCAACGCAGCGCGCGCGCAGCTCCCGCGCCTGCATGAACTCGGCGTCGACATCATCTGGCTGATGCCGATCCACGAAATCGGGGTTCAGAACCGTAAGGGCACGCTCGGTAGCCCCTATTCCGTGCGCGACTATTACAGCGTCAACGCTGAGTTTGGCACACTCGATGATCTCAAGGCCTTCGTGACGCAAGCGCACCGACTCGACATGCATGTGATCTTGGATTGGGTCGGCAATCACACCGCCTGGGACAACCCGATGGTGACCGAACACCCCGATTGGTACGACCGCGACTGGCGGGGCGACTACCACCCAACCCCCTGGTGGGATTGGTCCGACATCATCGACCTCGACTACGATCAGCCGGGCCTACGTCGCTACCTAACCGAAGCCATGGTCTATTGGGTGCGCGAGGCCGACATCGACGGATATCGCGCCGACGTCGCCGGCTATGTGCCGCTCGACTTCTGGGAGAATGCGCGACGTGAACTTGAAGAGATCAAGCCTGTCTTCATGTTGGCCGAGTGGGATCAGCGCGACGTGCACGCGCGCGCATTCGATGCGACCTACGCCTGGGATTGGAACAATTCCATGCACGATATCGCGATGGGCGACGCCAATGTCGGCGCGCTATTTGGCTATTACTCAGGCAATGAAAGCGCCTGGCCGGAAGACGCTTATCGCATGGTGTACACTAGCAACCACGACCAGAACGCTTGGGACGCGACCGAGTTCGAACGCTTCGGCCCCGCCGTTGACGCGGCCATCGTGTTGCAATTCATCGGCGAGGGCATCCCCTCGATCTACAACGGCCAGGAGGCCGGCAACGAAAACCGGCTCGAGTTCTTTGAGCGCGAACCTATTGTGTGGCGCGAGCATCCCCACGGCGAATTGCTGCGCCGCCTGATCGCGTTGAAGCACGATACGCCGGCCTTGTGGAACGGCGCCGCGGGCGCACGGACGATTTCCGTGGTCAACAACGTGCCAATGCAGGTGTTGAGCTTTGTGCGATTCGAAGATCGCGGTGGCGTGTTCGCGGTGTTCAACCTGTCGCCACGGACGCAACGCGTCACTTTCCAGAATGAACTCCACCATGGCGACTACACCGAATTTTTCAACGGCGAAGCGGCGACGTTTGATGCACCGACAGAACTCGCTCTGCCGCCCTGGTCCTACCGGGTGTATGTGCGGCGGCCGCCCGCATGAACTCGTCCGCCCA
>CXWL01019829.1_pt1 | contig 10241 bp, 9 predicted proteins | sample 590931 | NCBI WGS metagenome assembly CXWL01 (sample SAMEA3498368, study PRJEB10139) | groundwater metagenome | biome: water well; material: biofilm material | place: Germany | collected 2015-04-27
TGACCTGCCCAGGTTCTTTGGACCAATCGTAACTTGAGAGAATGGCTCCCGCCTACCAGCGAGGAGTCCATGAAGAAGAGTCGTTTCACCGAAGAGCAGATGGTCGCGATCCTGCGGGAGGCCGACAAGGCACCCGTTCCCGAGGTCGCCAGGAAGCACAAGGTCAGCGCCCAGGTGATCTACACCTGGAGGCGCCGTTTTGGGGAGTTGCAGCCCGCCGACGTCAAACGGTTGCGCCAGCTGGAGGCCGAGAACGCGAAGCTCAAGAAGCTCGTCGCCGAGCGCGATCTTGAGATCGACGTGATGAAGGAAATCAGCCGCCGAAAGTGGTGAGCTCGCAGGCACGGCGCGAGCAGGTCGCGCTCGCTTGCGAGCGCGGCCTGTCGAAGCGGCGTGCCTGCGAGCTGATCGAAATCGCCCGCTCGGGGTTGGGCTATGTGTCGGTGCGCGCGGCACGCGATGCCCCGAGCCTGGAGGCGATGAGGCGCCTGTCAGCGCAGTACCCCCGTTACGGTTACCGGAGGATTCGCGTGTTCCTGAGACGAGAGGGTCATGGCATGAGCCGGCATCGGGCGCACCGCCTGTGGCGCCTGGCCGGGCTGCAGCTGCCGCGCAGGCGGCCTCGCCGGCGCGTGGCGAGCTCACGACCGCGGCCCGTGCCCGCGTTCGGCCCCAATCAGGTCTGGGCCTACGACTTCGTGTTCGACGCCTGCGCCAACGGCCAGCAGATCAAGTGCCTGACCGTGATCGATGAGTTCACCCGGGAGTGCTTGGCCATCGACGTGGCGGGCTCGATCCGCTCGGCTCGCGTGATCGAGGTTCTGGCACGCCTGATCAGCGAGCACGGCGCGCCCCAGTTCCTGCGCTCAGACAACGGCCCTGAGTTCGTCAGTCACGCGATCCTCGAATGGCTGAGCAAAGCGCATATCGACACCGCACTGAACGACCCGGGCAAACCCTGGCAGAACGGGGCCGACGAGAGCTTCAACGGCAAGCTGCGCGACGAGTGCCTCTCGCTCGAATGGTTCAGGAGCCGCGAGGAGGCGCGCGTCGTCATCGAAACCTGGCGTCGTCACTACAACCATGTCCGTCCGCATCAAAGCCTCAAGGACCTTACACCGATCGAGTTCAAGACGCGTTACGATTCCACCAACCCGGGGGCCATCCTCAAGTAACCAATGGTCCGAAGATCCCTGGGCAGGTCAGTTCCAATAGCCTCGCGATCTGCTTCTGCTCGGGCACGTTAGGCAGGGGAATTTCGCATTCTCGCAGGATCGTAGTGTTGAGCCCTTGCATAATGGCGCCACGCGCCATTTTCTGAAGCTGAACATCAACGACGTTACTGTTGAGCGCGTAGCAAAGATAGGGCGGAAAGACACGTTCAGTATCAACGCGCATTCTGAACAAGTGCGAATCGAAAATTGCTCTCCCCAATCCTGGCGGAACAACAGCGGCCCGTCCGATGGTACCCATCGTCGTAACGAGAACGTCATTTTGTGCGATCTCGTAGTCGGATAGTTCCTCGAATTTCGCAGGCGCAACGAATCGCCGGAAGCCCTTTTCAAATCGATTGGGCAGGACGTTTTCAATTCCAACCACAGGAACACCAGTCTCGACCAACTCAGACTTCTTAAGTGAACTGCCAAATGGGCCAATCTTGAATGCCCCACGTTCGTTTAGTGCCAGATCGCCGATCTTAACGGTGCGTCCACTCACGGCTGGTCGAGCATCCTTTCCAACGCGGCCACATCGGTGGTCGCCGCGGCTTCAAGTTTTCGGAGGCGGTCAAGCGTAATGACGGGCTTTTCATAGAACACCTCGTCCTGCTCGATCTGCCGATAGCGGCTTGCCGAAAGGTCGTAGTTGCTTGCCTTCACCTGATCCTTTGTCACCCAAAACTGGCGGCCGAGCTGGTTGATCTCACTTTGTAGCGGTGTGATTTTCTTCTGGAGTGTCGCGAGTTCAGCCTGCGCCTCTTCGCGTGCCGCGCGGGCAGCGTCTACGCCCCCATCAGTCGCGACCACTTCCTCGAATTTGAGGCGATGAATAATCTCGTGGTGCTTGAGCCGGTCGACCTTCAGTGGAGCAATCTGCTCTTGCAGTTTGGCAAGTCGTTGAGCGCGTTTTTGCTGGAACTTTGCATTACGGCGCTGTTTCCAGCAGTCAAGCAAATCCGGAATGTCACTTTCCGCCACTTTCTGGCGCTTATCATCCAGCGAAAACCCATCGTGCTCCATGTCGTAGAACCAAACCTTCTCCGTGGAACTACCTTTGGTGAACACGAGCACAGCGGTCGAGACTCCTGCGTAAGGACGGAACACACCGCCTGGCATTGAAATGACACCGTCAAGTCTATTTTCGTCAATCAACTTCCTGCGAATCTCGACGTGCGCCTTGGACGATCCGAACAGTACACCGTCCGGTGCGATCACGGCCGCGCGTCCACCGTTCTCCAGTAGTCGCAGAAAAAGATGCAAGAAGAGCACTTCCGTTTTCTTGACCTTGGTTGGAAGAGTCGGATTGACGTCGCCCGCGTCTATCGCGCCTTTGAATGGTGGATTGGCGAGCACCACATCGTAGTGCTTCTCTTCGTTGAAGGCCTTGGAGAGCGCGTCGGTCCAGTGGAAGTTAGGCTGCTCGATGCCGTGCAGCATCAGGTTCATGCAGCCGATGCGCAGCATCACCATGCCCGAGTCGCTGTCGTAACCGGTGAGCGCCTCGGTCTGGAGGAACTTGTGCTCCTCCTTCTTGAGTTGGTCGCCTACCAGGAAATGCGGCCAGCCCTCCTCGTCATACTTGAGCACATCGGGCCGGGTGTGGGTTTCGAGGATGTGCTGATAGGCGTTCACCAGAAAGCCACAGGTGCCGGCCGCGGGATCGCAGATGCGCTCGCCCGGGCGCGGGTCCACGAGCTTGGTCATCATGCGGATGATGTGGCGCGGCGTGCGGAACTGGCCATTCTGGCCCGCGGTGTTGAGCTTGCCGAGCATGTACTCGAAGACATCGCCCTGCACGTCTTGGTTCTGGGCGGAGATCTGCAACTCGTCAAGCGCCTTGCAGGCTTCGATCAAGACGCTTGGCTTGCTTATCTTGAATTCGGCGTTTTCCATGTGCGTGGCAAACGCTCCACCTTCTCCGCCGAGGGTCTTGATGAAGGGAAACACCTTCTCTTTGACGAACTTCAATGCTTCGCCGGCGGGGAGTTGCGTCCAGTGCGACCAGCGCAGCTTCGGGTCGGGAAAGGTACGCTTGAACTTGACCCCTCGGAGGCGCGCGGCGCGCTCGTTGTCCTGTTCCTTCTCATCAAGGCGCTTGAGGAATAGGAGGAAAGAGAGCTGCTCTATAGCATCCGTTGGATTCGACAGTCCGCCGGACCAGAGCTTGTCCCATAGTGCATCAACCTTGGAGCGCAATTGCGGGTCGGTCAGCATGGGTCGTTCACGCAGCAATACGCTCGGTCATAGCGAGCAGTTCCTTGATTTGTGCAGGGGTGAAAAAGCGGTCGACCGCGTTGCGGCCGAACTGGGTAAGCGGAGCATCGTACAGGTCAGCCTCGGCAATTTTCCGCTTCTGCAGGAATACTTCCTGCACCGAACGCAGGAAACGGATCTGGTCGGCGCCGTAGTTGTGGCTGGTGATATGCGCCTGGAAGGAGCGCGCCACGACGGCCTGGTAATCCGGAATGGCTTCGAGTTCGAGAATGTGGCGCAGGAAGCCGAGAAAGCTGGTGACCTTGATGCCGTAGGCCTTAAGGATGTTGGCGCTCGACAGCTCGATTTCGCCGCCGCCCAACTCCTTATGCAGCGTTCTTTCCAGGGCCGCTAGATCTTCGTCGCTCACTGGCCTGCCCTGCCGGATGGCTTCCAGTGCCGGATGGCCTTCGACGATCTCCAGAATGCGCTGCTCAACGCGCTTTCGGTATTCCTCGACATAAACCTGCTTACCACCTTCGCCCAGGGAGATGTAGCCGCGTGCCTCGACGAAATCCGGCAGATCCAGCTTGAGAAAGGCGCTCGGTCGGTCGCGGCGGTTTTTCATCTGGCCGGCGAGATCGACGATCACTTTAGAGAGCTGCGAAGCCTCGGCGGACGCGAGCCCCTTCGACAGACAAAGCTTTGTCGAAATCTGTTTGCTCTCGTCCTGATAGACGTATTCCGGCAGGCGGCTCACGTCGTCGGCAATGGAAGTAAGCAGGTCGGGCGAAGGCTTGCCGCCAAGTATCTGGAGCTTCAGGCGCTCCACCTTGTTGGTGAAAGTTTCCGTCGCAACATCGACTTCGGAAGAAAACCGCAGCAACGGCCCCACTTTCAGGCGCAGAAACTCAATCTTGTCCTTGGCGACATGCGACCAGAACGCATCCGTCCAGGCCGAATCGATCTCTGCCCAGACCTTGCGGATGGGGAACGACTGTGCCGGGATGCGTTCGATCATGGCACGAAGGTCCTTGACCACTTGCACGTAGGCAAAGGAATCCCTTTGTCCCAACACGGCTTCCAAAATCTTCAGCCGTGTATTGAACACGCTGACCAGGACCGGGATATCTGCGGGAACACGATCGTCAGCCTTGCGCTCGAAGTCGTTCTGCCAGAAGTCGACGATCTTGAATTCGGTCTTCTTGCCATCCGGCAACCGGTCGAAAAACTTGCAGGCCGCGTGATTGCGGGTTCCGCGCCCGATCATCTGCCAGAGCTTGATGCGTGATTGGACCGGCTTCATGAATACGAGATTGACTATTTCCGGAACGTCGATGCCCGTGTCGAGCATGTCTACAGAGATCGCGATGCGCGGGAGATCGTTCTTCTTGAATTTGGTGATCAACCCTTCGCCGTAGGTGCCATCATGCACCCGCTCGACGCCGTGCCAGATTGCCTGAATCAAGCCGACGTGCTGGGGATACATCTCCTCGAATACCTCGCGGACCCGATTGGCGTGCTCCTTGGTCATGGCGAAGACGATCGTCTTGCCGGGAAGCTGGCCGGACTGCTCCTTGATGCAGACCTCCATGATTTCTTCCCATTGCTTGCGCAGGGTGTCCTTGTTGCTGACCATCACTTCTAGCTCCGTGCCGGAATAGTCCAGTTGATCCGGATCGATGCCCTGCTCCATCAGCGCGTTGCGGTCCTCCTCGGTGAGGTCCGCACCTTTGATGCCCTTCCTCTGAAAGCCGGTCTGCGCCTGGTAGAGGCTGAAGTCCACCAGGTGCTTCTCCTGCACCGCCTTAGCGTAGTCATAGAGGAAGGTCGGCGCGTTGTCGGCGCAGTCGAAGACGCGGAAGGTGTCCCGAGCAATGAAGTTTGCAGGCGTAGCGGTGAGGCCCACCATCCGGGAGTCGAAATATTCGATGACCTCGTTGAAGCGATTGAAGATCGAACGATGCGCCTCGTCGAACACGATGAGATCAAAGAACGCGGGACTGAATTGCTCGAAACAGCGAGCCATGGACTGCAACGTTGAGACGAACAGGCGCTTGGACTTGTCGACACTGTGGCTGTAGACCCAGTGGCGTGGTTCATCCGGAAGGTGGGTCTTGAAGCCATCGCCGAGCGCTTGCTCGACCAGGGCCTCACGATCGGCGAGAAACAAAATGTTCTGTGCCTGATGCGCACGAAGGAACAGATCGACGAGAGCCATCGTCGTGCGGGTCTTGCCGGTACCAGTCGCCATGACGAGCAGTGCGCGGCGCTTTCCCTTGGCGAATACTTCAGCGACACGGCGTATAGCTTCGTGCTGATATGAACGATCAACGATGCTCGTATTGATCGGCAGAGATTCGAGCGGTTTGCGATTCTCCCGGATAAAACGCAAGCGGGTGAGATCCTCGGGCGCAAAGGGTCCAGCCACGAGCCTGGGATTGGCATTGCCCAGGTCCCAGAAGTACCAATTGAGACCGTTGGTCATGAATCCGAACGGAACGAAGCCCTGCCGCTCTCCGATCTCCGCCAGGTAGTGCCGCAGTTGCTCTTCCCCTTCACGAGGACTGCGGCAGGTGCGCTTCGCCTCAACTACCGCGATCACCTCTCCCGATGGAGCATAGAGGCAATAGTCGGTGACGCCATTCCAAGGTTCAGCGTCATATCCATCCACTGGGACTTCGATGCCCACATGTGTACGATCGTGCACATTCCAGCCAACATTCGCCAATGCGGGGTCAATGAGGACGTAGCGGGCCTGAGCCTCATTTAGCGCGGAGGTATTACCAGTACCGGCAGCGGGCATTCTTCAATTATGCGGTCAGTCGCCCTGCCTATCCAGTGAGCTTCTCCAGCAGCAGCTTTAGCGCGCAGAGATCCTGAACCGAGAGTCGGCCGGCGAACTTCGCGTCGTTCGCGCGCACGCGGGCGTTCAGTTCGAGCAGCTGCGCTTCGCCGCGTTTCGTGAGGTACAACCCCCAGGAGCGGCCGTCCTCGGGACGATTGCGCCGCTCCACCCAGCCACGCTTCTCCATCCAGTCGGTCAGGGTCATGGCGCCGGAGCGGGCGGTACCCAGCGCGGCACCCAGGGCAGACTGCGACAGCCCCGGGTTGGCGCCGACGATCACCAGCGCGGTGTAGCGCGCCGGCGTGATGTCGACCCCGGCGGTGGCCTGGTGGAAGGCCTCGAACCCGGCCAGCTGGGCGCGGCGCAGCACGTAACCCAAGTGCTCGTCGAGGTCGCCGTAGCTGAGCCCCTCCACCCGCGCTATGCTCCCCGGGCGCGGGCCGCGGGCTTTCGGAGCCTTGGATTTGGAGGGCTGTTTCATCGTTGACCCGAAGATTGTAATGCTATATAACAACCAGCACTTCTGAGGAGGAGGAATCATGGATCGTCGCCACTTCACCAAGGCCGCCGCCGCAGCCGGCGCGCTCGCCGCAATTTCCCCGCTGAACATCGTCCGCGCCCAGGGCGCCAGGCTCAAGGTCGGCGTGCTGCTGCCGCGCTCGGGCGTGCAGGCCCTGATCGGCCAGTCCTGCCAGAAGGGCGCCGACCTCGCGCCCGCGGTGCTCAAGCAGGTGCTCGGCGTGGACATCGAGTTGATGAACGCCGACACCGAGTCCAACGCCGACACCGCCCGCACCCGCGCCGAGCGCCTGATCCAGGAAGGCGCCAACGTGCTGGTGGGCGCCTTCGACTCCGGCCACTCCGCCGCCATCGCCCAGGTCGCCGAGCAGCGCGGCGTGCCCTTCATCATCAACATCGCCGCCGCGCCGCAGATCACCGAGCAGGGCTACAAGTTCGTGTTCCGCAACTTCCCGACCGCGATCGACCTGACCCGGAACGGCCTCGCGCTGATGGGCGAGATCTTCCGCACCACCAACACCGTGCCGCGCAGCGCGGTGTTCATGCACGTCAACGACACCTTCGGCCAGGCCATGGCCAAGGGCATCGGCGCCACCCTGCCCCGGCTGACCGAGCTGCCGTTCAAGGTCCTGGACACCATCGCCTACGACCCGGCGGCGAAGGACCTCACCGTCGAGGTGTCCAAGGCCAAGGCCGCCAACGCCGACTTCCTGATGCTGGTGTGCCGCCTCAACGACGCCATCATCCTGCGCCGCGAGATGGTGAAGCAGCGCTGGAACCCGATGGGCATCATCAGCCCGGGCTCGCCCGGCCTGTACGAGGAGCAGTACACCAAGGCGCTGGGCAAGTACGCCGACTACGCCATCTGCAACACGGTGTGGTTCAACCCGAAGTCGGACATGACCAAGACCGTGTCGGCGGCGTTCAGGAAGCTGAACCCGAAGGACACGATCGACTTCCACGGCACCAACGTCGGCTACACCTACGACGCCATCATGATCGCCGCGGACGCCTTCAAGCGCGCGAAGAGCACCGACCCGAAGGCGCTGGCCGAGGCCATCCGCCAGACGAACATCCCGGTGTCCAACCGGATGTCGCTCGGCGGGCCGATCAAGTTCAACGCCAAGGGCCAGGTCGAGGGCAACCTCTCGGCCGCGGTGCAGAACCTGAAGGGCCGCCCGACGGTGACGCTGCCCAGGGAGTTCGCCGAGGCGAGCGTGGTGTTCCCGGACCCGACCTACAAGAAGGCCTGAGGCACATCGCGCGCGAAACGGGGCCGGCCTAGCCGGCCCCTTTTTTATGTCCTGGGACCTCGTCGCCAACGTCGTCATCGCCGGCGTCCTCACCGGACTGGTCTACGGCCTGATGGCCCTCGGCCTGTCGGTGATCTTCGGCGTGGTGCGGGTGGTCAACTTCGCCCACGGCGAGATGATGACCATCGCCATGTATGCCGCGGTGGTGCTGTTCGCCGCGCTCAGGCTCGACCCCTTCCTCGCCATCGTCCCGGTCGCGGCGGCCTTCTTCGCGTTCGGCTACGCGATGCAGCGGCTGGTGATCAATCCGTTCATCACCCGGCCCGAGCATTCGCAGTTCATGCTGCTGGTGGCGGTGGCCATCATCATGGTGAACGGCCTGCTGCTGATGTTCGGGCCCGACGCGCGCAACGTGCAGACCGAGTACCAGCTCGAATCCTTCGCCCTCGGCCCGATCCTGTTCGACAAGGGCCGGGTCTACGCCGCCGGCGCCGCGCTCGCCGCCGCCGCGGGCCTGTTCGCCTTCTTCCGCTTCACCCTCACCGGCAAGGCGATCCGCGCCTGCGCCGACAACTACCTCGGCGCCAAGGTGGTGGGCCTCAACGTGCGCCATCTCTACGCGCTCACCTTCGGCCTGGGCTCGGTCTGCGTCGCGGTCGCCGGCTGCGCCATGGCGGTGCTGCTGGAGGTGACGCCGCAACTCGGACCTGCCTACACCCTGCTCGCCTTCGTCATCGTCATCGTCGGCGGCCTGGGCTCGATGGGCGGCGCGCTGGTGGGCGGGGTGCTGATCGGCGTTTCAGAAGCGATGGCCGGCCTCTTCATCACGCCTTCGGCCAAGAGCATGTTCAGCTTCGGCCTGCTGATCCTGGTCCTGCTGCTGCGGCCCCAGGGCCTGCTGGGGAAGAAGCCGTGAACCGGTCGCGGGCGCTGCTGGCCGGGCTGTTCCTCGCCCTGCTCGTGCTGCCGTTCGCGGCGGGCAGCTACCTGCTCTCGGTGGCGACGCTGATCCTGTTCTTCGCCTACACCGGGCAGGCCTGGAACGTGATGATGGGCTTCGCCGGGCAGCTGTCGCTGGGGCATTCGCTGTACGTCGGCGTCGCCGCCTACGTCGCCGGCGGCCTGTTCTTCCACTTCGGCATCGGCCCCTGGGCCGGGATCTGGCTGGCCATCGCCATCTGCGTGGCGCTCGGCGCGGCGATCGGCTTCCTCGCCTTCCGCTTCGGCATCTCCGGGGTGTACTTCGCCCTGCTCACCATCGCCTTCGCCGAATTCACGCGCATCGGCTTCGACCACCTGGGCTGGACCGGCGGCCCCGGCGGCATGTTCCTCAAGGTGGCGCAGCGTGACCAGATCGACCTCGCCAATTTCCGCGGCCCGCCGACGATGTATTACTACGCCATGCTGTTCCTCGCCGCCGGCGCCTTCGCGCTCTGCGCCTGGCTGCTGCGCAGCCGCGCCGGCTACTACTGGCAGGCGATCCGGGAGAACGAGGAAGCGGCGCAGGCCCTCGGCATCAACACCTTCCGCTGGAAGATGGTCGCCGTCATGATCAGTTCGGCCATGACGGCCGTCGCCGGCGTGTTCTACGCCTTCTACTACAACAACCTGTTCCCGGAGCAGATCTTCCACATCAGCCGCTCCATCGAGATCATCCTCGGCCCCATCATCGGCGGCATTGGCACGCTGTTCGGGCCCGTTCTCGGCGCCGCCGTGCTCACCCTCCTTGCCGATGGCATCACCGAAGTGCTGGCCGCGTTCGGCTGGGAGATCCCGGGCGTGAAGCAGGTGTTCTACGGCATCGTGCTGCTGGCCGTGGTCACCCTCCTGCCGCACGGCATCTGGCCGCCGCTGGCACGGCGCCTGGGGCTGGACAAGTGAGCGCGCTGCTGGAGGTCCGCGGCATCTCCAAGTCCTTCCGCGGCCTGCGCGCGGTGTCGGAGGCCGCGTTCGAGGTACCCGAGGGCGCGATCGTGGCGCTGATCGGGCCGAACGGGGCGGGGAAGACGACCTGCTTCAACATGATCGCGGGGGTTTTTGCTCCCGATTCGGGTTCAATTGCCTTCGGCGGCAAATCCATTCACGGCCTGCGGCCGGATCAGGTTTGTTCCACTGGAATCGGTCGAACCTTTCAGATCGTCAAACCATTCGCGGGCTTGTCAGTGCTGGACAACGTGATGGTCGGGGCGTTGTTAAGGTCAAACGATGTCC
>CXWL01001301.1_pt1 | contig 10239 bp, 5 predicted proteins | sample 590931 | NCBI WGS metagenome assembly CXWL01 (sample SAMEA3498368, study PRJEB10139) | groundwater metagenome | biome: water well; material: biofilm material | place: Germany | collected 2015-04-27
GCCGCTCCGCCGGAGGAAGGCAGCCGAGACCTTGGCCGAAACCCTCAAGGTCGATTTGTTCCGAGTGGATTTGTCGGCGGTGGTGAGCAAGTATATCGGCGAAACCGAGAAGAATCTGAACAATGTGTTCGATAAAGCCGCCGCGAGTGGTTCGATCCTCTTTTTCGATGAGGCGGACGCGCTGTTTGGGTCACGCACCAAGGTCAAAGATTCCCATGACCGCTATGCGAACGCAGAGACGGCCCATCTCCTCCTGCGCATCGAGAACCACACCGGAATCGTGATCCTTACCAGCAATGGAAAGAAGCGCATCGAGGAGGCCTTCTCACCTCAGACTCCGGTGGTCGTCATGGTGGCCACGACGAAGGCCGAGGGGACAAAAAAGAAGTAAGGAGGGAAGGGCAGCCTGGTCGTCCTCCTGCTCGCGGAACGCGCACGATCAGAATGTGCTCGTTCGACGCGCGCAATCGAGGATCGACCAGGCTACCCTTGAAAATGAAATGAGTGAATCGGGATAACTGCGAGCAGTGGAGGTTCAATCAGCCTCCATCCCTGAAGAGGTAACGAGCGAGTTCGGAAGAATCATCTGTAACCGTCGTTTGACGGGCGCACTTCGCCCAATATGGCTCCCAGTCCCTACAAACGAACGAGACCAACCTCCGCCTCTCGCCTTCCTAGATTGCTATAGGCTATCTACTATCAGTCCTTGGTCGTCCTTCACGCTTAACAAACGGTGCTGACGATCCCCTGAAAGGTGGGGTGCTTTCCTAAAGGGGAAAGCGTACTCTGCGCAGGTAATAATTGGGTGGAATCTGGCCTGCTAGGGGTTGCCTTGACCTATCTCATGAGTATTGCCGACCCGCTCAAAGAATGCCCCGATCATATTGAGTGCCCAATTTTCTTATCTGTGAGCCATCCATCTTTGGAAAGATCAGGAAGCGAGCGAAAGTCATCTCATGAACAACAAATTTCTCATTGAGATCTTCAACGCGTATTGGCCTGTCTTGATCATCGGTGCTCTGCTGTTTGTCATTTCTATCCGGTTTTTAGCCAAATTTGTCATTCCGGCCTGCCGCCTAAGCAAAGAGCTTGGCAGCGCTCTGGAGACTCTCAAGAAAATCAACGTTCGTTCTGGTGGCGTTGTGGTCGAGCTGGATGAGGTCGCGCGCGAAGCGATGGCCCCTGAACGCCTCGCCCATCTGTGGCGGGAATATACGGAGACGCTTCATCCTCAGAAAGAAAAGGACGCTCTGGGACAAGTTAAGATTGTGCGGTGGCGAGCGACGGCTCTTGCCGAATCTTTTTTTACTGAGCAGGTCCTTGTCGACACCCCGCTCAAAACCGAGTTCTATAAGCACCTTCCCGGTATCTTAACGGGGTTGGGAATCATCGGAACATTCTCTGGGCTCATTCTTGGTTTCAGTAAATTTGATGTCGGAGATCCAAACAAGGCCCAAGAGCAGCTAAGCGCATTGATCAATTCTGTGGGGCATGCCTTTATCGTCTCCGCAACCGCGATCGCTTTGGCAATGTTCTTCACTTTGATCGAGAAGTCGCTCGTGACTGCTCGATACAAACAGGTGGAGGATCTTTGCCAACTCATCGACAGCTTTTTCCACGCTGGCGCGAGCGAAGAGTATCTCGAGCGTTTGGTTAAGGCATCAGAAACATCCGCAACTCAAGCTGCGCAGATCAAAGATGCGCTGGTAGCCGATCTGAAACAAATCCTTTCCGATCTTGCAGTCCAGCATATGGAGGCGTCCGCGAAGCACACCGGGCAAATCTCAGCCGAAGTTGGGAAAGCCATTGCCGAGAGCGTCGGCGGGCCAATAAGAGATATTTCTGATGCCGTTAAGCTTGTGGGCACCAACCAAGGGGATGCTGTCAACAAGATGCTCATTGATGTATTGGCCAATTTCTCTGCGAAAATGGAAGAGATGTTCGGAGGGCAGTTGAAGGGAATGAGCGATTTGCTCCAACGGACCTCACAAGCGATGATGTCGACTGCCTCCAAGTTCGAGCAATTGTCTGTAAATATGGATTCCGCGGGGAAAGGCGCAGCGGAGGCGATGGGTGAGCGCCTGAATCAGGCGATCACCTCGATGGAGGCGCGGCAGCAAATCCTCAACAAACAGATGGGCGAGTTCGTCGAGCAGATACGTGCCATGGTTACGGAATCGCAAACCCAAGCCAGCCAGAAGCTTCAAGAAACCCTTTCGAACCTCGGCGATAAAGTATTGGATGTTGTGGGGCAGCTTCAAGCACAGGCGGCGGCTACTGCAGATAGCCAGGAAAAGCAATCTGACCGAGTCGCCAAGCAAGCGGGAGATGCGGTTTTGACCCTCTCAGGGCAGGTGGAGAACCTCATGGCTCAATCTCTTGAAACAAGCCGAGCCTTACAGGCGAGTGTCTCTAGCCTCTCGAAGGCGACCAGTGACGCCATCGCAGGCATGAACTCAGAGGCTGAGACATTGTATGTCGCTGCGGCCGATTTTGCCAAGGCAGGTCAAGGCGTTGCCGAAACCATGATAGCGTCGAGCGCCGCCACAGAAAAGATACATACTGCCGCCCAGACGTTACTTGCGTCCATTAGTGCGACGCAGCAAATTCTCCAAGATTACGGTAAGACGCGGGATGTCTTTGCCTTGATGGTCTCCGAACTCAAATCTACTATTGAAAGTGCCAAAAAAGAAGCCTCTATGACTGAAGATATTGTGGCAAAGCTTGAGGCAGCCTCAACCCAACTAGGGACCGCCCAAAAGCAATCCGAGGAATACCTTAAAGGGGTCAGTGAAGTATTGGTCAAATCTCACGAAACCTTCGCGGAGAGCATTGGGCTCACGTTGCGCAAGGGGAATGCGCAGTTCCAGAAAGAGCTGGATCTAGCGGTTAGTCTTCTCTCTGGCGCGATCAAGAATCTTGGCGATACGCTAGACGATTTACCGGGCAAAAGATAACCAGCAATGTTTGGCTTAAAGCTACCAGCAAGAAAAGCGGCGAAAGAAGAGGCTGAGAAGCCATTCTGGATTTCGTTTTCCGATCTAATGACGGCTCTTATGGTGCTCTTCCTAGTGGCCATGGCAGTTGCATTGGTGGCGGTGACTCAAAAGGTCCAACAATTGAAATCGGATGCGGATGACCATCAGGCTGCAATTAAGGTTTGTATGAGCGAGGTTGAAGATATTACTAAGGCCTTTCCGGGTATCAAGGTAAGAACATTTTCGATTGATTTTGGGACCCATGCCCTGTTCCCTACAAACAGCCACAAGTTAACCGAAGAGGCAAAGACAACGCTCAGAGACTTTGTCCCGAGGTTACTAGAGGTGGCAAGGCACAAAAGTTGTGACAAAGTGTTTAAACGCGTGACTGTCGAAGGATTTGCCAGCCAGTCAGGAACCTACATGCACAATCTCAACCTTAGCCTTCAACGAGCACAGCGGGTGCTATGTGTGTTGTTGGATTCGCCTGAAAAAACCACAAACCCGCTGAGTGAAGTGGACAGAAAATCAGTCCGAGAGCTTTTTCTCGTAGGAGGCTCTTCGTTCAATAGTTTGAAGGAGAGTGATGCCGATAGTCAGAGGATCGAACTCACGCTTGATTTTCTAGATATAGGTAAGGAAAGGGAGCCTGTTCGAAATGCCCCTTTGGAAGAAGTGTCATTCTGTCCAATCGACAGGGACAAGGCATGATGGATGCCCTTGATATCCTCCGCTCCCGGCTCGACGCGACATTCAACCGAGCCTTTCATTCCTGGGAGAGTCTTGGCAAGTCGCAGGCAATGTCAAGGACCCTGGAAGAAGTTCGTCGCACCCACGATAGCCCCGCCGAACACATAAACGAGCGCACCGTCGCTATGGCGGTCGATGCTTTCATGGAAACTGGTCAATTGTCCGGCTTCAGGGATCTCAAATACGTTTGCCTAGGTGCGGGATCGATTGGTACCAATGGTCAGTGCCTGCTAGCCCAAAAACGCTTTCGCGATAATCTCCTGACGCTCGCAGAATCTGATGAGCCACGCCGACAGCTGAAGTGTTTCCAAAGCTTGTTGCGCAGCTATTGGTCATTTCCCCTCAATGGCACAGACCTTCCCGAGGTTGCGCGTGAAGGGTGGATCGTTCTTCGGTCATGGCTCGCCAGTCGGCAGAAAGCTCTCGACAAGATAGCGATTCACAAGCCTGATTGGTTCGTGACCCTCAGTTGGCATTCGAATTTGCTGACCGATAAGCCCTGCGACCGATATGGCCCCGCTCTCTTGCACGGCGATGGCACCGAACTAGACCAAGCCATCAAAGAGTTGGCCATTCCAACGGAGTCATGGGTAATGGAGGAAGTGGTCTTCGCACAAATGAAATCGGCATACGCGTTGCGAGATGAGGATTTCAAGAGCGCCTTGCCGAAACTACTTGCTGTCGCCCAAGGCAAAGCAGGAGTGGATGTTTCGAAGACGCTCGCGACTCGCTGCATTGCTCAATTGGTCATTCGTTATGCCCGCTGCTCATCAAAGCCAGAGGATAAGGAGTTGCGCGACGCCGCAATCTCGGCCATCGGCAATCCATGGCTCCAGCGCTCGTCATGGGATGCTCATGTTATCGATGATAAGGGCAAGCCAAGTGATGAGTCGCGGGAGATGGTCAATGCTTGGTTAAAGCGACGGCTTATTCGAGATTTCTTTGATTTACTTAGTGCTGACAGCGCTGGTGATACACGTAGACTCGACTATTGGTTGCGATTTGAGCCGATGATCGAGGATATGTGGTTTGCCTTGGGTGCGAATGCCAGAAAGAGATGTAGTCAGAGCTTTAACGATTTCAAGTATCGTGCGCGAGGGCGTCTACTCAACTTAGATGGAACGACATCGGACAACAACGCCTTTATCATGCGCATTGGGGCGTATCTCGCAGTGGAGTTTGGTGCCAAAGGCAACGCCTTTTTTCTTTTCCGATGGGACAGTCTGCCACCTGGGCTTTCTAAAGCACTTGCTGCAGTGAAAGAGCAGCCATATGTCAGCATTTACAATCTTAAATCGTCCAAGAACGAAGACCGGCTCATCCACATCGACCGCCCATATGCCGGGCTTAGTTGGGAGCAGCAATTCGACGACTTCATATGTCCATTGATCGGCAGCCGCCCCCATGAGAAGCCGCATCAATATGGAAAGACGAGGTCTATTCGCGGGTCACAGCAGACGAAGACTAAGGTTGATCAGGATCAGCTCTTCAGTTGGCTTGATTTTCAGAAATTGGTAACCAAACATTCGTTACACATGATCGACCGTCGAAAGACGGGTGGCAATCTTCGAGTCATTGACAATGATTTGGATTCTGCCATTGCAGATAAACTCAAAGCATGGGGATTCAGCCATAAAACTGGCAAGGGCTGGTGGAAGGAATAGCCGATGGCCTGGGTCCAATTACCTCCTCGCGGAAATGATGGCGCTTCGGATAGACCAGGCGCAGAGCCTTCCATTGGTATGACGTGGTCGAGGGAAGGGGTGATTTACAGCCCCTCCTCCTCTCGGCCTGATTGGCTCTCAGATCCGCTGGCGCACGGTGGACAAGCAGACCTCGCAGGATTCCTGGCACAGCTTGAGGAAGAAGGTTTCGCCCAATGGACTGGCAATCAATTGCTTATACCTTGGGACGAAGTCTATCAACTCATGGTCTCGGCGCAGTATCAAGAAAGCTTCTTCTTATTGAGCCTTCCTCCAGTTGTGCAATGGCGACCCATCCTGGACAGTGATAACTCTTTAACGGATGCAAACTTCTCTATTGCTCTCTCAGGCTGGATAGATCCAATCGGCAGCCCTCTAGCTGGAAATGCCACGCTCACAGGTGCTGTTTTGGTCGCGAGGGAGCAGGAGGCATTGCTTCCGCGAGAGACTTGGGAGATGGTCAAGGCGCTAGAAAATTTTCATTCTCGTGATCCGGGAGCGCGCGGGGCAGACTCCAATCGACGGGCCTGGGCCAAGATTCGCCGACATGCCGTAGTTGCACAGGCTGATCTCTCCAACTTCCTCACATCCACCGTCGTTCTGACTCTTGAGCAATTAAAGATTGGTTTGCGGAAGGAAGACTTTGACCAGAGCAAGTTGATTGAAGTCATGCCGGGATTTGAGGGGGAGCCTGTCCGTTGGCTTGAAATATTCGATCGCTTCGATCAGGTCCTGGATCGTTATGAGATCCCTGACGGAGCAGGCCTCACGCACGTCCTGATTTCCCCGGAAGCCAAGACCGTCCTGTGCGAGATTAAGCGCATGCCTGGGCGTCGGGTCGCAGGGGAACGAGCCGAGGCTTTCGTCCGCAATCCCTTCGCGGCTCTGGGACCCGATGCAGGGAAAATCATCGACCCCAAGCAGTTTGAGCAAGCTCGGGAGGAAGCCGGAATTTCCTTCGCCCGATTCACTGCCCGTGTTTTGCGGGATGAGCGGGGCTTTCCGCTCGAAATAGCGCTGTTGATTGAGGAAGTCCTGGGGGGGGATATTCGAGGCGAGGAGTTGCGCTTCGAAGACATGGATAGTTTGGAACGCTTCATCCTCAAGCTCGAAGAGCGTATTGCTAGGGAATCCCAATGCTGTGCCTGGGAGGGCTACGACCTTGAGATTCTTGGCGACACACCCGATCAGTTGGGGCTGCTACATGAAGCCTTGCGAGATTGGCGCCAGCCAAAGGGCTACACGGCATCTGAAATTTTTGACCTTTCGCGCTATTCCGAGCGTGTGTTCGAGTTTGGGATCGAGAAGCCCTATTACTCCCCATTTATAGCGCGTAAAAGTGAAGGTAATGGCTGGTTCCCCGAGAACGTAGTTTTCGGCCTTGTCTACACGGCAGAAGGCGATGAAGAATCGATCGCCCTGGCGTTAACAGAGGAGACGCTTGCCCAGTTCCAAGGCGAGTTGCGCCGCGCAAAGGAAGAGCAGCGTCCAAGCTTTCCGTTCCAAGGTTGCCCCAAGCTCGTTGACGTCGGCCAAGCCGAGGAGATGCTCGCTATCTTCAAGGAGGCCAACAAGGATGTCTTCGAAGGGACCTTCGATCCGAAGAAGCCCAAGGCCGGGCGCGAAGCGCAACAGCGCAAGGGATTGGTGGTCAAACCCAATGTCACCAAGCTGGATCACGAGGAACGGCGTGGTGCCTTGGCTCTGCCCGATGGTGCAAAGCCTCGTTTGCCCAAAGCTCTCAAATCGAACATCGTTCTAAAAGATCACCAACTTCATGGCGTCATGTGGCTACAGCATCTATGGTCACACTCACCGAGCGATTGCCGAGGTGCCCTACTGGCAGACGACATGGGCTTAGGCAAGACGGTTCAGATACTGGCTTTCATCGCCAGTTGTCTTGAAAATGATCCATCAATCGATCCCTTTTTGGTAGTCGCCCCTGTCTCGCTGTTGGAAAATTGGAAAGAAGAAATCGAGAAGTTCTTTGAGGCTGGCTCGATGCCTGTGCTGACGCTATACGGGCCCGCGCTTTCAGAAAAGCGCTTGTCGCGCGACGCCATCGAAGCGGAGTTGGCCGGGGCTGGTGTGGTGAAGCTCCTTGCACGGAATTGGCTAGGGACGGCCAAGGTTGTCCTGACGACCTATGAAACCTTGCGAGACTTGGAGTTTTCATTTGCATTTCAAAAGTGGTCGGCGATGGTCTGCGATGAGGCGCAGAAGATCAAAAACCCCAATGCAATGGTCACTCGAGCCGCCAAGAAGCAAAATGCCCGATTGAAGATCGCTTGTACGGGAACCCCAGTTGAGAACACTTTGACAGACCTTTGGTGCCTCTTCGATTTCATCCAGCCAGGCGTCCTGGGCGCGCTCAAAGATTTTGGCGATCGTTACCGGAAGCCCATCGAAGCAGAGACGGAGGAAGAGAAGGCCAAGATTGAAGAACTTCGAACTCTAATCGATCCACAGACGTTGCGCAGAACCAAAGCTGAAGTGGCCAAGGATCTCCCAAAGAAAATTGAAGTAATGGCTTGTCGCACGCTACCGATTTCTGAGCGCCAGAGGGCGTACTACGGAAATGCGATCAGCCAATTCCGACGAAGAGCCAAGGTGGGCCGTGGAACTGGCCTGCAAAGCCACTTGGGGTTGCTCCAATACTTGCGCAGGCTTTGCTGTGATCCGAGGCCGCTTGGCCAGCTTTCGACCGATAAGGAGGCCTTGGCGGAAATTGAGGAACATTCGCCTAAGATGAATTAGCTTCTACGCGAAATGAAGTTGATCAAAGCCAATGGCGAGAAGGCTATCATCTTCTGCGAGTTTCGGGATTTACAGAGGACGCTCCAGCGAGCTATCGCCGAGCGCTTCGGCTTCACGCCAGATGTGATTAATGGCGATACTTCTACTGCTTCCGCCAATGCGAACAATCGTCAGAAACGGATCAAGGCGTTCCAGCAGAAGTCTGGCTTCGGGGCTATCATCCTCTCGCCTTTGGCTGTGGGTTTCGGGGTGAACATCCAGGCAGCTAATCACGTCATCCATTTCAGCCGTACATGGAATCCGGCCAAGGAAGATCAGGCCACCGATCGTGCCTATCGAATTGGACAGATCAAGGATGTCTATGTTTACTGTCCGGTAGTGGTGGCCGATGACTTTGTGACATTCGATGCCAAGCTCGACAAGCTCCTCGAATGGAGGCGCGACCTATCCAAGAATATGCTCAATGGCGCGGGAGACATCAGCTTAGCCGACTTTGGAGACTTGGAGGATATCGATGGCGGTAAAGCTTTCACCAACGAGCCTTTGAAGGTTGAGGATATTTTCTCGATGGATCCAGATGGTTTCGAGGCATTCTGCGCAGTTCTATGGGGCAAGCACGGTTACACGAAGGTGTACCGCACTCCAAGGACCGGAGACGGGGGGATCGATGTGGTAGCCATCAAAGATAAAACTGGGGTCTTGATACAGTGTAAAAGTTCCTCAAGGGAAGGACAGGAACTCGGTTGGGAAGCTGTCAAGGATGTCGTTGGTGGAGCCGCAGGCTATGTTGCGCGTCACCCTGATGTGAAGTTTTCTTTGGTGGCCGCCACCAATCAACGTTTCAATGGCATAGCTCGATCACAAGCCAATTTGAATCATGTGGAACTGGTGGATAGAGAAAGTTTGGCTGCAATGTTGGAAGCGCATCCCGTGACGCGCGGAGAGCTTGAGAATTTGCTGTTCGCAACTTGGGAAGCTCAAGGCTGACCAAGGGTTCAAAGGCTATGCCAGAAACGGCACCAAGCGTGGCCAGGTCTTGCACTCATACATTCGTGTGCCCCCGTGAGTGCGAGGATGAACCCTATTAAAGAGAAATGAGCAAGTTTGGAAGGATTATTGGGAGTGATCATGCTTGCTCGACAGTCCAGATAGATCGATACAGGTCTCGTTCCAGATTGAAGGAACTAATGAAAAGCCATCGTACAGATCTCAGGAGTATCGCTCGTCGTGCCATGGTCGAACGCGACCTCTTGCCGGATTTTTCTGCTGCGGCGATGGCCGAGTTGGCGCAGATAGAGACTGCCGCCACCGACTCGCATGCGAACCTGCGTGACTTAACGGGGCTGCTCTGGTCCTCGATCGACAACGACGATTCACGGGATCTCGACCAGCTGACCGTAGCCGAGTTGCGTCCGGATCGGTCTGTGAAGATCCTGGTTGCGATTGCCGATGTGGATGCGCTGGTCAAGAAGGACTCCGCCCTGGACGGTCATGCCAAACACAATACGACTTCAGTTTATACGTCCGGAGACATGTTCCCCATGCTGCCGGAAAAGCTGTCGACGGATCTGACCTCTCTCGGTGAAGGGGAAGATCGACTTGCGATCGTTGTGGACATGACGATTGCTGAAGATGGAGTGGTTCGCAGTTCGACTCTCTTTCGAGCCCTGGTCCACAATCACGCGAAGCTGGCCTATAACGGCGTCGCGGCTTGGCTCGCGGGGGAGGCCCCGGCGCCTGAGCGGGTCACGGCTGTCTCCGGTCTCGACGCGCAACTTCGGCTCCAAGACCAGGTCGCGCAGCGGCTGAAAGTGCGACGGCATCAGCAGGGAGCCTTGAGTCTTGAAACGATTGAGGCCCGAGCCGTGTTCGACGGTGAGGTGCTGACCGATCTCAGGGTTGAGCAGAAGAATCGCGCCAAGGAACTGATCGAAGACTTTATGATCGCCGCGAATCAGGCGACGGTATCCTATCTCAAGGGAAAGGGTGTGCCTTCCTTCCGCCGAATCCTGCGCTCTCCCGAACGGTGGCTGAGGATTGTCGAGGTGGCG
>CXWL01014235.1_pt1 | contig 10238 bp, 5 predicted proteins | sample 590931 | NCBI WGS metagenome assembly CXWL01 (sample SAMEA3498368, study PRJEB10139) | groundwater metagenome | biome: water well; material: biofilm material | place: Germany | collected 2015-04-27
TTCAGTTGATCGGTTAAATAGGCCGTCACCACAAACGCGTCATCGGGAGGGTACTTTACCACGGTCGTGTGGCGAATTGGCTCGACGCCGGAAACAAGACGCGCTGCGTCTCGTTTTGCATTGCCTGATTTGAGAAGCACCGCGTCTCGAATCTCAAACATCCGGTAGAACTGCCGCATCTTGCGCAGATTGGTCACGTCGAATCCGCGCTATTATTTACAGATCCATGGCCGCCCCATTCTTCTTTAGCCATTCCTTTCGCTCATGGTAGTCAGGCATCACCTTGTCCATCTCATTCCAGAACGCCTCAGTGTGATCCATGCAGTGGATGTGACAGAGTTCATGCACCACGATGTAGTCGATAATCGTTGGCGGAGCCATCATGCACTTCCAATGAAAGGCGAGGTAGCCTTTTGGTGAGCAAGAAGCCCAGCGATGACCAAGTTCCCGTACATCGATCTCGCGAGATATAACACCGACCTTTGGCGCGTAATAGCGCACTCGTTGGGTGATGCGCTCATGGCCTTTCTCAATGAAGTAATCATGAAAAGCGGATTTCGCCGCAGCAACTTTCCCCTGGTCCACTAAGTCGCGCCGCAAACTGAAACGTCCGTTTCTTAGCAGCAATGGCTCATCCTGGTCTGCAACCAAAGAGAGCCGATAGGAACGCCCGAGATAGAGAAATCCCTCCCCGTTGCGATACTCGCGCAAGACCCGAGCCGCGTTGAGGTCGCGCCACTCCGCAAGCGTTTTGTAGATCCAGTACCGCTTCGACTGGATGATATCCTCAATGTGCTCATCAGGAAGCTCAGCCGGCGCGCGCACGATCACGCGCCCATCCCGTTCGACTACAATATCTGCCGTCGTGCGGCGGCTCCGTACGACTCCATACGAGATGCCTGGATCACGCGATGCCTTCATTTCGTTAGCTCCTCGTGGCGCTTCTCCGCAAGCTTCACGATCTCGATAGCGATTCGTTCGTGCTGCTCGGTGAGCTGCGGGATATTGGCGAGAAGAATCTCAGTGTCGATGTTGCCTCGCAGTCTCTTGACTTCAATCGGTTTCTTCCAGAAGTCGATGATCCCGATCGAATTTTGAAGAAGTTCCACAATCCGCAGCATGAGTTCCTTCAATCGTTGCCGGTCCTGGGAGGGCACATCGCCTTGATCATAGGCCAGTTGTGCCACGTATTCGTAAAACGTCGTCGCTTCCTTGGTCAGCCCTTCGAGGGCTTCCGTGCGCCCTGATAACGCTTCCGCTCGAAGCTGTTCGTAGCCCTCAGCCAAAGCCTCCCAGTTATTTCTGTGTTCCCGAATGAGTTTTTCCAATTTATCGCTCAGGCGCTTGTAGAAAGCCGGGTCCTCGTCGAAGTGCACGGTGCAATGCTTACGAAGGGCGTGCTCCATCTCGCTAGCCTTGGCCTCAGGATCGCCACCGGCGTGCTTCCGTACGTTCGCCATAAAATCAGCAGAGAGCAGTTCAATAGGAGGTATCTTTGGATTAATGCCGAGGTCAATGAGGTGCTCGTTGATAAGCGCCTTCACCTTGGCCCCAGCATCTGCGAGATCCAACGAATCGTCCTTGTAGCGCTCCTTCACCATGCGCAAGAGATACCCGAAGCGCCGGGCCGGGCCTCGATATGAATGTCCCGATTCGTGCGGCAGAATAAGGTTCAAGCTCTGGAGAAACGCCTTCAGATAGACTTCAAAGTCCGCCCGGCGCTTGATGTCCTTCATGGCGCCAACTGCCGCATGTACCACTGCAACCTCTGCAGCCGGCGTTGTCAGTGTCCCCGTCACAAACGTCTCGGTCTCCGCGACTCCGGCTGCACGGAAATGTTGTAAGAGCCGCTGGTATCGCTCTTCAAGGATCGGCACTTCCGTGAGCAGATTCTTCAGCCCCTGCTGAATGTCCTGCGCGTCTTCCTCGGCATAGATGGACAAGGCATGGGTGAGGTGATTGGCCAGTCCGATATAGTCCACGATGAAGCCGCGGGACTTGCCCTTCGACACACGGTTCACACGGGCGATGGCTTGCAGAAGATTGTGCTCGCGCAAGCGCTTATCGATATACATCACCTGTTCAACCGGCGCGTCGAAGCCGGTCAGCAGCATGTCACAGACAATCAGGAAGGCAATGCCTGTGAGGTCCTTATCCGGATCATCGAGATCAAAGGGTTTGCAGAAGTTCTCCACCGCATTCCAGCGCTTGGCCTCCTTGCGGGCCTCCGTGATGATCGCGAGTTCATTCGTCGCGTCGGATGATACAACTACCACTGCCTTCAGGAACGCGATACGCCGGATCACGTCTACATTGGGCGTGGGTTTCCGCTTCTCCCGGTCCAACCGTTCGGCAAGCGCCGCTCGTATGAATTTTTGATACCGGAGGGCCGCCAGCTTGGAGTGGCATACCACCTGCGCCTTGAAGCCGTCGGGCAGGATGTTGTCGATATAGTGGCTTACTAAATCACGGGCAATGGCCTCGATGCGCCTTTCTGCTTCAAGGATGTCGCCGCTCGCGCCGTACTTTTTCTTGATAGCCAGTAACTCTTCCTCTGTTCGCTCCTTGAACAGGTCCTCAAATTTCTGGTCGAAGGCGTGCTTGTCCTTGAGCGCGCTGTCCGCGGTGCGGCCTTCGTAGAGAATCTGAAGTGTCGCGCGGTCGTTGACCGCGTCCATCAGCTTATAGGTATCGATATATTCCCCGAACCGTTTCACCGTTCGCTTCGTACCGTGCTGCTCGGTAATGAGAGGCGTCCCGGTGAAGGCGATCCTGGTCGCGTTTGGGAACGCCTCGAATAGGTTGTCACCGAGATCCGAGCTTTGCGTACGGTGCGCCTCGTCGATCATCAAGAGAATCCGCTCCGACCGATTCACGATACCGAAAGTCTCCGCTGTTGGCGGCTTGCCATAGCGGGCAAGCGTCTCGGCCACCATCAGCGGCAATTCCTCCGTTCGCTCCATGAACTTGTGGACCATCACCATATTCACATCGGAGGCGTCGGTACTCAGATGTTCCCGGAGTTGGGTAGTACTGGCGATGCTGTTCACCTTGCCACCGATCAGACGCGCGGTAGAGGAAAGCTGCTCTTCAAGGTCGATCCGGTCGTTGACCATCACAATCTTGAAGTCGGCTAGATCGGAAGAGGCGCGCAACATCCGGGCGACGAACACCATCGTGAGCGATTTACCGGAGCCCTGCGTGTGCCAGACCACACCGGATCGCTCCTCTGCCGTTTTCCCGGTGCGCAGCCGTTCGACAATGCGGCAGGCCGCGCGGTATTGCTGGTACCGGCAGACGACTTTTACACGTTTGCCGTCGTCCGTATCCATGAAGACCGTGCAGGTGCGCAGCAGATCCAGCAATGTGTCTGGAGCGAGCAGACCCTGAATCATCTTTTCCTGTTCACGTTCGATCCCAAGCGGTGGCTTGTAGGAGCGGCGGCTTTCAGGCCAGATATCTTTCCAGGCATGAAAATGCTCATGACCGGAGGTAATCGTGCCAAATTCCGCCTTCTCACCGCAGGTCCGCACCAGAAGCACGTTGGAATAGAACAGGCGCGGTTCACCTTCGCGCAATCCAGCGGCAATCGTCTCCGGGCGCGCATTCCTGTAGCGGAGCAATTGCTCGAAGGAAGCATGCAGCGGGTTGGCAGTGTTAGGATCGCCGATCTTTGCCTCGACCACCACCAATGGAATGCCGTTCACAAAGAGGACAATGTCCGGGATGATGCAGCTCTTCACGCACCCAGGCGTATCAATGCGGAACTGGTTGATGGCATGAAAGACATTGCGCTCAGGGTGGGCAAAGTCAATCACCTGCACTACCGGGTCAGCCTCCCCGGAGAGCTCATTTACATCGACTTGCGCCTTAAAGAAGAGCGCCTGCACTGCCTCATTAGCTTCCAGCAATGTGCGGCTTGGCTGGCGTACAATCTGGTCACGCAGATCATCAATCTGGCGGTCAGTCAGCCAGGCCCGACCATCGGAAGTGAGATTGAGCGAGCGGACCGACGTGCGAAAGACCTCTGGCAACAGCCACTCGCGGAAGTTCCCGCGCAAGCTGATCGTAGGGTCCGATGGAATCAGACCGTGCCCCTGGTCGATGACCGACCAGCCCAGCGTAGCGAGCTGGTCGAGGAACGGCTTTTCAACGTGGAAGTATTCAGACATCCTGTTATCCGTACAGCTTGACGACAGAACGCTGGTCGGTGCGACCGAGAATCAACGGTCCTCCCTTCCAAGTACACCGGTTTAAAATTTCGACAAATTGTAAACCCGCGGTGTACTTTTTGACGTATTCATCAAACTGCGGGTGGCCTCCGGCTCCTCTTGATTCGGCGTGCCGGCCTCTTTGTGGCCTTTACAGGCAGGATCTCATCGAGCGCACTCTCCGTCCTGTGCTCTTCGCTGCGATGCTCCAACCGTGCCCGAGCCTGAGCCACGGCTTCATGGAGGCGTTGTTGAAGAACTTCCCTGGGCGGCAATTCGGTCAAATATTGGGCCACGCGGATGCCGCTCTGCTCAAGCTCCAGCAACTCAATCCGCTCACTGGATTTGTCCGCGCACAAAATTAACCCCATCGGCGCATCCTCACCAGGCTGGCGCTCATGGCGGTCGAGCCACCGCAGGTAGAGGCTAGTCTGACCGAAATCTGCCGCCTTGAACGCGCCGAGTTTCAGCTCCACCAATACCAGTCGACGCAACCGACGGTGGTAGAAAAGCAAGTCTAGATAGAAGTCCTCGCCATCCACCACGATCCTCTTCTGCCGCGCCAGAAAAGCAAACCCCGCGCCCAGCTCCAGCAGGAACCGCTCGATCTCCCGCAGCAGCGACGCCTCCAAGTCTTTCTCCGAGTAGGTATCGTGGAGACCGAGGAAGTCGAGCACATAGGGATCTTTGAAGACCAGGTCAGGCGTCAGCTTGTCTTCCGTGCGCAACGCCTTGAGTTCCCGCTCAATCAGCTTCGCGGGCCTCTTCGACAGAGCCGTGCGCTCGTAGAGCATGCCATTGATCTTCTGCCGAAGCATGCGCGTGCTCCAGCCTTCGATGCGACACATCTCCGCATAGAAGTCGCGCTTGAGCGGATCATTCAGGTAGATCAGGTGCTTGAAATGTGTCCATCCCAATTGTCGCCGCAGTGCGGAGACTATCTGTTCATTCGGAAATGCCTCGGCAAACCTGATCATATTGAACAGATTCCTGGCGGTGAAGCCTCGCCCGAACTCTTCGCTCAATTGTGCACTCAGTGCGTGCACAATCTCCTCGCCATAGGCAGCCCGCTTCTCCCGCAGGATCTCCCGACGGATGCGCATGCCGATCTGCCAATACAGAGTGGTCAGCGCGGAATTCACCGCCACCGCCACCGTGTGGCGCGCGCTCTGAATCAACTGGCGTAATTCCGGCAGCAGCCCTGCGCCGGTGAGCCTCGGCGTAGCGGTCGCCTTCACAACACGAGAGACCCTGGCCTTCCTCTTCGGCGCGGAGGGCGGCGAGCGTTTCGCGCTCACAGCGTCTCCTCCGCTTCACCCACCTTCACGCGCACACGGCCGGTCAGGAGGTCTTGCATGAGGCCGTGCTTGACCTGTCTGAGTTTGGCTAGCTGAGCCTGCTCCGCGCGCACAAGGCGGGAGCATCTTGCCAGTAAGGTCCCACTCAGATCTTGTTCAGCTGAAGATGGTTGCACAAGAAGCGCTTTGCGAATATCGCCCACATTGATGTGAGGTGATGTGGTGGCCCCGAGACCGGCGAGGATACGGCGATAGAAACCAGGCGTGTTCATTGACCAAAGAAGAAAGTCAGGATTTGTTTTACAAGTTGGCCGCATCAGCATAACGCGCTGCCCTAAACAAACTCGCTCGCGGCCGACAGGAGACGCGATTCCGAGACGCTCACCTTCTCGCGAGTAAATGATGTCTCCCTCCTGAGGTACTAGTCGAGCAACACGCTCTCTATATTCTGCCTCGCTAACACGGTACGCTTGATCGAGGAGTAATACCCCCGGCTGCATATCCGCCGTTCGGATGCATGGAACACCACTCGTCATGTATGTAGGTGTCGAATGCGGACAGTCAACGACATCCATGCATAGATCCTCCACACGCACGATGCCCCACTCCTTCGGAATCCATCCGAGGGGGGATTCTTTGTAGAGGTGTGGGGCTTGGGCACTGGTAGGACGGAGGTGGCCGTCGGGAGTGACGCCGCGGGTGAAGAGGTCATGCATCAGCCCCGCCTTAATCTGCTGATACTTCGCAATCAGCGCCTCCGTCTGCTGAATCGTTTCATCCACTGTCGAAAGAATTTCGGCGATTCGTCGCTGCTGGAGCGGCCTCCAGCCTGGTACCTGTAGACGCTTTACATCCGATGAGTTGATCGCCGGGTAGTTGGATCCCACCACATAAGAGTCAATCTGTCTAGCGACATCATCACTAAGAATGGAATACAGAATGTAGCGAGGGTCATTTCCCTCGATGGCACGGAGAACCGCAAAACCGGTCGATGCGATGTATCTACCTTCAGGTAGATTGCAGTATGCAAATGCTTTCAGGTTTGGCCGAACTGTAGACATCAACACGTCGCCATTCTTGACGATTCGGCGTGCTCGGCTTGGTGCTTCTGTATAGGTAATAGACGTGTCTGGTATTTGTAGTCGACCATTCGCTGCACACGAGATGTCAACGTAGTGAAACTCAAAGCCTGGATTCGTTCCGAGAGGCAATGATTCTGGATCAATCGACACCATCGAACCCAACGGACAGGTCATCAATTCACGGTTAGCTAGCAGCGGTTCACTCATACCCCAACTCCAACAGAAACCGTTTCAGTTTCGCAGTTTCAGCATCACGCTTAGCTTCGAGGGCCTTGGCGGTGACAGCATATTTGGCATGTATATTCTCTAGCGTAGCGGTGCAGGCTCGTTGGTCGGCGCGGAGATACCCTTCATAGGTCTGGATAAGCAGTCGATGCAAGCGGTCGAGGATCACACTGCGAGCTTCGTCTCTATCGATCTTTTCGCGGGCAGCAGTGACGAGTTCTTCCTTCTTCTTTTCCGTCGCGCGAAGGTCAGCCTTCAATTGCCTTTCCTCGTCCTCTAACCCCTTGTGGCGAGCGAGCCGTTTTTCAGCCGCTTCGGCACGCACTAAGAACTCGGACAGGTCTCGCTTTTCTTTCCTTGCCAACCTAACCTGGGCCTTGGCTTCTTTGAGTTCAGCCCTGAGGGCCTTCACTTCGCTGTCAGGCAAGATCCCTATATCGTCGCTATCCTCATAGTCCTCTTCATCGGCGGCGGCGAAGAGGGCGGACAGTTCGGCGAGACGCAGACGTTTTTGCTCCATCTGAGCCGGGATGTCAGGAAACTGGCTCTGAAGGATGTCGTCGTCGGGGATCAGCTCGGGGCCCCAACCACTAAAGGCGATCGACTTGAACTCGGGCTTGAAGTACTCGAAATAGCTGGCCAGTGCGCCCCGAATCTGATGCTCAGTCAGAAGCTGCTGTTTGGCGAATGTGGCCGCGATGCTGACCAAGAGTTGGCGGCGGAGTTCATAGACATTGCCCCGCTTGCCGTTCCTCGGCGCGAGGGATTCGATGAGCGGGAGATGCTCTTTCCACCACAGCTCCAGTGTTTCAAGAAACCGGAAATGGGCCTTGGCCACCCCAGGATCGCTCTTGACCAGTTCTGTAAGGGCGCGGCGCTCGGTCACGATGGGCGCAAAGTCTGAGTAAATGTTGTCCTTGGCTCGCTGAACGAACACCCGTTCTCGCAAGCCTGGATAGTTCTTCCAGAAATGATATAGCGCGGCGATCTCCACCACCGGCACGCCACCATGCAGGTGCGCGCGCACATCATGAGGCTCAGGCGGTGGAGCATTGTCCACATAGCGCCGGATGTTGCAGTTGAAATCTTCGGCAGCGATCTCGCTGACCGGTACGAGTCTGGCGTAGCCTTCGACGTTCTTCCGCTCACGATAGACGTGAACCATTTTCGAGATGTCCTCTGGACGAAGGAAGTTCTGTGCCTTGCCCTCGAGGTATTCCCGGTCGGCGTTGATGAAGAAGACATGCTTTCGTGCGGCAGCGTCTTTCTTATTCATCACCAGCACGCAAGCCGGAATACCCGTACCGTAGAATAGCCCAGCCGGCAGACCGATGACGGCCTCCAGCCAACCGCGCTCGATGAAATGTTTGCGCGCTTCCTTTTCCTCGCCGCCCCGGAACAGCACACCGTGCGGCATGATGGTGGCCATCTTTCCATCGGCCTTGAGCACGGCCAGCATGTGCTGGACGAACATGAGATCGGCTTTCTTACCCTTCTCCGGCATCCAGACGGCAAAGCGGCCTGGATATTCGATGTCCTTCTTGATGTAGTTCTGGCTGAAGGGCGGATTGGCAAGGACGCGGTCATAGCGCTTGAGTTCGTTGCTCTCGGCCTTATGCTGTGGTCGGCGGATGGTGTCTTCTTGCCGGATATCGGCGTCGGAAATGCCATGGAGGAGCATGTTCATTTTGCAGATGGACCAGGTAGTGCCGATACTCTCCTGACCAAAGAACGACACGTCCTTAGGGTTCCCGCCGCACTCACGGATATAATCGCGTGTCTGAATCAGCATGCCACCTGAGCCGCAGGTTGGGTCGTAAATACTCATGTGCGGTTGGGGATCGACGATTTCCACAAGTGTGCGCACCACATCCGCCGGCGTGTAGAACTCTCCAGCCTTCTTCCCTGCCGAGTCGGCGAAGAATTTGATGAGGTATTCATAGGCTGCGCCGAGCAAGTCGGGGAACTCGAAGTTCTCGTCGCGGAGCGGAATCTTCTCGAAGTTCTGGACGAAGTTGGCGAGGGTGTCGTCGTCGAGCGTGCGCTGGCCGATCTTCCGGTTGAAATTAATGTGCTTGAGGACATCCTGGAGCGCGTCGGCGTTGGCGTCTTCTAGCGCTTCGAGGGCTTTGTTGAGGCCGCTTCCGACATTAGTTTTGAGATGGCGAATCTTCGACCAGTGCGCTCTCTCAGGAACGAAGAATGTGTATTTGTCCGGGTTGGCGAGCTGAGCGGAAATTTTTGCGTCCGACATGCCCTTCGCTTTTAACTCTTTCGCCAGGTGCTCTCGCTCCTGATCGAAAAGATCGCTCATCCGTTTCAGGAAGAGCATGCCAAAGATATATTCCTTGTATTCAGACGCATCCATGTTCCCGCGCAGGTCGTCGCACGCGCGGAACAGGAGACTGGAGAGCTGGCTGAGGGTGAGTTTGGTCATGTCGGAAAAGAATCACTAAAAGACAATTAGCCGCAGCAGAATACCTCTTTCCCCTAGAAGAAATCACCCTTCCCCACAGGAATGCCTTTGGGCTGCGCGAATATGACCGACAGAGCGAAGTATTTGCCCTGGCTGAAACCCTTTCCCCCATTCAGGTGACCGAGTGCGCTCCGCGACATTCGCCGTAGCGGCGGGGGCCCCACCCGGCGTCCGGAGAAGGAAAGCTGGAACTGACCGAAGAATCACGGTTGGCACAACCGTGATTGAGAGAACTCCAGAAGGCTTCCGCTCGGACCGCCGTGGAAGGGGTGCCACGAGAGGCGACGGAGCGCGGCGCACTCGCTCACCTGTTCCCTGTTCTGGGAGGTCTGGGAGCGAGGCACGAAGGCATCTCAGAAAACGTGAAGGAGCAGGTGAAGGGGAACAGGGTGAGACGAGCGGGGGAAAACGGGAATGACGCGACGGGGGATTGCCCCGGCCATCGAGCCAAATGAACTAGTACGCTCTTCAAGATGGCTGCGGCTCTGTGGGATCGGTGGATTTGGATCGGGCCTGCAGCGCGATCGGTTCAGTCTCGGGTGTGATACGCCCGACATCGAGAAGGATGGCGACCAGCATGTCGCTCAAGACATTCACGCCAGAGCGGGCCCGGGCGATGATCCAATCCACGGTCATGATGAGCGGAATAGCCGCACCGATGACGTGAGGCGGCAAGCCGGCAGCTGAAAGGACGAGCGGCAGCACGATCATCCCAGCCTCCGGAATGCCGGCGACACCGGCCCCCGCGATCATCGATGCGGCGACGATCAACAACTGACTGCCCATCGGCAGGTCGAAGCCCAGCGCTTGGGCAAGGAAGAGCGCGGCCATCGCTTCATAGAGCGTGATGCCGTCATTGTTGAGGTTGGTGCCGACACAGGCGGCGAGGCGTGCCGATTGAGGCGAGACCTGCATGCGATCAAGGCATCGGAGAGTAACCGGCACG
>CXWL01006809.1_pt1 | contig 10233 bp, 7 predicted proteins | sample 590931 | NCBI WGS metagenome assembly CXWL01 (sample SAMEA3498368, study PRJEB10139) | groundwater metagenome | biome: water well; material: biofilm material | place: Germany | collected 2015-04-27
GCTTGACATATCGAGCAGCAATTTCCCGCGCTTCGATCGCAACCCAAACACGGGCGAGAGCTCGCTTACAGCGACGCGCTTTCGCCCTGCGCGGCAACAAGTGTGGCGAGGCGAAGGTCTCCGCTCCTACCTAGTTCTGCCCGTCATCCCGCGCTAAGGTATCTCAGGGAGACCCAAGCATGTCGAGGCGACCGGGACGCTTACACGCAATCGCGCTTGCTGCCTTGCTTGCGCTATTTCTGTTTCGTGTGATGGCGCAATTGGCGCAGGCGCTTTGGCCGACGCGGGCTCTGCCGGGTTTCGAGGCGTGGCATTCTGGAACTTTGCCTTATCCCGTGCTGGTTTTGTCGCAGCTGGGAATCCTTGCACTCCTTGCCTGGCTCGTGCGGCGGTTTTGGCGCGGCGGCCCGCTAGGGGGAGCGCGCCTGCGGACTGCGCTCTGGCTTTTCGGGTCGCTTTACTTGGCCGGATCGGTGTTGCGGTTTGTCGGCGGCTTTACATTCGCGGCGCAGAACGCGTTCATGGCCGCGCACCTTCCGGCGTTCTTCCACATCGTGCTTGCTTCCGCCGCAATCGTGATCGCGAGCTATGCGAGCATGAGAGCGAAGATGGAGGCCGGCGCATGAGCCTTCGCGATCTCGCGCAATATGGCGTCTACCCCGTCCTGATGGCGGGTGCGCTTGGCCTGCTTTGGGCGTTGCTGGCGCTTGGCGCGCAATTGGCATGGGCGCCCTATCTGGTTGTTGCAACGGTCGGCTCGTGTGTCGTACTGGCGGAACGCGCTTTGCCCTACCGCGAGGCGTGGCGGCCGCGTCTGCCCGATTTTTCACAGGACGCGTTGTTTCTCGTTCTTGTGCAAATGGCGCTGCCGCTCGCGCTGGTGTGGTGCACGACGCTCGCGGTGTTTTGGTTGGCCCAAACGAGTGGGCTGCGGTTGGCTGTGTGGCCCACTCAATGGCCCGTATTGGCGCAGCTGGCGCTCAAAGTGATCGCCGGGGATTTGCTGCGGTATTGGCTCCATCGCGCGGCGCACACTTGGCCGCCGCTGTGGCGGCTGCACGCGGTGCATCACCATCCCGAGAAACTCTACACAACGAACGTCTTTCGTTTTCACCCTGCCGAGAAGGCGCTTCAATTCTTGCTCGACACCGCGCCTTTCATTCTGCTTGGGATCGGTCCCGAAGCGCTGGCGTATTATTTCGTGTTCTACTCAATCAGCGGGCTATTTCAGCATTCGAACATCGATCTCCGCCTTGGCTGGCTCAACTATCTCGTCAGCGGGCCGGAAGTCCATCGCTGGCATCACTCGAAGAAGATCGAGGAATCAAACAACAATTATGCCCATAGTTTCGTGGTCTGGGATCTCGTGTTCGGCACCTATTTCCGGCCAGTGAATACAGATGTTGCAACGCTCGGCTTGCTTGATCCAGCTTACCCGCGAGGCTTCTTGCGCCAGTTGTCTGCGCCATTCCGCCGGAGCGTCAGGTCTGATGGCGCTTAGGGATTGGTTCGCCAATGCGGGCTTCGGCATCGCTATGGAGACCCTCGGCCGCGCGGCCTATGGGCGGCTCATGCGTCTGGCGCGCGATCCCGGCGCCGCGCAGAAGCACGCATTGGCCGGTGTGCTCGCTGCATGTGAAGCGACAGAGCAAGGCTCAGCCCTGAAACTCCGCGCGGAAATGCATCAAAGCGAGTATCGCGCGCGCGTGCCGATCCATTCTTATGAAGATTTGCGTCCGGGGATTGAGCGCCAGATCGCCACCGCCGCCCTTGTCATCGCGCCGCAGGCGCCCCTGATGTACGCGCGCACCAGCGGAACCACGGGAAAGCCGAAATACATTCCGGTGACGCCGCGCGTGCGCTCGCAGGCGATCGCCGCGCAGCGTGCGATGTCGTTTGTGCAACACCGGGCTGTGCGCGCCTTTAAAGGGAAGATTCTCGGCTTCGGCGGCTCAATGCGCGAGGAGAGTTTGCCCGATGGAACGCCCGCGGGCGCCGCCTCGGGGCTGATTTATTCGACCATGCCGCGCTTCATGCGGGCGAAATACGTGCTCCCCGCGGCGCTGTTTGCGCTGGAGGATTATGAGCTCAAGTACCGCCTCGCCGCGCGGCTTGCGGCTCAGGCCGGCGATGTCAGCCTCATTGCCTGTGCGAATCCCTCGACCATCCTGCGGACGATGCACGCGCTCAACGCAAACCTCGCATCGATCGCCGAAGAAGTCGGCGAAGGCGTATGCCCATTGCTCGCCAATGTACCGGAAGAGATCGCGGCGGAGTGCGCCGAGCGGATTTGGCCTGACCCCGATCGGGGCGCTGCGCTCGCATCCTTGGCGAAACTCAAGCTTGACGCGGCGATCGGCGAAATTTGGCCGCATCTGCGCTCAGTGACGACCTGGTTGGGCGGCGGCTGCGCCCACGCCGCGGCCGCCGTTCGCGCGCAATTGCCAGCGGGCGCCATCATGGTCGATGGCGGCTATGTCGCAAGCGAGGTGCGCGGAACCATCGTCCTCGATACCGAGCGCGGCTTGGCGCTGCCGATGCTGGGCGACGTATTCTTCGAATTTGCGCCCGTGGATGCGTGGGAAGCGGGCGTGCGCGAAACCCTGCTGCTCAAGGAGCTGGAGTTTGCGCGGGAGTACTATGTCATCATCTCCACGGCGTCCGGGCTGTTGCGTTACGACATGAATGATGTGGTGCGTGTGACCGGCCAGATTGCGGCCACCCCGGCGATCGCCTTCGTCCGCAAGGGACGCGGGGTTACAAGCATTTGCGGGGAGAAGCTCGCCGAGGATCAAGTGCACGCCGCCATCGCCACGCTTGGCCATACGCCGCGTTTCTTCGTTGTGCTGGCGCATGCGGAAGAGGCGATCTATCGGGTCTATCTTGAGTGCGATGAACTGCCGGGCGGCGAGAACGTCGCCGGAGTGCTCGATCAGGCGCTTTCCCAGTTCAACATCGAGTACAAGGCTAAGCGCGACAGCGGGCGCCTAGCTCCGCTGGAGGTTGTGCCATTGCGGCAGGGAGCCGGCGAGGCCTATCATCGCCATTGCGTGAAGGTGAAAGGCCAGCGCGAGGCGCAAGCCAAGGTCCTCGCGCTGCAGGCGGCTGAGACTTTCGACTTCGACCTGAAGCCGTTTGTTGCGCCGCCATGAGTTTGCGCCGCTTCACCATTTCGGCCGCGGAAATCCCGTTTCGAACCTCGTTCGCGCATGCCTCCGCGGTGCGGTCAAAAACGGAGAACGTGCTGGTGATTGCCGAGGGCGACGATGACTTGATTGGCGTGGGCGAGGGGTGTCCGCGCTCGTATGTGAGCGGCGAAACCCAGCAGACAGCGCGGAATTTTCTTGAGAAACACAAAAGCGAGTTCATGCGCATCATCGATGTGGCCGAGCTTCGTGATTGGATCAAAGCGCGGGAAGCCGAGATTGATGCGGCGCCGGCGGCGTTTTGCGCGGCCGAGCTTGCTCTGCTTGACTTGTTCGGACAGCGAAGCGGTGTTTCTCTAGAGGCGCTTCTCGGCGTGACGCCGGGCGGCGCACTGTCGGTCTCTGCCGTTTACGGAGCGGGCGGCGACTTGAAATTCAATCTCCAGGCCGCACTGTTTGGAGTGTTCGGGTTGCGCACGGCGAAGCTGAAGCTCAGCGGTTCGCGGGAAAAAGATCGTGCGCGCGCTGCCCGCCTGGCGCGTCGCGGAAGCGTTCGGATCGACGCCAACAACATGTTCGCCACCGCCAATGAAGCGATCGACGCGCTTGCGCCGTTGGCGCCGTGGGTCTGGGCGGTTGAGGAACCTGTCGCGGCGCGAGACTGGGTTGCGCTGGCGCGGATCGAGGAGGCGACCAACCTCGCGATCATTTGCGATGAAAGCCTCCTCACGCTGAACCATATGGCGGCGATGCCGGAAAGCTTTGTGCCCAATCTGCGTGTTTCGAAGCTTGGCGGGCTGATCCGCGCGCTGGCGGTGCTTGAGGCTGCGATCGGGCAGGACCGCAAAGTGATTGTGGGCGCGCAGGTTGGCGAAACAAGCATCCTGGCGCGCGCCGGCGTGACCTTGGCTTGGGCCGCAGGACGCAATCTTGCGGCCAGCGAGATAGGCTATGGACCGTGGCTCTTGCGGAACGATGCAGCAAAGCCATCGATAGGCTTTGGCTGGCGCGGCGTATTGCAGGCGCAAACGCTCACAGAACGCCCGGGCGCAGGGTTGAAGCTGACTTCGCAAAGTGGATCTGAAGGTCAGTAAACGGGCGGCGTTGAGCCTCCCGGTCGAAACGTCTGTTTCTGGGATTTTTCGCTCCCCCGCGACACGCCATTGAGGCCTGCCGCGCACTGAGATTTCCAGCGGGCGAACCGCCGAGAAACGCAGCGAAACGCAATCGCCGATTTTCGTCAGTTGGGACCCTGTTGGGACCCCGGACACTTTTGACTCTCGATTGGACCCAGGAAACTCAGCTAAGTCATTGATTTTATGGCGCGCCCGGAGAGATTCGAACTCCCGACCCCCAGATCGCTAGCTGGGTGACGGCCTATTGTCGATGCCCGGGCCTCCGATGGTACCCTTCAGCTCGTCGAGGTAGTCCGCCCACCATTGCAGCATTTGGCGGCGCTTTGGGAGATATTGGGCGGCGTTGTAGGCGCCGCGGATGCGGTCGCGTTCGTCGTGAGCGAGCTGGCGTTCGATCCAGTCCTCATTGAAGCCGTGTTCGTTGGCCTCGGTCGAGAAGAGTCGGCGGAAGCCGTGGGTGGTGGTGCGACCGCGGAATCCCATGCGGTAGAGCGCAAACAGCATGGTGTTGTTGGACATGACGCCGTCGCGGCCTTGGCTTGGGAACAGGAATTGCGACCAGCCCGTGAGCGCGCGCAGGCTTTCTAACGCCGCGATCACCTGCCGCGAAAGCGGCACGAGGTGGGGCTCAGACATCTTCATGCGCTCTGCCGGAATCCGCCAAAGCGCTTTTTCCGGATCGTCGAGGTGCTCGAACTCCAACCATCGCGCGGCGCGAAGCTCCGTGGTGCGCACGACGGTCATCAGCGCGAGGTGGATGGCGATGCGGGTCTCGGCTTCGCCGTCGTAGGCGGCAAGGCGGGTGAGGAAGTCGGCGACCTCGGCCTTCTTTAGTGCCTTGTGGTGGATTGGGCGCGGCGGCGGTTTCAGGGCGCCCTTCAGCGGACCGGCGGGATCGGCGGTGCAATAGCCGGCGGCGATGGCGTAGCGGAAGATTGCGGACGCGTACTGCTTCAGCCGACGGGTGGTTTCGAGGACGCCCCGCGCCTCAACCGCCCGGAGCGCGGCAAGCATTTCTTTCGGCTCTACCATAGCGATGGGCCTGGTCCCGATCTTGGGGAAGATGTCCTCCTCCAGGCGCTTGATGATCTGCACGGCGTATTTGGCGGTCCATTCGTGGAGGCGATTGACGTGCCATTCGCGGGCGACGATCTCGAAGGTCAGGGACTCGGCCGCTCCCTCGGCCTTTTTTCGCTCCCGCCTGTCGGCCGTTGGATCGATCCCTTCATCGATCAACCCAAGCGCGGCATCCCGGCGTTTGCGGGCGTCAACCAGGCTGATTCTTGGATAGTCCCCCAAAGCGAGGAGCTTTTCCTTGCCGAGGAAGGTGAAACGGAACCTCCAGAGCTTGCCGCCGCCGGGACGGATCAGGACAAAAAGTCCTCCAGAATCATAGAGCTTGTAGGGTTTCTCAGTGGGCTTCGCGAAGCGGAGCTTAGCGTCTGTGAGCGGCATCTGGGGTACATTTCAGTAAAAACCGGGGTACAGCCCAGAAATGTACCCCGCTTTTCGTGGCTCAGTGTGATCTAGGCTGACCCAGCCTGAACATCAAAACCCTGTAAAATCAAGCTATTTAGCGGGTCACGTTAGGTCAATTTGGGGCGCTCTGGCGGAGAGGGAGGGATTCGAACCCTCGGTGGGCTTGCACCCACTCCGGTTTTCGAGACCGGTGCGATCGACCACTCTGCCACCTCTCCGTGCGCGCCCCTCCGGGGGAGGGGCAGGGTCGAGCGCGGGTATCTAGGGCAGGCCCGCGCGCGAGGGAAGGGCGGCGAGCGGCAATCGGCAGTCGGCGGCCGGAAAAAACGCCATCCGCCGGACAGCGCGCGGCGCTTCCGGAGACAAAGGAGGCGGGGCGCGCTTGGATGCGCCGGGTTCGTTCCTAAGGGAGCGCTGCTTCTTGCGAAACAACGCCGCGCATCCACGCGCGCCCCGTGCGACCGTTATTCGCTCGGCGCCGTCGCCGGAGGTGTTTCACTCCGGTAGGCGGCTCGGCCGACGGCGTGCGAGAGCCTGCCTCGGCTCACGGACCCAGCAATTATGGCGCTTCGCTGGCAATCACGCTCGATCACGACCCCCGCTTCAAGATGCCCGGCTAGCAACGAGAACCTCCAGTGCGAGGGATGAAGCGATTATCGCTCAGCTTTCGGGGTGTGGGATAGATTTTTTGCGGGCATTGTTTTGTTGGGGTTTTTGTGGGGAATTCGCGGGGTTGGAGTGCGATTTGTTGACGACTTCGGTAGCGAGGCGCTCGGACCGTTGTAAACGCTAGGTTGCGTAACGCTTGACGTAAGCACGGTTCGCCGGGAACATCCACGCGTGAGGGTGTGTTGGAAAAGCAGTTCGATCTTGGTCGATTTGATCGTACTCCGGAACCCGCCGGGCAATATGAGCGGCAACTCAGACGTCTCCGAAAAGGGAATAAAGAGGTCATTTGCGTCGAGGATACCGTTCGAGGCGCAATCGAGAACCTTCGAAGCGGCGCTGGCCGATCCTTCGTCATCTATGGCGAACCTCAGAGTGGCAAGACGGAGATGATGATCTGTCTGACTGCCAAGCTCATCGACGAAGGCCATGACTTTATCCTTCATCTTCTAAACGACAGTGTGGATTTGCTTGGCCAAAACCTTGGGAGATTTAAGTCCTCCGGGTTGTCGCCAGCAGCTCGCAACTACACAGAGATTTTGGATGCTGCGATCAAGATCAAAGGACAGCAGCACGTTGTATTTTGCAAGAAGAACACGTCTGATTTTCAGAAGCTTCACAACAAAATTGGTAATCTGAAGCACATCGTGGTCATCGACGATGAGGCCGATTACGCTTCACCCAACGCGAAGGTGAACGCAGGTACGAGAACCGCAATCAACGAGTGGATTCACACGCTGCTAGGCGATACCGGCGTCTACATTGGTGTCACTGCGACTCCCGCGCGCCTTGATCTTAACAACACCTTCGACAACGACAGTGAAATTTGGGTGAACTTCCCTCCCCATCCCAACTACACGGGCCAAGACGTTTTTTTTCCGTTGGATGGTCCGGTTAGATATCAACGGACGCTCCTCGCTGACAGCGGTGCAGATTCGAAGCACGCTAGGTACGCCTTATTCAGCTTTCTGGTGAACGTCGCCTACCTCAACAATTATGTGCACTCTCCTGACGAAGAGCAAAACTATTCGTTTCTTGTTCATACCAGCGGAAAAAAGGCTGACCACAAGAGCGACTGGAACGTCATCCAAGCGGCCTTCGATATTTTGTTGGCGCGGTCGAGCGGCGAATATGCCGCCTACACAAAACACATTTGGGAGACGTGCAAGAAGCGCTATGCCGATGCCGATCCAGACGTCCTCACACGATACATCTTGGACAATGCCGGGCGCCGCGCACTCATAGTTCTCAACAGCGAGCGCGATTGGAAAGACAATTCTACTGCTGCGACGAATCCAATCAGTCCGTTCACAGTGATAATTGGTGGGAACATTGTTTCACGGGGCGTGACGCTAAACAATCTCCTTTCGATGTTCTTCACGCGAGACGTGAAACACAAAATCCAGCAGGACACCTACATTCAGAGAGCTCGGATGTTCGGAAGCCGAGGAGGCTATCTGAAGTTCTTCGAACTCACGATTCCGCAGTCCTTGTATCTTGATTGGCATAGATGCTTTGTTTTTCATCGGCTGGCACTTGAAGCTATCAGAGAAAAGCTGGGCTCTTTGGTCTGGCTAAGCGACCAGCGCATATCAGCGGTAGCTAATTCCAGTATCGATCGCTCGACGGTGGATCTCAATCGCGGCGAAATGTCATTTGCGTTGTTCAACTACAATCAATCCGTTGTCGACGTGTTGAAGGGCAAAATCCCATCTTTCGAGAAGATGGAAAGCCTGGCTGGATTGATCGGAGATGCCGCTCTTCCTCGCTATCTTCGCACCTATATCAAGAAGGTCTCACCGATAGGAACGGACATGCTTGAAGTTCATGAGCCTATTGACATATCGAACTACAACGACGCCGACAAGGAGAGGCTCTATCGGAAGAAGGGCTTTATCGGCAGGAATCAGATGGAGCGGGCGAAAAACAAGAATGCAGTGCACCACGTTTTCGTGGTCCACAACGGCCACGGCCACGCTCGCGTCATCTACAAGTTTGAAGGATCGATTCAATTCATACGAAACACCGCGCATGATCCCGGAGTATAAGTTTTATCATGGAGCGGTGCTCGCAGAACTCATCGACGTACTCGAAAAGCCCGTCGCCGTTGAAGAATTGATGGAGGACGGGCGGCTCACATCATATGTGCTGGACGCAAAGATCGGTCTGCATATCAAGCACTCGACCAAGCGACTAAATCCTTGGCAGTTCACCTTCACGCCAGCGAACACGCATGAGCTTGGTTTGCTTCAGTTCAGTTACAGGGATTCATTCGTTGTTCTGGTTTGTCACACTGATGGGATGGTCTGCCTAACAGTCGATGAAGTGCAGTTTCTGCTCTCGTTCGGCCTAGGCGATCAAGCCTCCATCCGCGCCTCGCGGCATCGAAATGAGTTGTACACTGTGTCGAGCGGCTCGGCAGAATTGCCTCGCAAGAAGCCAATCGGCCTAGGCCCCATTGCTGAGATGCTCTGCAGTTGAAGTTACTTGAAGAAAGTGAGTACAGTTTCTGTCCGCATCCGCAGCGACAAGGCGCGACCACTTTTCCGCGCCGGGATTGGGAGGTAGCGGCTTCGCGCCGGCAGTAACCGCTCTGCCGTGTATCGGTGGCGTAGGCCGGCCCTCTTCGCAGCTGCCACATTAATCTTAGCGTTCGAAATCTGGACGCCCTTGAGGCAGGAATCTCCAACGACGAGCACAGCCTTGCCCCCAGGCTTGAGCACTCTTTCTATCTCTTGCAGCATGCCTTCGATGTCGATCGCATACCGAGCGACCATTCCGAGCTGGCGCTTTGGCAATTTCGTCAGTTGCCCGGCACTCTCGATAAGGCTTGCGACCGAGCTATGTTGAGGGAAGCGAGACACCTCGCTCCCGATGCTGGACCCGCGAATGTCGCGCAGGGATTTCAAGGTGTGCCCCATCCAAACCAGCGCAAGTCGGTGCCCTCGAAGATAGTCAATCGCGTTCAGGTAGGGCGGCGATGTTACAACGGCATCGACGCTATCATTGTCAATCGAAGCCAACTTTCGAGCGTCCCCGCAGCGGACGCTGACGGCGCCCTGCAACCGATCAGATTCTAGGCGCGCCGCAAGTCTGAATGCTGATTTTAGAAAACCCGAAAACACATCGTATTCGTTGCCATGGAATACCCTGTGTGGTCGGCTATGCGAGGCATCGCGAGCGATAGACGCACCGCGCTCTTTGGTGATTATTATTCGGCTGAGCGCCAAACGAAGAGCGTCCGCGTATTGCCCTTTCAACCCTGAAAGCGCACGGGCAAGTCGGCGCAACGCCTTAGCTTGTTTCTCCTCAAACCAGTACTCAACGAAAGCTGATGTCTCCGGACAGGCGCCGATCCACGGCAACTGAGCGCTCGACGTTATGCGTGCTTCCTCCACGAGTTCCGCAGCGCGTCGCTGAAGCTTCCGAGAGTCGATTGGTGTCGTCCAAACTCTGGCCATCAAGACGGCGAGTGGATCAAGATCGAATCCGATGCAATCGTGACCCATTTCGGCGGCGGCACGAAGGACCGTGCCCGAACCTGCCATTGGATCGAGGACAAGCGCACCGGAAGGCAACCGGGAGAGCTTCGAGAACACGATCTCGGGTGCCATTCGCGCTGGGAATGCATGAATGTGCGTGAGCTGATGCGACAACGTTCTCGACCTCGGTGACCTGTAGCTAACTTTGGAGGGCTTCGCGGTTTTCGACAACTTGACCGTGCGTTTTTCCACCCGCCCCCGTTGACCGCCGCCCCCCGTTTCCCTTATACCCCCCGCTCCCCGCCCGCACGGTCTCCGTCCGGG
>CXWL01015158.1_pt1 | contig 10233 bp, 7 predicted proteins | sample 590931 | NCBI WGS metagenome assembly CXWL01 (sample SAMEA3498368, study PRJEB10139) | groundwater metagenome | biome: water well; material: biofilm material | place: Germany | collected 2015-04-27
CCAGTAGGATGCAAAAGCAACAACGCCGATCAGCGTCAATCCGGCCACGATCTGGGCCGAGCGTGTCCCCCGTGTTAGTTTGAGTCCCTGATACAGAATAATCGATACAATCAGGACATCGACAAGATCCTTGAGTGTGAAACGAATGAAACTGTATTCCAGGAGTGTCATCAGTCTTCCTGCAGTGCGCGCATGATCGCCAGCGCTTCGGCGGTTTCGGCAACGTCATGTACCCGTACGATGTCGGCTCCGCGCTGGACAGCGTTCAGAGCCGCGGCGATCGACCCGCCCAATCCTCCCTCTGCCGATCTGCCCGAACGGTGTACCATGCCAATAAACGACTTTCTTGACGCTCCCACAAGTATCGGAAGACCGAAACCCCTGAAATGCGAGAGCAGTTTTAGGAGGTCAAGATTATCCTGCAACCGTTTCCCAAATCCAATGCCGGGGTCGATAATCAAACGGGAGCGTTCAATCCCGACGCTCTTACAATACGTCATGCGTTCTTCAAAGAAGCTGTAAACTTCGCGTACGCAGTCTTTGTATACCGGATTGAGCTGCATACTGCTCGGTTCTCCCTGCATGTGCATCAGGACAACCGGTCCCTTTGTCTGCTGAAGGAGATCGGTCATGGCCGAATCCCGGCGCAGCGCGGAAATGTCGTTGACGATGTCGGCTCCAGCGTCAAGCGCGGCGCGAGCGGTCGAGGCTTTGCAGGTGTCGATGGAAATCGGAATACTCGATTCTCTTCGCAGTCTTTCGATCACCGGTAGCACCCGTCGCTGTTCCTCCTCAGGGTTAATCTGGCTTGATCCCGGGCGCGACGATTCGCCGCCGATATCAATGATGTCGGCTCCCTGCGCGATCATTTCGAGCGCGTGTGCCACCGCCGCATCAACAGATACCCACCGACCGCCATCCGAGAACGAATCGGGCGTGACATTGAGCACCCCCATGATCAGAGGTCTCTCGAACCACAACGCTTGCCCGGATGGCAGCGATACCGAACGCGGCAGAGAACTCGACGTGTCAGACAGAACCCATCTCCCGTTTGAATATTGCGCTTTCATATATAGAACGAAATGAGAACGCGGAGCAAGCAGGTTTTTCCCGCCGGCGGACAAGGTTGAATGGGGTTACTTCGAACCTTCGATAAGCGATAACGCCTCGCTGCGCGTGGCGTTCTTGCGCATCATACCGCGAATCGCGGAGGTGATAATGCGGCTGCCGGGTTTTCTCGTGCCGCGCATCGTCAGGCAGAGATGTTCCGCCTCGACCACGATCAGCACCCCCTTTGGCTTAAGCGCCTCGACAATTGAATCGGCAATTTGCGATGTCATGCGCTCCTGAACCTGAAGACGCTTCGAGAACATCTCGACGACCCTGATCATGCTGGAGAAGCCGACCATCTTATTATTCTGGGGTATGTAGGCAATATGAACTGCCCCGAAGAATGGGAGCAGATGATGTTCGCACAGCGAGAAGAACGAGATATCCCGCAGGATGATCATCTCGTCTTTGTTCTTGGTCGTATACTTGCGCAGTTCGACAGCGGGATCGGCGTCTATTCCAGACAGGGCTTCTTCGTAGAACTCCGCTATACGTTCGGGGGTGTGGCGCAGTCCCTCACGCTTAACTGACTCCCCAACCCCCTCAAGTAAGAGCTTAACCCCCTGCCGAATCTTGGTCTTGTTGATGGCCACGCTTCTTCGCTCAGGGAGCAGGGATCGGCACCGGCTGCAGCCCACCCAACGGGCGGCCAATAATTTCGTCCACTTCGCGGCCATCGACAATCTCCCGCTCCAGGAGTGCCTTTGCCAGCTGGTGGAGTTTGTCGAGATGCTCCGATAGAATTCGCCGGGCGGTCTCTTCGGCCGTGTCGACGAAGGAACGAATTTCGCCATCGATGAGGACTGCCGTGGCCTCGGAGTAGTCGGAGTGCTGGGCAATCTCTCGGCCGAGGAAGATATGCTCCTCTGTCTTGCCGAAGGTGACCGCTCCAAGTTTTTCCGACATGCCCCAATTGCATACCATCTTGCGAGCGAGCTTAGTCGCTCGTTCCAAGTCATTGCCGGCGCCTGTATCGAGCTGGTTAAACACGAGCAGTTCGGCGATGCGACCTCCCATTAGAACCGCCAGCGTTGTTTCGAGGTAGTCACGCGAATGGGTATGCCGTTCGTCGACCGGCAAAGACTGCGTAACGCCGAGCGCCAGGCCGCGTGGAATGATCGTCACCTTGTGAATCGGGTCGGCCTTGGGGAGGAACTTGGCCACGAGAGTGTGGCCGGACTCGTGGTACGCGATGACCTTCTTCTCCTCATCGGCGATGACCAGGGACTTCCGCGCTGAACCCATGAGCACCTTGTCCTTAGCCTCCTCGAAATCTTCCATCAGAACGAAATCGCGGTTCTTGCGCGCTGCCAGAAGGGCCGCCTCGTTGACCATGTTAGCCAGATCAGCTCCGGTCATGCCCGGCGTACCGCGTGCCAGAACCGTCAGATCAACATCGGGGCTCGTCTTGACCTTGCGGACATGAACCTTGAGAATCCCTTCCCGTCCCTTGACATCAGGCGTGGCAACGACAATCTGACGATCGAAGCGACCTGGTCTCAGCAACGCCGGGTCGAGCACGTCGGGGCGATTGGTTGCTGCAATCAGGATCACCCCTTCGTTCGATTCAAAACCATCCATTTCAACCAGCAACTGATTGAGGGTCTGTTCACGTTCATCGTGCCCCCCGCCCAGACCGGCGCCGCGGTGACGGCCGACGGCATCGATTTCGTCGATAAAAATTATGCAGGGCGCATTGCGCTTTCCCTGATCAAACAGGTCGCGCACCCTGCTTGCCCCCACACCGACAAACATCTCAACAAAGTCCGAGCCGGACATCGAGAAAAACGGCACACCAGCTTCGCCTGCGACGGCACGTGCGAGCAGAGTCTTGCCTGTACCGGGAGAACCGAGCAGCAGCGCTCCCTTCGGAATCTTGCCGCCAAGTTTCTGGAATTTGGCCGGCTCTTTCAGAAACTCGATAATCTCCTTGAGTTCTTCCTTAGCTTCGACCGCGCCAGCGACATCGTCAAACGTGACTCTCGGGCGTTCGTCGGAGTGGAGCTTGGCCTTGCTCTTGCCAAATGAAAACAACCCCTTTGGTCCCGCCGCACCCTGCATCTGCCGCATGAAGAAGAGCCAGACGACCACGAGAAGAATCCATGGGCCGAAGATGCCAATGATCGACCAGAAATCGACCCCCTGGGGTTTGGCTACGATCTTGGTTCCGGCCTTTTCGAGGCGATTGACGAGTTCGTAACTGTTGTCCGGAAACGGGATTCGCGATTTGAAGCGAGAGTACTTTCGGGGGTTCGTCGACGAGGCGAACGACTTCGCCTCCTTGAGCTTCCCCTCTATCTCGCGCTCGGTGAATGTCACCTCAGGAACGTTGTTGTTGTCGACCTCCGCCAAAAACTCGGAGTAAGTAACTTCGCCCATCTCCTGGTCGAAACCCTTGTAATACGTATAGAGAATGAACGCGACCAGAAGAAAGCCGAGCCAGAACAGCATTGACCGTCCGGTTCCTTTCCAATTCATGCCCTCGCGAGGAGCCTCTCCCCTGTTTCGTCCGGGGTAATTTGAACGCCCGGGTTTATTGTCAGAATTATTCACCTATGCTCCGTCTTATTCGTGTTCTATCCAGCCTTATACCCGTGAAGAGAGAGTATTCCTTCAATATCGGTTGATGTTGGGAAAAACTCATGGATCAAGAAGCTTTCCAATAAACGGCAGGTTGCGATATTTCTGAGTGTTGTCGAGTCCAAAACCAATCACAAACTCATTGCCTATCGAAAAACCCTTGTACTTTACATCGACTTTGGCGCGATGACTCCCGGGCTTGTCGAGGAGTGTAACAACCTCAACAGAAGCGGGTTCCAGCTTCTTGAGCTTGCCGATCACGAGCGATACTGTCCTGCCCGAGTCAACAACCCCTTCAACGATCAGGACATGACGACCCTTCAGAGGGATCGAAAATCCCCCCCCGAATGCAATGTCATCTTCCCGCTTTACGCCCTGTCGATACGACGCGGCCGACACAAACTCGACTTCGACCGGCAATTTGATATGACGCATCAGATCGGAAAGGAAAACAATACAGCCCTTCATGACTCCGACCAGAACCGGGGTCTGGCCAGAGTAATCTTCGGTGATCTGCCGGGCCAGCTCTCGAACGCGTCGATTGATCTGGTCCTGAGGCAGGAGCAACTCAAAGGGCTTCATGCGAATCGGTTTTGTCGTAACTGATTTCAAAACTCAAAATCTTCTTAGTCGTTTCGGTCACTTTCACGCGGTCAGCTATTTCGTGTCCGACCAACCACACGATCCCACTGCGGTCACAGAGCAGAGGAATCTCATCACGCATGACCGACGGGACCTTTCGATCGGTCAGAAAATCGCTCACTTTTTTAGTCCCACGCATTCCGAGTGGGCGAAATCGGTCGCCGACTCGAATACTTCTCAAGGTAAACGGCACAGTCATCCTGTCGGCATCCAGCACGACCTTCACCGCTCCTCGCTTCCTGGGCACGCCCGTTCGCCAGCTACGGATCTGTCGGCACCTGAGTTTCATGCTGAGCGCCTCCACGAGAGCGACTCCGCCGACTGAGACTTCTTGCTCGAAACGCAAGGGTCCCATACGGAATATCAGGAGTTTATCGGCAGTTGTCACGGCCTGAATTCCGCCCGCTAACGACAATCCTCGTCCGGCAGAAATCGCCAGTTCATCCAGTCTGTCCACTGACTCCCTGTCAGGAGGTCGGTCTGCAGCGGAAAGAGTTTGGAGACAATGCCTTACCATTCTTCGCCGAACCCACTGAGAATACCTACGATACAAGCGCAAATCAAGCGCAAATTTCCCGCCGAATGTCCGCTTGACAACGCGCCGAACGGCACGCCGGGCAGAGTCCTGCAGGAACAGCTCTTCTGAGTCGAAAGATTCCGCAAGGCGCACCAAAGCCGAATCTACCTGCGGATTGAGCCGCTCCCGAATCTCAACCAACAAGCGATTGCGAAGAAAATTGCGGCTGAAATCGAGGCTTGAATTCGAGCGATCTTTACAGAAGCCTAAGTGACGTTCGCGCAAGTAGGTGAGGACTTCCGTTTTAGTCAGCTCGAACAGCGGTCTGATGATCTTCCCCCGCCTTACCGGTATCCCCAGTAAACCGCTGCGACCGGTTCCACGCAGAATTCGGAAGAGAATGGTCTCGGCCCGGTCGTCCGCGTGGTGCCCGAGGGCAACTCGGTTACACTCATATTGGGTCGCGAACTGTTCGAACAGGCGGTATCGAACCTCGCGGGCGGTCTCCTCAAGCCCTTTCTTCTGGCGTCTGGCCAGCGCCGGAATGTCTTCGCGGACAATTGCAATTGGCACGCGGTAACGTTGGCAATAATCCCGGCAGAATCGTTCCTCGGAAATAGCCGCTCGCGGTCGAATACCGTGATTGATGTAGATCGCTCTCAATTTCAAATGCAGCTTCCCTCGCATCCTGCACAGGAGATGCAGCAGCGCCACTGAATCTGGTCCACCGGAAAGCGCAATGAGTACGGAATCCCCTGCGCTGAGTAAGGAATGTCCGGCAACAGTTGCTGATACTTTCGACAAGAGGTCCATTCGAATATAATACGCGACCGCATGGCGCCTGGGAAACAGATTTCACCGGTTTCGATCCTTGACCATGCTCTTGATCAAACCTATATTGGCGCACCCAAAACAGAAAGAAGGCACATGACGGCGTCATTCAAGCAACCAGTTCTCTCCGCGGCGATGATCGAAGAGCACGGTATCACACCGGAGGAGTACGAACGGATCAAGCGGATATTAGGGCGTGACCCCAATTACACCGAACTGGGGATTTTCAGCGTCATGTGGTCGGAACACTGCTCATACAAGAATTCGATCGCCCTGCTTAAGACCCTTCCCCGTGACGGCGCTAACCTGTTGACCAAGGCCGGCGAAGAGAACGCCGGGGCGGTCGACATCGGGGGCGGATTGGCGATAGTGTTCAAGATCGAATCTCACAACCACCCGTCGGCTATCGAGCCGTATCAGGGCGCGGCGACCGGCGTCGGCGGAATCCTCCGCGACATCTTCACCATGGGGGCCCGACCGATTGCGGCCTTGAATTCGCTTCGCTTCGGTTCACCGGATAATCCGCGGGTTCGATATCTCGTCGACGGTGTCGTGCGGGGGATCGGTGACTACGGCAACTCATTCGGCGTACCGACAGTTGCGGGAGAGCTTTTCTTTGATGAGTCATATACAGGGAATCCCCTCGTCAACGCCATGGCGGTCGGAATCGTCAAGTCTGACCGCCTCGCCTTTGCGAAGGCTGCAGGGCTCGGCAATCCGATCATGATTGTCGGATCCAAAACCGGGCGAGACGGCATCCACGGAGCCACATTTGCTTCCGAAGAGATTAGCGATAAATCCGAACTAAAGCGCCCTTCAGTCCAGATTGGAGATCCCTTCACCGAGAAGCTCCTGCTGGAAGCGACCCTCGAGATTATCGATGAGGACTTGATCGTTGGGATTCAGGATATGGGGGCGGCGGGGCTCACCTGCTCGTCATCGGAAATGTCCGCCCGCGGTCAGTCAGGGATCGAGATCGACATTGAGAAAGTACCGGTGCGCGAGGGCGGCATGACCCCGTATGAGATACTCCTGTCAGAATCACAGGAGCGGATGCTCGTGTGCGTCAAGGCCGGACACGAAGATCGCGTTCGGGCTGTGTTCGATAAGTGGGGGCTCGATTCAACGATCATTGGGACGGTCACGTCAGATAGAATGATGACAGTGAAGCTCGACGGCGAGGTCGTAGCGCAGATTCCGTCGGACGACCTCGTTCTCGGTGGCGGAGCGCCAGTGTACCATCGAGAGAGCAAACGCCCCGCATACATGGATGAATTCAATGACTTGAATCTCGACAAGTTTCCGCTCCAAAAGGACTGGAACGACGCCCTTCTGACCATGCTTGGTTCGCCCAACCTGTGTCACAAGGGGTGGGTGTTTGAACAGTATGATTCGATGGTACGTACCAATACCGCGGTCGGTCCCGGCTCGGACGCCGCGGTCTTGCGAATTCGAAAGACCAACAAAGCCCTCGCGATGGCGACCGACTGCAACGCCCGTTTCTGCTACCTGAACCCTCGCGTTGGGGCTCAGAGCGCAGTCGCCGAAGTAGCTCGGAATATTGTCTGTTCAGGGGGGAAACCACTGGCAGTCACGAACTGCCTTAACTTCGGGAATCCATACAAGCCGGAAGTCTATTACTGTTTTGCGGAGGCCGTGGCGGGCATGGGGGACGCCTGCAGAGTGCTTGACACGCCAGTGACCGGCGGGAATGTTTCGTTCTACAACGAAGATCCGGAGCGCGCCGTGTTCCCTACACCGACTATTGGTATGGTCGGGCTGATCGAGGATATTTCACACATCACGACTCAGTGGTTCAAGGATGCCGGCGACGTGATCTTTCTCCTGGGACAGACGCATGATGAGCTCGGCGGGTCAGAGTTTCTTCACACCATGTTCCATGTCACCATGGGTCCGGTTCCGAGCCTCGACTTGCAGTTCGAGAAGCGATTGCAGGACTCTTTGCTCGAAGCCATTCAGACCGGGAAGATCAAGTCGGCTCATGATGTCAGCGACGGCGGTCTGGCGATCGCACTGGCGGAAGGATGTATTTCAGAGCGAGAACATCAGATCGGCGCAAAGATTCACATAGCGTCGAAGGTGCGCACTGACTGTCTGCTTTTCGGGGAAAGTCAGTCGCGGGTCATCATCACCTGCGCGCCTCAGGACGCACCGTGGGTAGAAGCCTGGTTTTCCATGCGAAAGGTACCGGTCGAGAAGATCGGGACTGTCGGAGGAGACAGTCTGACGATAAACGACATTATTGGCGTCGATCTACGCGAACTCGACAGAGCCTTCTACAACACGCTACGACAAATAATGGAGCGAGTGAACTGATCACCTCCGTTGGATTTTTGCATTAGCTCCTGAACACCGCAGAACGCTATATTCTCAGCATGGCCTTATATGTCTTTTCCGACGCCCACCTAGGGGGCGCTTCTCCCGACAAAGAACAAGAGAAACTGAAGAAGCTGGCGCTGCTTTTCTCAAAGGTGAGCGCAGACGGTGATCGGTTGGTGATACTCGGCGATCTGTTTGACTTCTGGTTTGAGTACAAATATGTCATTCCGAAAGCGCATCATGAAATACTCTTTGCCCTTCGGGAGTTGGTTAAGCAAGGGATACAAATCGATTACGTCAGCGGCAATCATGACTTCTGGATGGGAGACTTCTTTCAAAACCATCTGGGGATTCCGGTTCATCCCGATCAGTTCGAGATGCAATACGGCGGGCAGGAATTCCTCCTGGTGCACGGTGACGGTCTCGCCAAAGGGGATCGCGGTTATCGTGTCCTGAAGCGCATTCTCCGCAATCCCGTGAATATCTGGCTGTACCGGAAACTCCCGCCGGACTGGGCCTTTCCCCTGGCCCGATTCGTCTCCGGGTCGTCGCGGGATTACACGTCGCGCCGGGATCACGAATTCGCAGACGACTACGCCGCCTTTGCCCGAAGCAGGCTGGCCGGCGCCTGCAACGTCGTCGTCATCGGGCACTTGCACATTCCGGTCTTCGCAGAATATCCGGAAGGGCTCTATGTCAACACCGGCGACTTCATCCATCACTACACGTACCTGAAATGCGATTCAAGCGGAAAGAGACTTGAGAGTCTGAAGTGAAGAACGCGCCCGGTATGTTCTCGCGACTGTCATCACCATTCAGTCCCGTAGAAGCAGCTCAGCGCCAACTTCATATTCTCGTCTGGATACTGTTCTCCTCTGCGTTTGTGTATGGACTGTATCGAGCGATTGCTCTGCGGTGGGTCAGTGATGATGCCTTCATTTCGTTTCGCTATGCGAAGAATCTCGTCGACGGACATGGCCTGGTGTTCAATGTCGGCGAGCGAGTTGAGGGGTACTCGAATTTTCTCTGGACGGTGTTCATCGCTTTTGGGATGCTCCTGAACGCAGACCCGATTCCCTTCAGTCTCACACTCAGTATCATTGCCTACGCAGCCACAGCCCTAATATTGGTCCGATTTTCCTGGCAACAACGCCGCGACGTTATCAGCGGTCTCACACTATTCATGCCTCTGGCCGCAATCTGTTTGATGATTCATCACGAGCATCAGGTGTTTGCAACCAGCGGTCTTGAAACTGCGGCCGTTATGCTTTTGTTAACATGGGGATTCACTCTGATCGTCTCGTCGGCTCGTCCTCACCAGTTCTTCCGAGCGGGTCTTGTGCTGACTCTGGCCGCCCTCACCCGGCCCGACTTTCCCCTGTTTGTCGTGATGTCAATTCCCTACATCCTGCTGTGTCGCGGGTCGACACTTCGCAATCTCGCCTCGTTTGTACTCCCTTTCGTATCAATCTACGTACCTTACTGGCTCCTGCGATACAATTACTACGGTTATCCTTTCCCGAACACATATTACGCCAAATCTGCGGACCTCTCATACTATAGTCAGGGAATATTGTATGTGTGGCTATACTTGAAATCGTATTGGATTCTTCTGTCGACCCCTTTAGCTGTTCTGCTCCTGGCCCGGCGGGCTGGCTGGAGATTCACGCGGCTGATCACCGATGACATACCTTCGAGAGTTCTGGTGTTGGGAGTACTTTATCTTATCCCATATGTGTGGTACGTGGTGCGCTCGGGCGGAGACTTCATGTTCGCGCGTTTTTTTATACCGGTTACGCCGATAGCGTTTCTTCTCATTGAATCATCGCTCAAGGTCTTTGTGCGTTGCGTTGGGATTCCGTGGCTCCTGTCGGCCATCGTTGTCGCTGGCGTGTTCCTGCGAGTGAATCTGTACCGCGACGATCCGCTCCTCAAGATTTCGGGTATAGCCAACGAGCCGGCGTACTACCCGTCGTCATGGGTGGAACAGGCGAAGACGACAGGAGCGAAACTCAAACAGTGCTTCAAAGGAATGGACGTCAAAGCCAGCTTCAACGGCCGCTTTGCCATGTTCGCCTACTACTCTGAAGTTCCGGTGGCAATAGAATCATCGGCCGGGTTAACCGACCAGTATGTCGCCCACCTGCCGCTTGCGGCCAGAGGGCGTCCGGGACATGAGAAGCGTGCTCCGCTGGAATACTTGATTGCTCGCA
>CXWL01113741.1_pt1 | contig 10233 bp, 11 predicted proteins | sample 590931 | NCBI WGS metagenome assembly CXWL01 (sample SAMEA3498368, study PRJEB10139) | groundwater metagenome | biome: water well; material: biofilm material | place: Germany | collected 2015-04-27
CCACTCAAGGAATTCATCCTGCCCGGCGGTTCGCGCTCGGCGGCGCTGTGCCATGTCGCGCGCGCCGTGGCGCGCCGCGCCGAACGCGACTTTGCCGCGCTCGCGCGCATTGAGGCAGTGCCAAAATCTGGCTTGCCCTACCTGAACCGGCTTTCGGATTTGCTGTTCATACTGTGCCGCGTGCTGAACCGTGCGGCGGGACAGGCCGAAACCTTATGGGCCAGGGAATGATCGTCGCAGCTTCCAATCACCCTAAATCCGGCAGTTGAATGAAAAAAACTGTGCCACATCCCAATCTCAACGGGCGTTTTCCCTCTCCCTAAACCTCTGATGAAACTACTAGCCATTCGACTAAGCCCGCAAGCGGGCAAGTCGCTGGTTATCCCCAAGGGAGAGGGGATTTTCTCCCCTCCCCTTCCAACCCTCTCCTCAATCCTCCCNNGGGGAGGATGCGATCGCCCCTTCCCCCTTGGGGGGAAGGTTGGGATGAGGGCGTTTTTCGGGAGGGGCTGGGGGGAGAGGGTTTGCACCATTTGACAGCAAATTTAACTGCTGTTTTTAGGATCACTGCGCATAACGTTGCGCCAGCGCCACCCGATTCATATACGCCGCGCGCGCAATCTGCACATCTTCAAGGAAGTACGGCAGCTCATTCAGCAGCAGCGCCTGCGGGCCGTCCACCAGCGCCTTGGCGGGGGCGGGATGGAAATCCACCAGCACCATATTGGCGCCGGCCATCACGCCCTGCGCGGTGGCATGCATCACGTCGAGAATGCCATCCGGCGCGGCGCTGCGTGTGCCGACCGAGTGCGATGGGTCGATGCACACCGGCATGCGGGTCAGGCGCTTGACCACCGGCACATGCGCGAAATCCACCAGGTTGCGGTGCGGGTCGCCCATGTGGGTCTTCATGCCGCGCAGGCCGAACACCACGTTGCGGTTGCCTTCGCTCGCCAGGTACTCGGCGGCGTTGAGCGATTCATCCAGCGTGATGCCGAAGCCGCGCTTGAGCAGCACCGGGAATTCCTGCTGGCGCCCGACGATTTTCAGCAACTCGAAATTCTGCGTGTTGCGCGTGCCGATCTGCAACATCACCCCAGTAGAATTGCCAGTCTGTTTCAGTGCGGCGCGGATTTCGTCGAGGTGTGATTCATGGGTGATCTCCATCGCGATCACCTTCATGCCATACCTGCCCGCCAGCTCGAACACATATGGCAGGCAATTTCTGCCGTGCCCCTGGAACGCATACGGGCTGGTGCGCGGCTTGTACGCGCCCATGCGCGTGCATACCTGGCCGTTGTCGCGCAATGCTTTCAGCATGAGTTCGACATGCTCGGCATTGTCCACCGCACACAGTCCGGCAAACACGTTGAGCGTGTCCTGCCCGAAGCGCACGCCGTTGTATTCGAAATACGCCGGGCGCGAGTCATCCTTGTGCCGCCCGAGAATGCGGTATTCCTCCGACACGCGCACCACACGCTCGACACAGGGCAGGTTCTGCATGTCCTCAATGTCCAGTTGCTTGGTGGGGCCGACGAGATAAATCTCGGTCAGTGTCTGTTCGGCGCCATGTTCGACATGCACGCGCGTTTTTATACCCGGCAGCCCGGCCAGATGCGCCATCAATTGCCGGTAGTCGGCGCCTTGCGGGTCGGTGTTGGAAGATAAAATGAGAATCATGGCTGCCTTTGGTTTATTTGCCTGAAAGCAATGCCCACTGCTGCGGCCACTGCGCCATCGGGTCGCGCGTGAAGCCGCTCTTGCCGAACAGTTGCCAGCGCCCGATGACATAGCACAGCAGCACGTTGGCCTGCGCGCCCACGTCAAGGTTGGCATCCAGTTCGCCTTGCGTCACGGCGATGCGCAGGGCTTGCTTGAGCGTGGTCTCGATGCGGTCAAACAACTGGTTGATGCGCAGTTGCAGGCGTTCGTTCTCGTTCACCAGCGCATCGCCGATCAGCACGCGCGTCATGCCACGATTCTTCTGCGCGAAACCGAGCAACATGGAGAGGATGCTTTCAACCTGCTTCATTCCACTGGTCTCTTCGGATGTAATCTTGTTCGCAAGCCCGAACACCGTTTGCTCGATGAATTCGATCAATCCCTCGAACATCTGCGCTTTGCTGGCGAAGTGGCGGTACAGTGCGGCTTCGGAAATATCCAGTTTGGCGGCAAGCGCGGCAGTAGTGATCTTGTCGCCCTTGGGCTGTTCCAGCATTCCGGCAATGGTTTGCAGGATTTGCAGCTTGCGTTCACCTGGTTTGGTAGCCATGTCGTTCCCTTTTTAAAACAGCCGTGGCAAGGCACGCGGCAGCTCCATCACATCACGAATTTTTACATCCACATAAGCCGGTGAGCGCGGCGTGTCGTTCACCCACACGGTGCGCATGCCCAAGCGCTTCGCCGCCTGCAAATTCTCCGCGCTGTCTTCCACCATCACGCATTGCGCCGGATTCAGGCGATGCTTGTTCAGCAACCGCACAAACCCCGCCAATTGCGGCTTGGGGCGGTAGTGCGCGTGTTCGATGGCAAACACATCGTCGAACAAATCATCTATGCGCAGCAGTTTCAGCACCGCACGCGCATAGTGCTGCGGCGCATTGGAAAACACCAACTTTTTACCCGGCAATCTTTTCAACACATGGCGCAGGCGCGGCACACGCAACACCATTCCGGGCAATTCCGGAAACTGGTGGGTATGCCACAGGAAATGATCCGGCCTGGTTCCGTGGTGCCGCATCATGCCGCTCAAGGTCGCGCCGTAACGCTGCCAGTAATGCACGCGCAATTCGCCCGCAGCCTGCTCATCCAGCCCCAGATGCTGTTGCAGGTAGGCCGTCATGCTGCGGTTGATGTGCGGAAAAATGTGCGGTGTCGCATCGTGCAATGTATTGTCGAGGTCGAACACCCATATTGGTTTTATCATTCCCTGAGAACCATAACTAGCCACGGATGAACACGGATATTCATGGATGAATGCAGTGGGCAATCCGTGTTCATCCGTGGCTAATTCACTTGCTTTTGATGAGCGTCCCCACACCCTCATCCGTCAGAATTTCCAGCAGCAGCGCATGTTCCACCCGGCCATCAATGATGTGCACCGCCTTCACTCCGCCGCGCGCGGCATCCAGCGCCGAGCCGATCTTGGGCAGCATGCCGCCGGACAGCGTGCCGTCTGCCACCAGCCCGTCAATCTGTTTCGGGGTCAGCCCGGTGAGCAGGATGCCGTCCTTGTCCAGCACGCCGGGAGTATTGGTGAGCAGCACCAGCTTTTCCGCTTTCAGCACCTCGGCCAGCCTGCCCGCCACCAGGTCGGCGTTGATGTTCAGTGTCTCGCCGTCCGGCGCCACGCCGATTGGCGCGATAACCGGAATGAAATCGCCGGAATCGAGGAAAGTGATTATTGAGGGATCTATCGAGCTGATTTCACCCACCAGTCCGATGTCCAGCATCTTGCCCGGTTCTTTATTGCTTTCCAGCAGCATCTTCTCGGCGCGGATGAAAGCGCCATCCTGCCCGGTCAACCCCACCGCCTTGCCGCCGTGCTTGTTGATCAGGTTGACGATGTCCTTGTTGACCTTGCCCAGCACCATCTCGACCACGTCCATGGTCTCCTCGTCGGTCACGCGCATACCCTGCACGAAGGTGCCCTCCTTGCCCATTCTCTTCAGCAGCTCGTTGATCTGCGGCCCGCCACCATGCACGATCACCGGGTTCATTCCCACCAGCTTGAGCAGCACCACATCGCGCGCGAAGCTTTCCTGCAACTGCGGATCGGTCATGGCGTTGCCGCCGTATTTGACCACGATGGTCTTGTCGAAGAAGCGCTGGATATAAGGCATCGCCTCGGACAGAGTGCGGGCTTTTTTCTCGGCGGCAGAAGGGGTGAGGGACATGATCTATCCTTGGACGGAACTGGCGCGCATTCTACACCACAGCAAACAAAACAGGCGGCCCAACGCCGCCCTTCTCACGCAAAGCCTACGCTTACTTGGCCATCACCCCCGTTCCCCTCCCCATGAACCTTGGTGCTCTGTGAATGCGGTCGTATGTAGGAGCGCAATTTATTGCGCGTTCATCAATATCATATCGCCCAATAAATTGGGCTCCTACAGCAGCGCTCGTTCTCGCTACGCTTTGGGTTCATGGGTTCAATTCGGGCGAAAAAATTGGCGGCTGCGGTCTCTCCCCAACCCTCTCCTCAATCCTCCCCCCATGGGGGAGGAGGCGATCGTCCCTTCCCCCTTGGGGGGAAGGTTAGGATGAGGGCGTTTTTGGGCGAGGGGTACGGTTCGTCGCTACGCGAGATTTGCGTTAACGGTGGTCTTGCACCGTGCGCCCGGAATGTTGCTTGTAGCTGAGCTCCAGCCGCCTGACCTCGGCCACTACTTCCAGTGTGCGGGTATGATTGTGCGCCAGCTCTACGGTCAAACTGACCGGAACATGATCGCCCAAATTCAGTTCCCGCTTCAAACCAACAATCATCAAAGCGACCCCATTCTCGCCAAACACCACAGTGCGGCGGCGCGGCAAGCGCAGGCTGTCCACCTCGCGCGCTTGCATCTTGCCGTTGCCGGCGGGAGACAGGCGCAGGATCTTCACCCGACCTGCAAGCGGGCTACTCACCGCAACCAGTCTGGCCGGTTCGATGCTGGTCAGTTCCAACTGCAAGGACACCGTGCTTTGTCCGGGGACGCTTTCGCGCAGCCATGCATTATTCGCCACTACGTCTTTGGTTCCCGCCCAGGTATTGCTCGCCAGTGCAAGCGCCAGGATCCCAATCAATTTCTGCCACATTTCGATTCCTCCCGTTACCTATCCGTCGCGCCACCCCGTGTATCGCTTGCCTAATGGTGCTGCTCGTGGCTTGCCGTAAGGGGTTTTACTTCTGCAATGGCTTTCACCGTTGCCTTGTGTTTATCGGCGAACTGCACTGTCACGGTGAACGGTATGCTCTCGCCTGCCTTGAGCGGATGTTTCAGGTCATTCAACATCGCATGGTTACCGCTCGCTCCCAGGTCAACCGTTTTGCCCGCAGGCAATGGCAAGGACTCGATGGCATGCATTTTCATGACGCCGTTTTTGCGCGTCATGTTGTGTATCTCTGCGGAGTCCGCCACTGAACTGGAAATCTCCACCAGTTGAGCGTCTTTCCTGCTGGTGATGGAAAACTGCAATGCCGCACCCGTCTGTCCGGGCACCGAGGCGCGTGTCCATGCGCCGCTCACTGACACGTCTCCCGCCCATGCCTGTGCCGCGCATAACAACGCGACGATTGCGGCTACTTCACGCATTTGAACCTCCTGTTTTCAAGACGTGCCAAGATACAGGAAGAGCGCTACGACAGGCAAGCGCAAGTCCGCTCAACCACTGAGCCATCAGTTTGCCTCCATGTATGACATTGAATTCTGTAAAGCAAGTGTATGATAGTAGCCACCCGTTACTTGGGCGAGTCTCAAAAAGAGCCTCACGTTTTTTCCGGGAGCAAAGCGATGCTACTCAAAAAGCTGCTGATTGCACTCCTCCCAATATTCAGCGCGACAATCGTTCACGCAGAGTACATATTCAATTTCCCCGAACCCGTGACGCCCCTCGCGGAAGACATCTTGCGGGTGCATAACCAATTCATGCTGATTATCCTCGCCATGTTCTTTGCGGCGCTGGGCATTATGATCTACTCGCTGGTCAAGCACCGCAAAAGCAAAGGGTACGTTCCCGCTTCATTCACCGGGCCGCGCACCCAAGCCCAATGGATCGGCGTCGCCGCACCCTTCGTCGGCCTGTTCTGTATTGACTATATCGTCATCGGCATTCCCGCCTACCATGCCGCCGTTACGATGGAGGACACCAAAAATGGGGCCGACATGGTGGTCAAGGTGACGGCCAGCCAATGGAAGTGGCAATACGAGTATCCGGATGAGGGAATCAAGTTTGTCAGCATGCTGGCAACACCGAAAGATCAAATAAACAACCGGGTGCCGAAAGGCGAGCATTATCTTCGGGAAGTGGACAATCCGCTGGTGCTGCCGGTCAACAAAAAAGTGCGCTTCCTCATCATGTCCACCGATGTGATCCATAGCTGGTGGATACCCCAATTCGGCGTCAAGCGCGATGCGGTGCCGGGTTTCCTGCGGGAAGCCTGGGTGAAGATTGAAAAACCGGGCATCTACCGCGGGCAATGCTCCCAGTTGTGCGGCAGGGATCACGCCTTCATGCCGATTGTGGTGGAGGCGGTTGCGGAGGAGCAATACCGCGCATGGGTGGCGCTGAAGAAAAACGAATCGGCCAGCCTCGCCGCCAGCACGGAAAAGATATGGGGCAGGGAAGAGCTGATGAAGCACGGCCAGGAGATTTACGAAAGGATTTGCATTGCTTGCCACCAGGCAGGCGGCAAGGGACTTTCCGGCGCTTTCCCGGCGCTGGCGGGCAGCAAGATCGTCAATGGGCCGTTCCTGGACTCCAATGGCCGTCTGATCAAGGATGGGCATCTTGACCGCGTCATGAACGGCAAGCCCGGCACCGCCATGCAGGCATTCAAGAATTCGCTCTCCGACATCGACATCGCCGCGATCGTGACGTATGAGCGCAACTCTTTCGGTAACAGCATGGGCGACCTGATCCAGCCTGCGCTGGTCAAGTCGTTGCGTTAGGGGGAAAAGATGACAACAACTACCACTACTACCTTGCATGAAGAACACCGCGATCATCCGACGGGCTTCAAGCGCTGGCTGACCACCACCAACCACAAGGATCTCGGCACACTGTACATGACCTTTGCCCTGATCATGTTTTTTGTGGGCGGATTGATGATCATGCTGGTGCGGGCCGAGCTGTTATATCCCGGCCTGCAACTGCTAAAGCCCGAGTTATACAATCAACTGGTCACCCTCCATGCGCTGGTCATGGTATTTGCGGTGATCATGCCAGCCGCCACCGGGCTAAACAATTACCTGATCCCGCTGATGATCGGCGCTCCCGACATGGCGCTGCCGAGGGTCAACAACTGGGGGTTCTGGATACTGCCACCGGCCGCCATCCTGCTGGTGCTGCCTTTCTTCCTGGCCTTTTTCGGGGTGGGCGACGGCGCTGCGGCGGGAGGCTGGGCCATGCACAACACCCCGCTTTCATTGCAGGCCGGGATCGGCTTGGATTTCACCATCCTGGTAATTCACCTGCTGGGTATCTCGTCGGTGACGGGCGCGATAAACGTTATCGTCACCGTTTTCAATATGCGCGCGCCCGGCATGACGCTGATGAAAATGCCCCTGTTCGTGTGGGCATGGCTGGTCACCGCCATTCTGGTGGTGATGGTGATGCCGGTGCTCTCCGCCGTGGTCACCATGCTGCTCACCGACCGTCATTTCAGCACCCATTTTTTCATCGCCTCCGGCGGNNTCCATCGTATGGGCGCACCACATGCTTACCTCTGGAATGCCGCTGGCCGGAAATCTATTTTTCATGTACTCCACCATGGCGGTATCCATCCCGACCTCGGTGCTGATCTTCTGCTGGATTGCCACCATCTGGCGCGGCTCCATGACCTTTGAAACACCCATGTTGTTCGCGCTGGGCGCCGTGATAATGTTCGGCATCGCCGGACTGACCGGTCTGGTGCTGCCCGATGTCGCCGCGAATGCCCAATACCACAATTCCTATTTTGTGGTGGCGCACTTCCACTATCCTTTATTTGGCACGGCAGTGATGGGAATGATGGCGGCGACCTATTTCTGGCTGCCGAAATTTACCGGCCGCATGTATAACGAAAAACTGGGCCGATTGCATTTCTGGCTGACCATCGTTTTTTTCAACCTGACCTTCATGCCGCAGTTTTTTGCAGGCCTCGGTGGCATGCCGCGCCACATCGCCGACTATGCACTGAAATTTGCCGGGCTCAACATGATTTCGTCAACCGGNNCAACTTGAAGCTGGCTATGGTGCTGGCCGCAGTTGCCGTGGTCATGTATTTGTTCGCATGGTTCAAGGATTGGTCGTGAAGCATGGAAGAATCCCTTCGGCAAGCTAACAAGAAATTGGCGCAAAAACTTGTGCTGGTGGTGGTTGCTGCCGGTGCTTTTGGTTTTGCGCTGGTGCCATTCTACGATGTGCTATGCAAAGTTACCGGGCTGAACGGCAAGACCGACGGCACGGTTTATGTGCAGGTTGCGCAGGCAGAAAAAGTCGACTCCTCACGCTGGGTTACAGTTGAATTTGCCGGAAACATCATGCCGGGACTGAGTTGGGAATTCAGCCCCAGGCAACACAAACTCAAGATGCATCCGGGCGAGATTGTGACCACCACTTTTTACGCCAGGAACCCGACCAATCAGGTTATCAATGGGCAAGCGATTCCCAGCGTGAGTCCGGGATGGGCAGCGCAATATTTCAGGAAATTGGATTGCTTCTGCTACAAACCGCAACAATTGAAACCGGGTGAATCGCGCGAGATGCCACTGACTTTTTTTATTAGTTCAGAATTGCCGCAAGATGTGCGGGAACTGGCCCTGTCCTATTCATTTTTTCCTCTCGGAGGCGGTTCATAGGAATATTTTCAAGGGAGGTTATCATGGCGACTGAAGCGCAAAGCAACCATCAATACTACGTTCCCCCTCCCAGCGCATACCCGGTGGTGCTGAATGCCGGCCTATTCTTTCTTGCGCTGGGGTTTGTCCTCAAGATCAATGCGCTGGCTTTCGGAACCGGTTTCATGCTGGCGGGAGCGCTGCTGGCCACTTATGCCGCAGTCGCCTGGCTCGGCAAAATAATAGGTGAAAACGAGAGCGGCAAATTTCACCCGTGGGAGGATCGCTCATTCCGTATCGGCATGGGCTATTTCATCGCGGCAGAGCTTCTGCTCTTTGCCGTGCCGCTGGCCGCATTGATGTACACCAGGGTTTTCTCCCTGCCGTGGCTGCATGCAACCGATCTGTTGTGGCCCGGATTCGGAGGGCAATGGCCCTCCAGCGGCCCGTCGGGAAAACCTTTCACTCCGTTGAACGCATGGGGCGTACCGGCGGTAAACACGCTGCTGCTGCTCTTCTCTGCCGCGTCCTTCGCCTGGTCGCGCGCCGGTTTGCTAAAGGGCAACCGCGGCCAGATGACGTCCGGCCTGCTGCTGACACTTGTGCTGGGTGCGGCCTTTTTTGTTCAGCAGCTTGTGGAATACGGACGTGCCGCTTCCGAACTCGGAGTAATGGCCAGCACCGGCTCTTATGGCGCCCTGTACTACATGCTGACCGGCTTCAATGAATTTCACCTGCTGATTGGCCTGGTCATGCTGCTCGTGGTTTTGTTCCGAGGCTTCCACGGCCATTTCAACCCTGCCAGTTATTTTGGTTTCGAGGCCGCAGGATGGTTTTGGAATTTCGTCGTAGTGGCGCCGGGTTTACTGGTTTTTATTTATTTTTATGTTCTGTGACTGGCAACACTTTGTACCCCTGTTATTTCGCGCAAGGGCGCAATCGTTATTGCACTAACGGGCATGGCGATAATGCCGCCCATGATAATGAAACTCGCCATGCCCGTTTCCCTCACCCCAGCCCTCTGATAGAGCCACTAACCATTCGACTAAGCCCGCAGTGCGTGGTTGTTGCCGATTTATCGGCTTTACAACCACGGCCTACCCCTTGCGGGTGCGCAGGCAAGTCGCTGGTTATCCCGCAAGCGGGCGAGGGAGCAAACGATTCGCTGCGCGAGTTTCACGTTATGCAAGGAGAGCAGGGCACGGGGAACAGTGAGTAATACTTCACCGTACCGGATCATATCCTTGATGACGAGCCACGTTTTCATGTGTGGCATTCTGGCAATATAGTGCAAGCAAGCAATTGAGAAATTCGCCGGGCTTTTCCCTGTATGCGAGATGAGCGCTGATGTAGTTTGGCAAGCCTGCCTTGAGCCAGACAGGGGTTGTCACTGCGCGCATTACAAGGTGCGGATAGCCGCACAGCATTCGCCAACCAGCGCCGGGCCGCGATAAATCAGGCCGCTGTAAATCTGCACCAGCGTCGCGCCGGCGTTGATTTTTTCGGCGGCGTCTGCGCCGCACAGGATGCCGCCTACTCCGATGATGGGCAGCGCTCCCCGAAGTTCGGCGGCAAGTTGGCGTATCACGGCAGTGGATTTTTCGCGCACCGGCGCGCCGCTCAGGCCGCCGGTTTCCGCGCCATGCGGCAGCTTTTCCACGCCCTCGCGCGACAGCGTGGTGTTGGTGGCGATCACGCCATCAATGCGATGCTG
>CXWL01012672.1_pt1 | contig 10231 bp, 9 predicted proteins | sample 590931 | NCBI WGS metagenome assembly CXWL01 (sample SAMEA3498368, study PRJEB10139) | groundwater metagenome | biome: water well; material: biofilm material | place: Germany | collected 2015-04-27
GAACATCAACATGGAGCAATTGGCAGAAGAGAACCCCCGGGCCTTGGAAGCTCGTCAGTTGCGCGACACCTACCACTACTTCGGCTGCAAGCCTGGCTTCCCGACATACCGCTACGACATCATCGACGCCGTCAAAGACCCTGAAGGCCCATTCCTCTGCCTTCCGAAGATTTTCGATCTCCGCTCGGACATCACGACGAAGGCACTCGCCGAATCCGGCTGGGCGGTCGTCGTCAACGAGCAGGAGGAAAACTTCAAGATTCAGGATTTAGAAAAGAAGATTTTCACGCCCGCACGCAACCGCCTGATGTGTGAAGCGTTTCTCCGGGAAGCGCAGAAAGACCCGGCGGGAGCCATCGGAAAATCCATCGTCTTTGCCGTCAATCAGACGCATGCGACCAACCTCACGAAAATCTTCAACGAGCTGCAACCTGGCATTGCATTGACGATCACATCACGCATCCCCGAGGCGTCGGTGCTGGCGAAGGAATTTCGCGACGGCAAACGCGCTGAGCGCATAGCGGTATCCGTGGACATGCTCTCTACCGGCTACAACTGCCGCGACCTGCTCAACATCGGCCTCTTTCGCCCGGTCTTCTCGCCGACGGAATACATTCAGATTAAAGGCCGGGGCACCCGCCTCTACACGTTTGTAATAGGTCACACTGCCTATGAGAAGTCGTGCTTTTTCCTCCTCGATTTCTGCACCGTCGCAGAATACTTCGAAGAAAAGTACGACTACACCGTGCCTCTCAAACTGCCGAGACCCAAGGTCGAGGCCAAAGAAACGGCGACCAAGCCGGTTCACCCACTCAGCGGGCCGATGACCGGAGATGGACCAATCGGGATGCATTTACCCGATGCCAAGTATGAAGAAAGGGGTGCTCGCGATATTCCCGTTTGGACAGGTCGTGACGTGATGGTCTCCGAAGAAGTCCGTATCGTCGGGCCCAATGGCGAGAAGGTGGACATCCTGACCTTCCGTGGCGGCTACGAGCGCGACATCAAGGAATTCGTTGAGCAGACACCTGCACTCAAAACAGCCGTTGAAGTCGAGGACGACGATGCGATCGAAACCATCCTCAACGAACGGTTCTACCATCGTCCGGAAATGTATTACTCGCCGGACAAGCTCATCCTCTCCTACGGCGTCCCGGCGACCACACCGGCCTTCGTCTACAATGCACTCGGTCGCAAGCCGTTGCCCACGCGCGAGGCCATCATTACTGACACCGTGGATTCCATCGCCGCCCGCTTCAACCTCCGCTACAGTGAACAGAAATGGGTGGATGCCACCGCGCAACTCCTGGCCGAAGATCCGGCAGCACTACGGCGCTTCATGGCCGGAGACATGACGCTTTTCACCGCAAGCCAGTTCAACCAGCTAAGTGGTGTCTCCGCGCTCGCTCGTTTTGCGGATCGGGAGCAGGTCTTCGAATCCTTACGTCAGTCCACACTTGTCCGGCAGAGTGCGTTGGCCGGGTCGCAACCTCCCTCAGGACCTCATCAGTGAGGGGCTGATTCGAGACGGATTTACAGATGACTCAAACGACACCACCACAAGTTCACCCTCCCTTCGATGACAAGTTCATTGAAGATCTTCTTCAATGGCCGGAGAGCAGCCAGTTCGAGTGCAAGCGTCTGGCGGGCAAATTGACTACGATCCTCGAATCCGTCGTGGCTCTCACCAACAGNNCTCACCAACAGCGAAGGCGGCATCATCGCTCTTGGGTTCGAAGATCCCGGCAAGGCCAAGGGCCGCGCCCGCGTGTACGGCATTCAGGAGAACCCGATCAACTGGGATGAACTTCGTCGACAGCTTCAATCCCGCATTACTGAGCCCAACCTGCTCCCATGTTCGCCCGTCGAGATAAGATGCACGCTCCGTGATGGCACCATGGGATCGGTCGTATTCTTGAAAATCGAGAAGAGTAATCGCATCCATTCCATTGTGGATGACGGCACATGGGTTCGTCTCGAAAAGGGCAATAAGGAACTGACGGCTAACGAGATCAACGATCTGTCCTTTGCGCGCGGCACGATTTCCGTGGAAGCACAATTGGAACCGACCGATGTGGAATTACTCGATACCGACTACTGGAAACAGTATGCCCAGCACCGTAGGCTGACGCGCCCCATTGTCGAGGCCCTACGCCATATCGGCTTGGTCAGGCCCGATGCACAGGGGGTGCTACGCCCAACTCGTGCCGCCGTGCTGCTCTTCGCCGAGGAGCCATCAGGCCTTCTCAATGGCAAGGCAGCCGTTCGTGTCTTTCATTATCGAGGCAACCGTGTTCAGACCGACCCGCACACCAATTTGCTTAAGCCTCCGCGAACGATCTCCGGCCCGATCATTCGGCAGATTCAGGACACCACGGATTATGTCGTCAGTGAATTAGCCAGCGGCGTACAGATGGGACCGCTCGGGTTCGAGATCGTCCAGAGCTATCCCGTTCGTGTCATTAAGGAGGCCATCACCAATGCCCTTATCCACCGGGACTATCGCCTGCCCGCCGATGTGCATATCCGCATCTTCTCCGATCGCATAGAAGTGGAAAGCCCCGGCTTGCTGGTCGGTCCTGTCACCGCCGCCAACATCGGCACAATCGGCACACATACCCGCAACCCCGTTCTGGTCAACCACCTCCGCGACTTCCCCGCACCACCGAATCTCGATGCGGGCGAAGGCGTACGCATGATGTTCGGCACCATGCAGGCGGTCGGGCTATACCCTCCTCTCTACTTGACTCGTCCACATGTTCCGCGTGAAGCGGTCCTTGTCTTCCTGCTCAACGAGCATAGGCCGACTGCCTGGGAACAGGTGAGCCGGCACATCGATCAGCATGGCTCCATCGGTAACACAGAAGTCCGTAAGGCGATGGAAACCGACAACGTACTGGCAGCCTCCAAGCAGATTAAGAAGTGGCTGGAACAAGGCCTGTTGATTATCCTCAACCCGACAGCAGGCACTCGCGCCCGGCGATATAGCAAACCGAACATGCCTCCCCCAACCCAGTTGTTTTCTACCCTCGAAGGAAAACAACGAAGAGAGAAGGCATAAGGCCAGGTAGTTCAATGACTTACAAAACCGTTGTTATCCAAAAGGCCTAATCGAGCCATGAAAGCTGATTAAAGAAGGACGCTAGACTACCCATGCGCAAGCCTCCCACGCAGCCAGATTCCGTCGTCGCTCAGGCCCTCGCCACGCCATCGAATTTCTTTTCCTCCGGCCTCCGCCAAAAGGTCGATCAGCTTATGAACATCCTTTGGGCTGGCGGCGTAAACAATCCGATGGATTCCATCGAGCAGATTTCCTATCTGCTGTTCCTACGCCTGCTGACCGAGAAGGATAATGTTCTTGCGACCCTTGATAAGAAATATGTCTGCATCTTCTCCGGCAAATGGGCGCGCTACGCCTGGGGCAACTTCGTCACGCTCACCGGTAATGATCTCTTCACTGCCGTCCGTGATGCGATCGAAAAACTGCACGAACTCCCTAGCCTGACTGAAACCGGCAAGCTCCTCTTCAGCCGCGCTACCCTCAAGATCTATGACCGCCCCACGTTGCGTGCCGTCGTCCAAGCCATCCATGGCATGGACTTGTCCGCCCACGATGGCCACGACCTCAAGGGCGACATGTACGAGTATCTGCTGAGCAAATTGTCGGCCTCCGGCACCAACGGCCAGTTTCGCACGCCGCGCCACATCATCGACCTCATGGTATCGCTCGTGGACCCGGAACCGAAGCATCGGATCTGTGACCCGGCCTGCGGCACGGCTGGCTTCCTCATCTCAGCCTTCGCCCACATTTTGCGCCAGCACACCAAACCCGCTGATTTGAAGCGAGGACTTGCGGACGGGGGGCTGCTCAAGCCCGCGCAGTGGAAGTTCCTCGAAGAGCATGCCTTCACCGGCTTCGACAACGACGCCAATATGGTGAAAATCGCGATCCTCAACCTCTACTTGCATCAGTTGGAACAGGCGCGCGTCTCCATGCTGAACCCGCTCACCACCGGCTTCGGCGGCGCCTATCCAGGCCATCGGTTCGATGTCATCCTCGCCAACCCGCCGTTCGCCGGAAAGGTGCAGGACGAAAGCATCCTGTCCGATCTCAATTACAAGCTGAACACTCGCGCCACGGAACTGTTGTTTCTCAAATGGTTCATCGATCACCTCACGCCAAGTGGGCGGGCAGGCGTCATCGTGCCCAACGGAGTTTTGTTCGGCTCAACCAATGCCGCCACCAGCCTGCGCGAACTACTCCTGACTGAGTGCGACCTGCAAGCAGTCATCAGCTTGCCAAGCGGTGTGTTCAAACCCTATTCCGGCGTCGGGACCGCCGCGCTGATTTTTACGCGCCCCCTCGCCCCCGCTACGGGGGAGAGGGCTGGGGTGAGGGGCGAAGTGAGAGGGACGGCAACAAAGTCCGTTTGGTTCTACGACCTGACCGCCGACGGCTACAGCCTCGACGACAAACGCACACCGATTGAAGCCAACGACATTCCCGACGTGCTGGCCAAATGGCCCGACCGTGACGAAGGCCCGAACAGCTACCGCGTGCCGATTGAAAAGATTCGAGAGCACGACTGGAGCCTTGCGGCTGGCCGCTACAAGTCTGTGACCACCGAAGCAGTGAACCACGACAAGCCTGCTGACATTCTCGGCGACGTGCTCAAGCTCGAAAGTGAAATTATCAAGCGCGGGAACGCCCTGCTCGCGCAAATCGGTGGCAAGAAGTGAAAGGCTGGCCGTCAAGTACGCTCGGCAAGTTGATTACCATCGAGAAGGGCAAGAAAACTCACGAGGCTTTTGCTGCTCCGACTCGAACGAGCGTTCGCTATCTGCAAATCGAGGATTTGCGTCCGAATGCGAACATCAAGTATTGCGCGCCATTCAATTGCCCTAAAGCCACGAAGGCGGATGTCATCATCGCCTGGGATGGAGCAAACGCTGGAACGGTGTCGTGCAATCTTGAGGGTCATATTGGAAGCACCCTCGCCGTTCTTCGCCCGATTGCGGATGAGACTCTGTCACCCGTGTTCTTGTCGCGGTTTCTCCAAGGCAACTTTGCGTACTTACAACGGACGGCTACGGGTGCGACAATTCCCCACGTCAGCAAAGACGCATTGAACAGTTTGCAGATTCCCGTGCCGCCGCTGACGGAACAGGAGCGGATCGTGAAGCTGCTGGACAAAGCCGACGAGTTGCGGAAGCTGCGCAGCCAAGCTGACAGCCGCACCGACGGCCTCATCTCCGCACTCTTCAACGACATGTTCGGTGACACAGATGAAAACTCGAAAGGCTTGCCCGTCGTCCCATTTAGTGAACTCCTCGCCGAGCCATTACGAAATGGGCTTTCACCCGCCAAGAATGGTAGTTATCCTGCAAAAGTGTTTACGTTGTCAGCCATCACGGGCGAAGAGTTCGACGGTTCTGCGTGGAAAAAGGCATCATTCGCAAGATTGCCTGACAGAAACTGCCAAGCGACTGAGCATCTTTTCCTCATTTGTCGCGGCAACGGAAATCGCGAGCTTGTTGGCCGCGGGAAGTTTCCTTTGCATCTCACTAAGAGCACAGTTTTTCCTGACACTATGATCGCAGCCGCTCCGAAGCTCGACCGACTTTTCCCAGCATTTCTAGAGGCGGCTTGGAAGCAACCCAGAACTCGTAGCCAGATTCAATCGAATGCGCGAACGACAAACGGGACATTCAAAATCAATCAGGCTGCCATCGAACAGATTCAATTGCCCGTTCCTCCGCTGCCACTGCAAAAAGAGTTCGCCGCCCGCGTGTCTGAAATCCGCGCCATTCAGGCCGAGCAAGCCGTCAGCCGCCACCGATTAGATGACCTGTTTCAGTCTATATTGCATCGGGCCTTTCGGGGAGATTTGCAGGAGAGTTCCTTGTTCGATTGAGGACAAAGACGATGGGACACTTCACGTTAAATGGAACAGTAGTAGCAGAGGTGAAAATCACTAGGGTGCATGGGCAAGCAGGCCTGGGGGTTTATCGCCTTCTCGTCCACCTCGATCTGGTTTTCATGCGTGTGCCACAAGGGGAGGGTGCAATACTCCATGAGCTCATAGGTGACTTGCAGATCGAAGGTCGCTATGTCGGCTCGCTTAGGTTGTTCCAAGACCTTGGGCAGTTTTCGATTGGACAATATCAGGGTAGCTTTCCTGTTGCTCTCGTCGCAGATCTCAGCTTACGTCAACTCCAAGCAATCGAAGACCTGCGGCAAGGAAAAGGGCTCACGATCGGCATCAGTATCTTTATGACATGCTGGGGAAAACTCCATGGTGGAACCGGATTGCTTAGGGCGTCCAGTGGCCATCTATCGCACCAAGTGAACCAAGGTGCCTGGATAGAAGTCCTCAATGAGCTTGGATATCGAAAGATCATGCTACTTGAGATTCCAGAATTGGCAGAAAGCTTGGCGCCTGAACTGACAGAGGCGGTGGCTTATATCGGGAAAGCCCAGCAAGCTTTGCATAGAGGAGAGTATCGGGAAGCAGTTGGTTGCTGTCGAGATGTCCTGGAATCGCTCTCAACTGCTATGGATGACAACGAGGTCCAAGACACGGAGTTTCAGGCATTCTTCAAAGATGTTCGGTCCAAAGACAAAGCAGCAAGACTCCGTCTCGTTCGGCGCGCTATGAAGATTCTTTCTCATCCCGCTCGACATGCTGACGAAGTAGCAACCCAGATCGAGTGGAACCGTGCTGATGCAATGGCATTGATTACGATGATAGCAGCTCTTCTTCAACAGCTTGGCTCTAAAAAGATATGAGCTTGCTGAGAGGGGAAGTGGAAAAGGGTGTGGATAGGATCATTAAGGTATTCTTGGTTGAGGGGCCAGCTCATTCCATAACACGATTTCGGCTTCCCGAGAAATAGGCTGTCCTTGCGTGTTATGCCGTAACTCGCCACTGCGGCTTTTGTGATCACCGAACACCAGGGCATGAGCGGAATTTGCAGGCTTTCCCAACATAGCCGGCATCGGATCTCGAACCACCCTACACTTGAACTGCCGCGCGAGCCCGGCTGTGAACGCAGCAACATGAAACGGCCTTGATTGGTCTCTGTCGCGGGTCTGGGCCGGTGTGGCGATAGAGGACAGATCAACAGAAAGAGGCTGCGTGTCGTTCCCGCGGCTTTTAAAATTCACAGACGAAGGACGCCACTTACCAGTAGAAGCATCGTGCTTTACCGCGTGGGGGTCAGGAGGTACACGCAAGTAGAGAAGCTCACCATGGGGAATGGAGGGATCATCAACATCCAGCGGGAGATCCACGGGCATTTCCGATGGTGGGTAAAGGGTGTCAGGTCTCAGTATTGGTCAGCCAGGAGAAGAGCTTTTCAATTTCGACCCGACCCAGCGAATCAATGTTGCCTTCTTCAAGCACAGACTCTCGATCGGGAACCTTCAAAAATTCCGCGCTTCCATCCGGTAGAAACTCTAACTCCAGTTCTCGTTCTCCCCGGCTCCATTCGAACTGAATTCCCCCTCCCGATACGGGGAGTACTCGTGGACGTGGGTCCTGATCTTCCATCAGCGCCACAAACGAAATGGCGTGGCGAATTGCCGATTCCGATGGAGGGGGGCTTCCATAGCTATTCCAGTTTTGCTGCAAAGATCTAAAGCCTGAGATCTTCCCCAGCAGTGCCGCCGGCCAAGTATTTTCAAGAACCAAAAACACTTGAACGCCTTGTCCATTCTCAATTGAGACACGAGGGAGGGCTGCTCGCCCGAAACGAGCACGAACCGCCATCGCCGGGCGAGATTCGATCGTCATGCCACCGACTAGTGCGACATCAGCTGCGGTTGTCATACTAACCCCCATCGTTTCTGCATGTGCTGGGTGATAAAGTCTGTAAACCCTTCAACAATCCAGCTTCGCCCATGGTCGAGCCAATGGAAAATATCTTCGGTTTTAGATGACACCGGTGCTCCTCGTGCCGTCAAATTCAGTTGCAGTACCTCCACTCCATCCCGTGCACGGATGACCGGCTGTAGGGAGATATACAGCCTCCCTAGATTCTCTGGCATAACATATCGAAGGGCCATGGTGGCCTTTTCAGGTTGGGGAAGCCATTGTCCTGAAGTCTTCCCTGACCAATACGAGACGATCTTGTTTAGTTCTCCGTACGTCTTCCATCCTTCCCCGTATGGAATGTGATTCACATACGTGACCTCGCATTGATCAACCTCCGGAGCCGGAAGCTTCTCGGTGTCCAGGAATGCTAGGAAGCCCGTCCATTCCGTTAAGAACTTCTCTCGGATCGTCGGATATCGCGGATACGCATCATCCGGCTCGATGCGTTGCCAGTTGTAGAGAAAACGATCTTGCTGCAACTGAATGAATCTGTCGCCTTTTTTGGTCATAAACCAGTAGCGCACCAATCTCTCATCCGGAAACGATTCCAATCCTAATGACGGTATGACCTGTGGGCCAGGCCCGAAGTCCTCCAGAAGGTGAAGGATTGGCGGCTTCAATTCCGTCTTTGGAAATTCCTGACGGATGCGGTCCCAATAGAGACCAAAATAAGGCACAGAGAGCTTTGAGAGCTGAGCGAACTGAATAGACAATACTGTCTCAATGACGGGCGCCCCTGTGTAGGTGCGAAGTATCGGTACCTGGTCGCTCATGGGAACCTTCACCGCGCCAGTGAGTCTTCACTCAATTCGAGAATGAGCATGAACACTGTCAGCATACTCGTCCGCACTGTTTAGTGGAATGCTGCAGAGTACAAGCAGTCATTTGCCGGAGGGGATACAGGTGGATAGGACAAGAGGCTGTAGGTCATTTTCACAAACACACTACCATATATAGGTGCAGGATATACATCCCAGCATAATAAGTCCAGAGAAGAACTATTCCGGAAGGCGGGGCTTAGCGTCAGTGGATCGACCGATGGAACCGCTTTCAATAGAGGGACCGAAAGAGGAACCGGCCTATCTTTCCGTTTCGTTTAAACTACTGTCTGGGAGTTGTATTTGGTGGTTCAGATGGACTCAATTGATCTTTCACACCCATCCGCACAAGGCTGAGTCGTTCTCGTCGATCCCGCTTGATACGAGGCCAATGGCAGGCTCAAGATGGATTTCATTGACCAACTCACCAAGAATCTCTGCTTCCAGTTTTCCAGTTCCACAACGACTTCTCTAACGTCATGGGGAGGCCTGTGGGTCCTTCATCCGTAGGGCAATCTTAGGGCACCCTTATACTAATCTTGCCCCTGACCACTCGAAATCATGGGGAGCCGTCTGCTTGCGTAGTGACGGAAACATGCCACAGCGCGTGGCGGCTGCAGTACTCAATCAACAAGTGTCGGCCAATCACGTCCGGCTGACTTGAACAGTGCTTGAGGCGATCATGCCCAGATACTGGGCCGCATGGCTCAAATTTTGTGCCTGTGAGGAGATCGCCCACCTTCTCCAGACGGAGCGCCGTACTGCAAGACGAGACTCATCAGGCGGGCCACCACGTCGTAGAGACCGATTAATTTGGAGGAGCAGTCACTTCCCTTAAGTCGTAGGAAGATTTCTGCTGGCTGTGCATCGGCATGGACGCTGAGGTAGAGCGTGCGTTGCCCAGGGATCTTGACCTTCTGGGTTATGTGATTGCGGCTTGTGGGGAGGACGAGTCGGGTGCTCATCAAGCTCCCTCCTTGTCAGATTCATGGTTGCGGCTGGTTGCGGATTTGCGTATTTCTTGCTCGATTTTGCTGCGATCTGCACTCGTAAGTGGTTGATCTTCTTGAGTGGCCTGAGGGTTCGATGAAATTCGAAACCCGTCACTCACCCCATATCCCTCAGTTGCGTAAGTTGATGGTCAAAGGTCTGGTCTCCCAATAAAGCCTTTGGCTTCATCGCTTTCTGCAGGCGAACCACGTTTATATCTCTTCTAAGTGTTCTATTGTTTCCCGCCGTTCAATCCTTCTAGTGGCAAAACTTCAGCACAGCACGGCTTCATAGAAAGGGAAGCTGACCTGTCCTCTTGGGAAGAGCAGAACCGTCTCGTAACAGAAGGGCTGCCCTCGTGGGCAGCCCTTCACGTTCACCTGACGACCAAACGGATTACGGGAGGGTCGAGTCGTAGACCTGGCCGTCGTCGATCGCGATTACCCCTTTCCCCAGGCTATGGGGCACCCCCACCGTCACGTCCCCCGTACATGTGCCACCATGACCATCGTCGGCCTGAAAGGTGAGGTGGTAGACCCGTCCGTT
>CXWL01028317.1_pt1 | contig 10231 bp, 12 predicted proteins | sample 590931 | NCBI WGS metagenome assembly CXWL01 (sample SAMEA3498368, study PRJEB10139) | groundwater metagenome | biome: water well; material: biofilm material | place: Germany | collected 2015-04-27
AGCCATCACCCCGCGCCCGGCTCTCAATATAATGGCCGGTCACCAGCGCCGCCGCGTCCAGGTCTTTCGCCCGCTGCAGGAGATCGGCGAATTTAACGGTCTGGTTACACTTCACGCAAGGGATGGGCGTTTCGCCGGCCAGATAGCCCGAAACGAAGTCATTGATGACCGCATCCTTAAACCGGCTTTCAAAATCGAGCACATAGTGGGGAATGTCGAAGGCCGCCGCCACCCGCCGCGCATCATGAATGTCCTGGCCCGCACAGCAGGCCCCTTTCCGGCGCAGCGCCTCCCCATGGTCATAAAGCTGCAAGGTGATCCCAACCACATCATAACCCGCAACTTTCAGCATGGCGGCAACCACTGAGGAATCCACCCCTCCCGACATGGCCACCACAACCCGGTGCTGCCCGGGGTTTCCCCCAAGGCACATGGCCGCATGGACGGCATCAAGAACGGCATTATCCAGCTTCATCGGGCCTAGATGGGCGCAAATTCCCCAAAACGCAATAATCCCTGCAAATCTGTCCTGAATTGAAGCACTTGGGGCCTGGAATTTGCGATTTGTTCATAAGCGTTTAGCTCATTCTTAAGCGACCTGTCATAGCTTGGCATCTCTTGAGTACCTGCGTTTTAGGTTTGTGAGTTTCAGTATGAACGGTCAGTTGCGTCCACGGGTTAATTACGTCATCGGTCCCGATGGCAGCCCCCTTACAATTACCGATTTGCCCGCACCCGGCAGTCATCGCTGGGTCATTCGCCGCAAGGCGGAAGTGGTAGCGGCTGTGCGGGGTGGTCTGCTGAGTTTGGAAGAGGCCTGTGACCGCTACGTTCTTACGGTTGAAGAGTATCTGGGCTGGCAAAGATCGATTGACCGCCATGGTTTGGCGGGCCTTCGCACCACAAAGATTCAGAAATATCGCCAATAGGTCTGTTGCGTGATGAGTAACCGGGCTGGAAACGAAAGTTTCCGGCCCTTTTCATTTTTGGGGCCACCCGCCATATTGCCCGCAAAATTTGCCCTCAAGAAAGTTTTTCCATGCACCTCCCGGATTTTCTCATCGGTGCCTTTGTCTATCTTGCTGCCGCCGTGGTTGCCGCCCCCATTGCATCGCGGCTGGGACTCGGTTCGGTGCTTGGTTATCTCGTTGCAGGCATCCTGATCGGGCCCGCCGCTCTCGGCCTTGTCGGCAGCGAGGGGCAGGACGTCATGCACTTCGCCGAGTTCGGCGTCATCGTTATGCTGTTTGTAGTCGGGCTGGAATTGCAGCCGTCAAAACTCTGGTCGCTCCGCAAACCCATTCTTGGGCTTGGCGGACTGCAGGTCCTGGGTACTTCCGCATCAATTGCCCTTGCTGCCTATTTCATCGGCCTGGACTGGAAAGCGGCGGTTGCCGCAGGCCTCATCCTCGCCATGTCATCAACCGCAATCGTCATCCAAAGCCTGAAGGAACGCGGCCAGCTCAAGACCTCGGCCGGTCAATCTTCATTCTCGGTCCTGCTGTTCCAGGATATCGCCATAATTCCCATGCTGGCACTCTTGCCTTTGCTGGCAGTTCGGCAATCGACGGCTCATGAAAGTACCAGCCTCATCGCCGATCTCCCGGCCTGGGTCCAAACCCTCAGCGTGCTTGCCGCCGTTGCCGCAATTGTGCTGGCCGGCCGCTATCTCATGCGCCCGCTGTTCCGCTTTGTCGCCCAATCGGGCATCCGTGAAATTTTTGTGGCCTTCGCCCTTCTGATCGTCGTCGGCATCACCCTGATGATGCAGTTCGTGGGCCTGTCGGCCGCCCTTGGCACTTTTCTCGCAGGCGTGGTTCTGGCCGAAAGCGAATACCGCCACGAACTTGAAATGGATCTCGATCCCTTCAAGGGCCTCTTGCTGGCGGTTTTCTTTATGGCCGTGGGTGCCGGCATTGATTTCAACCTGCTCATGGCCAATCCCTTGCAGATTATCGGCCTTGTCGTTGGTTTCGTCATCCTCAAACTCGTGGTCCTCAATCTCATCGCCCGCATCTTCCGCATGAATGGCCCCGACAGCGCGCACTTCGCTTTCTCACTGGCGCAGGGCGGCGAGTTCGCCTTTGTATTGATTTCCTTCTGCCTCGGCCTTGGACTTCTGCTCGCCAGCCAGGCCGCCGTGCTCGTGGCAATTGTCGCAATCTCCATGGCCTTGGCGCCGCTCCTCATGATCACCAATGAAAATTTTATCCAGCCGCTCTTTGCGCGCGGCGGCCAGATCAGGGAGGCCGACGTGATTGATGAAAGCGCCAGGGTCATCATCGCAGGTCACGGCCGCTTTGGCATGACCGTGGGCCGCATGCTGCAAGGCAAGGGCTACAAAACCGTGGTTCTTGACCACGACGCGGAACAGATCGACGTGCTTCGCAGGTTTGGCTTCAAGCTGTTCTATGGTGACGCATCCCGGGTGGACCTGCTGGAGGCCGCAGGCGCGCGTACCGCCGAAGTTTTGGTCATAGCGGTTGATGGGCGCGAGAAGATTTCGGAAATCATTGCCACTGCTAAGAAGCATTTCCCCCACTTGCGGATCTTTTCACGGGCCTTCGACCGCGTCCACGCCTATGAGATTCTCAACGCTGGCGTCGAGGACGTGTACCGCGAAGTCTTTTCGTCATCACTGGACATGGGCGAACAGGTGCTGGTGGCCTTGGGGCAAAACCCGTCTGAGGCCCGCCGCGCCGCCAAGGCTTTCAAGAGCTTCGATGAAAAAGTCATTCGTGAACAAGCCCGGCACGCCGGCGACAACGAAAAGATGGTCGATATCGTGCGCACCAGCCGCGCTGAACTTTCACGCATACTGACCGGCGACCGTGCCGTCTCGCCATTGGCTGACGACCAAGCCCGCGAAGACAATGGAAGAAGTTAGGGCATCATGAGGATATTCACCTCATTCAGGCAACTCTGGCTTGGCCAATTGCCATTGCGCGAAGCCTTCTGGCGCTACGCCATTACCTATGATCTCATTTTGAACCTTGCTGCCACGCTCGGCGCCCTCACCCTGGTTCTGGCGGAAACGCCCATCGTCTTTGCGGCTGTTGTTCACTTCCTGCCCCTGCCCTATTCCCTTTTTGCAGCTACTGGCACATGGCGCAGCGCCGACCGCTACGAGGGCAACCCTCTTCACGCCGCCATGGCAAAGCTCGCACTCGTCGTTTGGATTGGCTTTTGGTTCGTTTTCTAGCCCGCTTGCCGCCCCCTGAAACGTGCGATAAAGATCGCGGATTATGCCCCAATCCCTCCACGACATCATAATCGATCCGCGCAACACGGATATCCTCATCTCCATCAACGGCACGCTTTATCCCCGCGACAAGGCCATGGTCTCCGTGTTCGACTCCGGCTTCATTCTCGGCGATGGCGTGTGGGAAGGCATGCGGCTGGTCGATGGCGGAGTGCCATTTCTCTATGCCCACGTGGAAAGGCTTTATGAAGGGGCCAAGGCCATCTTCATGGATGTGGGCATTACACCGGCGGAACTGGTAAAGCGTCTGTTCGCCTGCATCGATGCCAACAAGATGCACGATGGGGCTCACATCCGCCTGATGGTGACGCGCGGCGTCAAGGCAACGCCCTACCAGGACCCGCGCGTGACGATTTCGCCGGCAACAATCGTCATTATCCCAGAATACAAAACTCCAAATCCGGAAAAATTCGAGCGCGGCATGACCCTGCATACGGTGAATGTGCGGCGCGGCGCTCCCGATGTGCAGGATCAGAAACTCAATTCCCATTCAAAACTCAATTGCATCACCGCCTGCGTACAGGCCATGAACGCCGGAGCCGATGAAGCCTTGATGCTCGATCCCCTGGGCTTTGTCGCCACCTGCAACTCCACCCACTTCTTCATTGTGAGGCGCGGCGAAGTCTGGACCTCCACCGGGCAATACTGCATTCCGGGCATTACCCGGGGCAACATGATCCGCCTCTGCAAAGACAATGGCATTCCCGTTTTCGAAAAACAGTTCTCGCTTTATGATGTCTATGGCGCCGACGAAGCCTTCGTCACCGGAACCTTCGCCGGCCTCACCCCGGTGCGCGAAATTGATGGCCGCCCCGTAAGGCACCCGATGTCAGTCGAAGAATGGAAAGGCGCAGGCCCCATTTCGCGCAAGCTCTCAAGCCTCTACAAAGCGCTCTGCGCCCGCGAAAAATCACGCAGCCTTTCATGACAATCATCGCCATGTGGTCCGGCCCGCGCAATATATCGACGGCCATGATGTATTCCTTTGGCAATCGCGCCGATTGCACCGCCTGGGATGAACCCTTCTACGCCTTCTCGCTGGTCAATCATGGCAACGACCATCCCATGCGCGACGAAATCATCGCGGCCAATGAAAGTGATTGGGATTCCCTTGTTGCAAAATGCACGAGGCCCTCGGCCAAACCCGTGTTCTACCAGAAGCACATGACCCATCACATGCTGCCGGGATTTGACCGCAGCTGGATCCACCGGGTGACCAACGCTTTTCTTATCCGCTCGCCCGAACGGGTGCTCGCCAGCTATACCAGGAAATGGGCGGATGTTTCCCTGCGCGATATCGGTTTCGTCGAACAGGCGGAAATTTTCGATGCTGTAGCACAGAAACGGGGAAGCGCCCCGCCTGTCATTGATGCCGATGATGTGTTGAAAAATCCGCGCGAGGTTCTCAGCGCCCTTTGCAATGCTTGTGGAATTCCGTTTGATGAAGCCATGCTGAAATGGCCAAAGGGACCCAAGAGCTTTGATGGCGTCTGGGCACCCCATTGGTACAATGCAGTGTGGGACTCCACGTGTTTTGCCCCACCCGTGGAAAAAGCGGCTGAACTGCCTTCATCCCTCATGAAGATCGCCGACGAGGCGCGAGGCCCCTACCTCCGCCTCAAGGCCCACAACTCAGTGGGCGTGGGCCGCCAGCAGGCCAGATGAACCGGAGGAAGACGATGATGCGCCGCTTTCCTTTTCCACCAGCATTTCGACTTTCCGCAATTCAACTTCCTCATCGGCAAGCTGTGCAAGGACGGCTGCCTTCTGGTCCTTGAGGTCGGAAATGGATTTCAGAAGATTGTCGCGCCGTCCGCGGGTGGCCTTGGCCGCCATCGAGTAATTCACATTGGCTGGATCGGTAACGCCGTTGCGGCTCTCTTCAAACCGGACATGCGAGTCGAGCTCGTCATATTTCTTGGTAAGGTCCTGGATCATCCCATCGATATCGGCGGCCTGACGACGGCGATCCTCGGTACGGAAACGGTGCAGTCGCAGAAGGGTCTCACGTGAACGCATGGAAGTCCTCACAAACTCAAAAACAAACCGGGCCACAAACCAGCCCCTAGGCACGATTCGCCGAATCAACTAACCAGAAGATTCGCGTGCTTCATCCAACATCATGAACGGGTAAGCTTAAGGCCGGGTAAACTACACAGGTGCTGCAATTAAAACTCTTTTCGATCCGGTCATTTTTGAGCGGCAAGCTACATTTAGTATGCTGTGTGAGTCAAACTACTAGATATGGCGTATAGTAGGTAAAAGTGTCCCGCTCACAGATTAGGTTTTGTTAACCTTTCTAAGCTTATCTTAACATTCAGAGTTAACGGATAGTTGCGCGTTTAAGGCCCGTTGCCTGCCAGACTGCGCGACTGAAAAGGCTCCACCAGGGAGCCGATACAAAAGGGGTTTCGAGATGAGAGTACTGCTGATCGAGGACGACACCGCAACGGCCCAAAGTATCGAGCTGATGCTGAAGTCCGAAGGCTTCAATGTCTACACCACCGATCTCGGCGAGGAAGGCGTGGACCTCGGCAAGCTCTATGACTACGACATCATACTGCTCGATCTCAACCTGCCCGACATGTCGGGTTATGAAGTGTTAAAATCGCTCCGCGTGTCGAAGGTCGGAACGCCCATTCTCATTCTGTCCGGTCTTGCCGGCATTGAAGACAAGGTCAAGGGCCTGGGCTTCGGCGCCGATGACTATATGACCAAGCCTTTCCACAAGGACGAGCTCGTCGCCCGCATCCATGCGGTGGTGCGCCGCTCCAAGGGCCATGCCCAATCGGTTATCCTCACCGGCGAATTGCTGGTGAACCTCGATACCAAAACCGTCGAGGTGGGCGGCCAGCGCGTGCATCTCACCGGCAAGGAATACCAGATGCTCGAGCTGCTCTCGCTGCGCAAGGGCACGACGCTCACCAAGGAAATGTTCCTCAACCATCTCTACGGCGGCATGGACGAGCCCGAACTGAAAATTATCGACGTGTTTATCTGCAAGCTGCGCAAGAAGCTGGCAACCGCTGCCGAAGGCAAGAACTTCATCGAAACGGTCTGGGGCCGCGGCTACGTCCTGCGTGAGGGTGCGCCTCCCATGGCCGGCCAGGAAGACTTCCGCGAAACCGCCTAAACGCTGCCTTCGAAGCGATCATTGAGATAGCGCGTGACGTCTTCCGTCGCGCGCTTTGACGTTAGAAACCGTTTCCACGCCTGCTGCTCGTGCCAGACAACGCCGAGCTCCCACACGCAAAATGTGCCACGGTGCGCTGTTTCAACGGTGAATGGCTTGAAGTCTGGTTCCCCGGCATTGGCTTTTGCATAAACCGATTCCCAAAGTTCATTTTCATTCCGCCAGGTTGAAACCAGCAGGAAGTAAAATGCCTCGCCGCAGCGATGCAGAATCACAAAACCGAGATCGCCGGCAACCCGCACATCCTTCAAATAATCGCGCGCCAGCTTTTCAATTTCATTTGGTACCGGCGCATCAGCGGGAGCGATGTTGCTCCACTTGAGCTGCGTCTCTCCGGCTACAATGCCCTCACGTGGGCTCGCAAACTTGTCCCGGTGAACATAAGTCGCTGCAACATCGCGCGTCATTGTCTAGGCGGCCTGGGCCTGCACCAGCACATCATCGCCACTCATCGCCATGGTCAATATGAGGCCGGCAGAAGCAGCAAGCTGTTTTGAATAATAGGGCTGAACCAGTCGCGCATCGAGCATGGAAAGATCAGCGGTTCCCGCCAGAACCTCAGCCAGCGGTTCTGAAATTTTGGCGCGCTCGCCCGACGCACGAACGGAAAGCGTGTCGCCCTCGGCAGCCACCGTCACAACTCCGCCGCGCGGAATTCCGGCAATGGCCAGGAGCAGCATGTTGAGCAGCAGCTTCACCTGTTGCTTGGGCCGGTTCTCGCGCGGCGCCTGCCAGTCCAGTTTGACCTTTTCCTCGCCCACGAAGCCGCGCGCCACTTCACCCGCCTCGCTAAGATCAATGAGCGCGCCCGCCGTTCCCGCCGCGCCAAAGGCAATCCGGCAGAATTTCAGCTTCGCACCCGCTGTCCTGGCCGAAGAGCGGATCATGTCCAGCGCGGTCGCCTTGGTTTCCTCGTCCATTTCCGGATCGTCAAAAAGTTCAAGGCCATTGGCAATGGCGCCAACCGGCGAAATCACGTCATGGCAGACGCGGCTGCACAGAAGTGCCGCAAGATCGAGATCGGAAATGCGTGACGCGTCTGTCATGGGGGCCCCATAAAAAGTGATTCGTGGAGGTTTCTTTTAGCAAAGCCCTGCAAAAATTTCTGCATTGACGATCATACCCCGGCACGCTCATAGAGACCCCTCGAAATCACCCGGAATCCCTATGACCCTAGCCCCCACAAGCCTGACGAAATCACTGGTAAACCTTGCCCTTCTGGCGGGGCGCGAGATCATGGCGATCTATGCCACCGACTTCAGCGCCCGCACCAAAAGCGACCTGACGCCCGTGACCGAGGCCGATGAAGCGGCCGAACGCATCATCCTGGAAGGTCTGGCAAGGCTTGATCCTCAAACCCCGGTCATTTCGGAAGAAGCCGCAGCCGCTGGCCGCGTGCCCCAGGTGGGAGCCAGCTTCTATCTTGTGGACCCTCTGGATGGCACCAAGGAATTTGTCTCCCGCAATGGCGAATTCACAGTGAACATCGCCAAGATCGAAAATGGCGTTCCGGTGGTGGGCGTGGTCTACGCCCCAGCCAAAGGGCGCATCTTCTGGGGTGACACCACGAAGGGTGCGGCCGAAGGCAAGATCGCCGCCGATGAAACCATCGCCTGGAAAAAACTGCTGGTCCGCCCCTGCCCCGGCGATGGCGCCATTGTCGTGGCAAGCCGCAGCCATCGGGATAGCGCCACCGATGATTACCTCAAGACCGTGAAAGTGGCCAAGCTTGTCTCCGCCGGCTCCTCTCTGAAATTCTGCTTGATCGCGGCGGGCGAAGCCGATCTCTACCCGCGCTTTGGGCGCACCATGGAATGGGATACGGCCGCGGGCCATGCGGTGCTGCTGGCCGCCGGCGGCAAGGTGCTGAACAGCGATGGCCAGCCCCTCTGCTATGGCAAGCATGACCGGGGCTTTGACAATCCCGGTTTTATCGCCAGCGCCGCATAATTTGCGATAGATTAACCATCTCGTAAGCCCTCTCCGCTACTTTCTAGGTGACTAGTCTTAGCCCCGCTGTTGCGAGTGGCCCATGCGTGAGGTGGTGATATGAGCAGCAAATTCCTGAAATTCGTGTGCCTGGCGATTGCCCTTTGTTTTGCCAGCGCGTCCTCCACGGCGATGGCGCAAACCACGGGCAGCATTGAAAAGCCCAAATCCACCTTCACCACTGAGGAAATCGTCACCAAGGGCCATCAATTTTTCGGCAAGGCCAGCCGCGGCATCAGTGAAGCGGTTGAATACGTTTTCCAAAGCCAGGGCGAACCTACTGCCTATATCGTCGGCGAAGAAGGCTCTGGCGCCGTGATCGGGGGCTTGCGTTTTGGCGAAGGCACGATTTACTACAAGGACGGCATCACCCAGAAAATCTATTGGCAGGGCCCATCGGTGGGTTTTGATTTCGGGGGCAATGGCTCGCGCACCATGGTTCTGGTTTATAATTCCGACTCGCCCAGCGAACTCTACAAACGCTTCATCGGCGTTGAAGGCTCGGCCTATCTCGTTGGCGGGATCGGCGTGAACCTGCAAAAATACCGCAACATCACGCTTGCCCCCATCAGAACGGGCGTTGGCGCCCGCTTCGGCGCCAATGTGGGCTACCTGAAATATTCCAAAAATCCCACCTGGAACCCCTTTTAATTTTTCATTCGCCTCTGCCCTCGTTCCGCACTAAAACCATGCGCTGAATTGGATTTAGTGTTTTTCGAGGACCGCCATGTCTCAATCCGAGACCCTTATGCTGCTCATCCTGGGCTTTTCCATAGCCGCTTTCCTGGGCCTGATCGGCGGGAGAATTGCCTGGAAGCTGGCCTTTCGCCTGGGCGCCCGCCACACCCAGCGCAACATGCCCTCCACCATGATCGAACTTCAAACCGACCGTGACCGCATGCGCGCCGAGCACGCCATGATGGCAAAGAAATTGGAGTTGCGCCTGAGTGACATCCGGATGCGCATGGCCGAGCAGACGGCCGAGGTTTCGCGCCACCGCAACCGCTTTGAAATCCTCAAGCAGGACTTGGCCAAGCGTGATGAAGAGTTGCTCGAACGCAATGCCGAAATCGTAACCTTGCGTGACCGGGTGAGTGACCTGGAAACTCAGGTTGAGGAAAGAGACGGCGAGATCCAGGCCTTGAACGAGTCGCTGGTCGAGGTCGAGGAAGTGGAAATCGTCGACGCGAAGGAAGCAACAGGCGAGGCGCCACCCGTCCCAACCGAAGATCGTTTGAAGAAACGAATCAAGGATCTGGTAAAAATAACCAAACAGATTTCGAAGCAAAAGAAAGGCGCTCCGCTGGAACTGGAGCAGCCAGTGGCGATGACCGAAACCGAAATCATCGTAAAACCCGCCGACAGCTCGACCCTGGAATTCGTGGCACAAACCGAAGTACTCGAGGAGAAGATCGTCGAAACCGAGCGCGCCGCCGAAGAATTGCAGGATGAGCTCAAGCGCCTTGATCAGGCCTGGTCAGGGCCAGAGACAGCGGCGGAAGTTGCACCCGAACCAGCGGCTGGCGAAGCCGTAGCCGAGGCCCCCGTCCCGGTCGAAGAGGAAAGACCAAGAAGCGCCATCACCAATGTGATTTCCCTGGCCCAGCGCATCCGCTCCCTGCACAAGGATGTGAAGAGCTAGTTGCTCGAAATGCTCATCTAATTCTGTCATCCCGACCAAAGTCGGGATGACAGGTGTTAGGTATTCCCCCCAAAAATTACTGAGTGGTCGTGGCAGGCGGCGTCGTGGCGGGCGGCGTGGCCGGTGCCGCGGGTTGTTCCGTAGT
>CXWL01043037.1_pt1 | contig 10231 bp, 7 predicted proteins | sample 590931 | NCBI WGS metagenome assembly CXWL01 (sample SAMEA3498368, study PRJEB10139) | groundwater metagenome | biome: water well; material: biofilm material | place: Germany | collected 2015-04-27
CTTGTTCAACGGCGAGAAGGTCGGGCGTTCCGCGCCGCTGTACCCGAACGCGGCGGTTGACGGCAGGATTGTATCGCCGCCCCATGTCGCTTCATCGGAGAGGTTCTCGCCATAGAGCGAAACCAGCCAGCGCCCGTCGCCATGCTCCCAGGCGATGTTCGCGTCGATCATGTCGACCTCGGCGAGGCGGCCGAGATTAGAATCGTTGTAAAATGCGCCGTCGCGGTGGCTGTAGCTGGCGCGCGCGGAGAACACACCGGGGCCGAGCGGCGTTTCATAATCGATCGAAGCGCCGTACGTCCAAGGCGCCAGGCGCGGTAACTCCAGCGCGCGGTCCGCGGCATTGATGAGCAGATCGCCGTTAAGATCCTCGGTCACCCGGTCGTATTCGCCATCCAGATAGCCAGCATAAGCGGCGATGGTGAAATTGCGATCCACAATAAGCCGCGCCTCAATTTCTCCACCGCGGATCGTCGCATCGCCGGCGTTGAGAACGATCTGCTGCACGCCCGATATCGGGTCAGGCTGATTGGTCTCGCGCTGCATGCGCTCGATCTGGTTCTCGAACAGCGCCACGTTGAGACGCAGATGATTGAACAACAAATCCTGCTTCCAGCCGATCTCAAACGTACTTTGCTGTTCCGGATCGTACGCGCGGGGGGATAACCCCAGCGACGAAGTGCGGAAATTCACGCCGCCGCCGCGGAACGCGCGCGACCACGTTGCGTAGAGATTCGTGCTCGCGCTCGGGCGCCATTGCAGACCAAGGCGCGGCGAGAGATCGTCCCAACTCTGGAAAAACGCCGCATCGGAATAACTCAGCGTACGCGCATCGATATCGCCGCCAATGACGCCTTCGCCCGCTACGCTGACGCTCGGCCCATCGAGATCATCCACTGCGCGCCGCACGCGGGAGATGCGTGAGTGTTTTTCTTCGCGCGTGTAGCGCAGCCCCAGGCTCCCGGTAAGCGTATCGCCGACATGCCAATCGACGTTCGCGAACGCCGCCCAGCTGGTGAAATCCCCCCGTCCGCCGCCGACGCGACGAAATGTCGGCGAAAAATTGCGCTCGTCGATATAGAGCAGGTTTTGTTGGAGCCAATATAGCCCCGCAGTAACGTCGGCAGCGCCAAAACTGCCGGCATAGCGCAATTCCTCGCTGCTTTGGTCCTGTACGTTCAGCACGCGGGTATGGAAAACGAAAGCCGGCGTGGAATCGATATCGGCAGCCCACGGAACTTCCACCGAACGCCAACCGGTGATGCTGGTGATCACGCCGTCGCCAAATCGCACGCGCCAATTGGCTTCGAGCGTCGCTTTCTCCCAATCGGTTGCCGCATAGCCGCGATTGTCGATGGCGAAGCCAAATCCGTCGCGCGCGAACAGCGCATGATTTTGCGAAACAGGCCCGTCGCCATTGGCATTGCCCTGCTCAACACGCAGCGTGAAATCGATGTCGCGCGACGGCGTCAACAACAGCGACGCGCGCCAAGCGTCGGTTTCATTGGCGCCAAACCGCGAGCCGCCCGCGCCCTCGAACCAGCCTTCGTCGTCGCTATGCAATGCCGCGATGCGACCATAGAGAAGGCCCTCGGCGATGGGCCCCGAAATCGCTGCGTCTGCGATAACGTTGAGCCCGGTTTCAACCGCAACCCGGCCGCGCGCCTCGAAGCGCTCGCTCGGCGCGCGCGTGCGCACCAGCACCGCCCCGCCGGTGACGTTGCGACCGTAAAGCGTACCTTGTGGCCCCCGCAACACTTCTATGGCTTCAAGGTCGAACGCATCGGAAATCGTTCCGGCGTTCAAGCCCAGGTACAGCCCGTCCACGAACACGCCCACAGCGGGGTCGACCGATGCGATGGAGGAATTCACACCAACCCCGCGGATGGCGAAGTTCGCGATCCCCCGCGCGGTGCCGATATCCTCCAACTGCACGTTGGGCATGGAATAGGACAGCGATTGCAGATCCTCGACATTGCGCGCGCGAAGCTCGCCCTCGCCGAACGCGTTCATCGCCAAAGGCAAATCCTGCGCCCGCGCTTCTCCGCGCTTGTTTGCTGTAACGACGATTTCGTCCTGCACGGGTTGAGCCTCAGCCTGCGAACACGCGAGAGCGAGGAGAGCGAAGACGGCGCGACGGGGCATCGGGACACCTCTTGCGCGAAAGGCGCCAAACAGCGTTAGAGGTAATTCTCAGCGCGATGAACGTTTTTCGCGCAAGCGCCGAACCCTTGGCTAGCGCAACTTCTCCACCTGGGCGTATTCGAGGTCCACCGGCGTCTCGCGGCCGAAGATCATGACCGCGACCTTTAGGCGGCCGCGCTCTTCGTCCACTTCCGACACCATGCCCTCGAAGCTCTGGAACGGCCCGTCGGAAACACGCACGCGCTCGCCGACTTCGTAATGGATGAGCTGGCGCGGCCTTTGTGCGCCGACTTCGGCGACGCGGCCCAGAATGCGCTCGACTTCCTTGTTGGTGACCGGCTGCGGTTTGTTCTGCTGGCCGAGGAAGCCCGTGACCTTCGGGGTATTCTTGACCAAATGGTAGGTGTCGTCGGTCAGCTCCATCTTCACCAGCACATAGCCTGGGAAGTGACGGTGCTGGCGCACCTTCTTGGCGCCGCGCACGACTTCGGTGACTTCCTCGGTCGGCACCTGGATATCTTCGAACTGATCCTCCAGGCCTTGGCGCTGCGCCTGGTCGCGGATCGCCTCGGCGACCTTTTGTTCGAAGTTCGAATAAGCGTGCACGATGTACCAGCGGGCGCGCTCGTTCACGGGCCGGCTCGGCGCTTGTTGTTCTTGGGCCTCAACCATCATCACAAACCGATATTCAGGATCAACGGGATCAGGAAGCGCAGCAGCATATCGACGAAGAAGAAGAAAATCGCGGCGGCGACGCCCATGATCAGCACCATGATGGTCGACACCGTCACTTCCTGGCGCGTCGCCCAGGTGACTTTGCGTCCCTCGGCGCGCACTTCGCTCCAAAAGCGAAACGGCCCTCCGCCACGGCGCTGCGGTTCGTCCTGTTCAGTTTCTTCGATCGACATTCGGTCTTCCTGCGGCGCGGGCGCCTGTTTGCTAGCTCAGATTGGGCCGCGCCAGCGTCCGCGCAAGCGGGCGATGGCAGGAGTGGAGGGACTCGAACCCCCGGCCCTCGGTTTTGGAGANNGTTTTGGAGACCGATGCTCTACCAGCTGAGCTACACTCCTTTAGCCCAACGGGCGCTGTCGCGCGCGCTGGCCGGCAAGGGCGCGCTTATGCCTGAACGGAACGTGACCGGCAAGGGCGCTTCACGCCGCGTGAGTGGGAGGGGGCTGACCTCGCCCCGTTCAGCGCTTCCACTCGGCGTAGGGTTCGGCAAGCTCCTGGGGTATGGATGCTTCAAAAGCAGGGTCAAGCGGATAGTGCGGCATCGCTTCGCGCACCGCATTCAAGAGCGCAGCGCCCTGTTTGAGGTCCTTCGGCCGCTTCAAGCCGTCGCGCTTGGCTTGGCGACCCAGCCACAATTTCTGCAAGGCAAACCATCGCGGATCTGGCGCGACTATCCGCGCCGGCGAACCGTCGCGACAAAGCACGACGCGATCGACCGGCCTGCCGAGCAGCAGCCATTCCTGCTCCGGCAACGGCACAGGTCGGGGACGATCGGTCTTGGCCATGGTCATCGCGCGCGAGGGCGCCACGAGAATCTCAACTTCATAAGCCCTGGCGTTGCGGGCCTGGAATGTGCGCTCAAGGTTGACCGTGAAAGTTTCATCGACGGCTTTCAACAGGTCCCAGAGGATGCGCTCGCCCTGCACCAGCGCCGTCGACGTCCAGGCTAGATCGAAATCATCGGTTTCATCCGGCGCCTCGGCAATCACCCCCCCGGCCTCGATGAAATAAGCGATCATCGCGTTGGTCCCGACGACAAAAAAATGACTCCCCAGGAGTTCGCGACGATCGGCTTCCCGCAAGATCGGCCCAGCGGCGTTGGCGAGCATGGGAAGCCGCAACGCCCGCCCCAACCGCCCCGTTTCGTCAAGACGCTCGCGGCTGAGATCGCGTCGTTCTTTCAGGCTCTCCTTCTGCGCGCGATAGGCAGCCAACCTGACCTCGTGGTCGGGCGACCATCGCCCCAGGCTCTTGCCATTGCCGCCTCGGTCGGAAATCTCGTAGAGGTAGGCGCGGCCGCCCACTTGCTTGCGCCGAAGATCGTAGGGGAGCGCGGCTAAAGCGCGTTCCGCCGCCATCCAAACTTCGTAGCGCTGCGCCAAATTTATCTGCGCCCGCGCCTGTTCCTCGGAAAACGGCCGAACCGACATGCGGGAAGTTTATCCCACAATTTTTGTTTTTGCAATAACGTGGGATAAACTCTTGGCGCGAGCGTTAAAACGCCTTCCAGCCAGCGCGCCTTGCGGAAATTCGGAATCGCCAGACGGCCGGCGTCGTGCTTCGACGGCCCCGGATCAAGTCCGGGGGGGACGCCATCCTGCGTCAGGTCTATCTTCGTCAGCCTGAGCCCGTCGAAGGCCGCACCGCGTCGGCGATGCTGGCTAGCCGGCGCCGCCGCCCCTACCCCGCGTCGTGGAGCACTTCCCAGGTGTGGCCGTCCGGGTCGGTGAAGTATCCCGAATACGTGCCTTCATCGTCCTCGGCGGCGGTTGTGGTTCCGCCTGCGGCCTTGGCTTTTGCGAGCAGCGTGTCGACCTCGCCGCGGCTTTCGGTGAAATAGGAGAGGATGGTCTCGGCAGTTCCGCGCGCAGCCGTGCGGTGGCCGACAGATTCAACATAGACACCGAAATCGGAGCGGTTCAGCAGCACCAGGTAGACGCCATCGAGATTGAAGGCCGCATGATCCTCGTCGCGTTCCTCGGGCGTCAGCCCGAGCCCGCTATAGAAGTTCAGCGACTTCCCTAGATCGTCCACCGGAAGCGTGACGCAAGAAATCGCTGCGGGCATTCTTCACCTCCATCGACACGCAAACCGCGTGCTCAAGGCGCTTAGCGATGAAGGGATTCTGCGATCTGAGCTAGATCGAACTTGCGCCCTTGAAAATCTGTGAACGCAATTCATCTCTGAGCCGTAACGTTATGATTTTGTTAGGGTGTTGTGGCTGCTTTGCAACGAACCGGCAGTCTAACACACCCAAGCAGCTCGGCCGTCTTGGGCGTCGTTCGCGGCAGGCTTATGTTCCCGTTCTAGCCGGCGAGTCGGCGAGCCAAACACAGGGGTCCCTGCACATGAAAAAAGTCACCTTCCTCGGCGCGGCGGCGTTCGCGCTTATGGCCGCCACCTCGGCCAATGCTCAGAACTATGTCGGCGCCGTCTACGGCAATTCCGATGTCGACGGATTTGGCGATTCTGATTTCTACGGCGTCGAAGGCGCGTTCGGCGGGCCGAATTATGAGTTCGATCTCAGCTTCGCCGACAGCGACGAATCCGATTCCGCGGTCTCCGGCGCGGCCCACCTGTTGTCGCGCAGCGACAGCCATTTGCTTGGCGCCTTCGTGGGCATCACCGATGGCAGCGACAGCACGACCTGGACCGTCGGCGGCGAAGGCAACATCTACATGGACAATGTCACCTTCGCGGGCGCGATCGGCTATGCCAGCAACGACGATGTCGACACCGACGGTTACGGCATCAACGGCGAGGCGCGCTTGTTCCCGTCTGACAATTTGCGCCTGCAAGCCAGCGCCGGCTTCGCCGCCGTCGACATCGCCGGAATTGATGACGACGTCGTCAGCTTCGGCCTCGGCGGCGAATTCCAGTTCGACGGAAGCCCGGTATCGCTCGCGCTCAACTGGGACCACAGCGAACTCAGCGACGCCGACATCACGTCGGAAACGCTGACGTTCGGAGTGCGCTACAATTTCGGCGGCACGCTGCGTGACCGCGACCGCACTGGCGCTAGCCAAGCCGGATTGGTTGGTTTCGGCTTCTAGGCGAACTGCCAGAGGACGCCCTGTGGCGAGAATAACACGTGCCGAATGTATGCGGTGCCCCGTCCGAAAAGGGGGGGGGGGGCGCCCTTGAGATTGCTGATCTTGGCGGGTTAATGTCCCCGCTACGTCAACTTGAACCGAGCTGATGGATATTGGGAGTGGTATCATGAGGAAACTTGCTTTTTTTGGCGTTGCCGCGGCGGCGCTCATGGGCGCGAGCCAGGCCAACGCCGAATCTGGCTATGTCGGCGCGATTTACGGCCAAGCAGACAGCGGAGCCGACACCGTCGACATTCACGGCGCGGAGCTTTCGGTGGGCGGCGCCAATTTTGAAGCCGACTTGCTCTGGACAGATAGTTCCGAGCCTGGAGTCGAGGGTTCGTTCTCGGGCGCAGGCCACTATTTTTCGCGCAACGACAATTCGTTGGTTGGCGGCTTCGTCGGCTTCGTGAATTCCGCGGACAACCTCGCGCTGACCGCAGGCGGCGAAGGCGCCATGTACATGGACAACGTCACGCTCACAGGCTCGGTGGCTTACCTTTGGAGCGAGGACCTCGACACAGACGGCTATGGCATCAACGGAGAGGGACGGCTTTTCGTCAGCGACAATTTCCGCCTGCAAGCGGGCGCGGGCTATGCCAGTGTTGATATCGCTGGGTTTGACGACAACATCGTCACCTATGGCGTTGGCGGAGAATACCAGCTCGACGCAACGCCGATTTCGTTCGCTTTGAACTTTCGCCATGTCGAACTTAGCGATCTCGATGTCGAATCTGAGAGCGCAACCCTGTCGCTTCGGTATTCCTTTGGCGGCTCTTTGAAAGAGCGTGATCGCTCAGGCGGCAGCCAATCTAGCTTGGTGAATTTCGGCCTCGGCCTCTAGTAAGAATCTAAATCGGGTATTCCTCAGGGCCCTCGGCTTTTGCCGGGGGCCCTATTGTTTTTGCATCACTCGACCACGACCCCGGCCCGCTCCAAGACGCGCCGCGCAGGATCGAGCAAAGCGCCATACGCGCGCCAGCGCCCTACTGAGCTTGTGTACAGAGGTTGACGCACTTGGGCGGCACTTGGCGTGGCGACGCCGGTCGTGTTCTGGTGGAACTCCAGACAGGCCTCGTCCCAATCAAGGCCACAGAATACGAGCAGCGTCCGCGTCACCCGCGCCTGATCCACGACCAGATGGTCATAGTTGAGTTCCATGTACCGCTCTGGCGGCAGGCTGGTGCGCCAGTGCTTTAACACGCGATCGAACTGAACGAATTTGTGAGCGACGCTTTCAAGCGCGTAGACGTAATCGTAATAGCGATCCTCGGTCGCAAACAACTGCCTGAAATTGCTCAGCACGCTGTCGAGCGGATTGCGCCGCACGCACACCACGCGCGCATCGGGCATGGCGCGCAAAATTGCGTTGGCCGACAGATAATTACTCGGCGCCTTATCGATGAAGCGCGGCGTAACGCCGGTGAGCGGCCTTGTGCTCGCGATGTAGAGTTCGCCAAGGCGGCGCCAATCGATGTCGCCATCTGCGAATGATCGCGCTTCGCGCACGCCAGGCGCTACGCCCGCCATCAGATTCAACAGGACCGGGAAATTGTTGAGTTCGCCCGCCGACATAACTTCGGAGTGACTGGACAGAATGCGGTCCACTAACGTCGTTCCCGAGCGCGGCAGGCCGGCGACGAAGATCGGTTCAGCAATTCCATCCCCGATCCTTGGCGGCGGCGGCGGTGCTGCGAGAATTGCGCTGACTAAGCCCTCCTCCCGCTCAGGCTGGTAGGGATACAAATGACGGCGGCGCTCCTTGGCGCGCGTGAGCCATTCGAACGAAAGCGCGATATCGCCGAAATCCTCATATGTTTTCGCCAGTGCATGCCCCGCGTGAAGCGTGCGCCAGCCATCTTTGTCAGGCGCGGCGAACATCTGTTCGAGTTCGGGAATGTTGTTGCTCGCGGGACTTTGCTTGCGCAGCTGAACCAAAGCGTGCCGGGCCCGATAGTTTCCGGGCTCGGCGTCCAGCGCGCGCTGGTAGCTCTCCTCCGCCGCCTCCAGACGGCCGAGGAATCTCTGCGTCTGCCCGAGTTCAAACAGGAAACTGGTTTGACCGGGCGCTATGGCCGCGGCGTGCTCAAGCGCGTCCAACGCTCCGTTGAGTTCGCCGGCGCGCCGAAACAGGCCAGCGGCGCCATAGAGCGCCTGCGCGTCATGGGATTTTTCCTGCACAGCGCGCAACGCCAGTGCGCGTAAATCCGCGAAGCGCGTCACGAATTTAGTCAGCGCGGCTTCATCGACCATGGCGCTTCAATACAGCAAATCTCACTCAAGTTGAAAGTTCACCCATTCCATAAACGCAATCGGTTCGTGGTCTTGGGCCCCGGACTGAATGCTGCGCATTCATCCGGGGATGGGTGTTGACATGTATCAAGCGAGAGAATTGCCCAAGCCGCGGCACTTACTCGCGCAGTTTGGTTAGCACTTCCTGCGCTACAGCACGCGGCACTTCTTCGTAATGGTCGAATTCCATCACGTAGCTCGCGCGACCTTGGGAGAACGAGCGCAGCGTGTTGACGTAGCCGAACATGTTGGCGAGCGGCACCATGGCGTTGATGATGGTGGCGTTGCCGCGCATGTCCTGGCCCTGGATCATGCCGCGCCGCGAGTTCAGATCGCCGATCACCGAGCCGACATAATCTTCCGGGCTGGTGACTTCGACCTTCATGATCGGCTCCAGCAGACGCGGATCGCCCTTCTCCTTCAGTTCGCGGAACGCGGCTTGCGCGGCGATCTGGAAGGTCAGCACGTTGGAGTCTACGTCGTGATAAGCGCCGTCGATCAAGGTGGCGCTGAAATCGATGAGCGGGAAACCGGCCAGCAAGCCGTTTTCCTTGCTCATGTTGAGCCCCTTCTCGACGCCGGGCACATATTCCTTCGGCACGTTGCCGCCGACGATGGAATTCTTGAACACAAAGCCCGTGCCAGGCTCGCCCGGCGCGAATTCGATCTTCACCCGCGCGAACTGGCCCGAACCGCCGGTTTGCTTCTTGTGCGTGTAATCGATGGTGGCGGAGCGCCCGAGTTTCTCGCGGTACGCCACTTGCGGGGCGCCGACGCTGGCTTCGACTTTGTAAGTGCGACGCAGGATGTCGATCTTGATGTCGAGGTGCAGTTCGCCCATCCCCTTGAGGATGGTCTGGCCGCTTTCCTGATCGGTCGAGACCCGGAACGACGGATCTTCGTTCGCCAGCTTGGCCAACGCAACACCCAGCTTTTCCTGGTCGGCCTTCGATTTTGGCTCGACCGCCACCTCGATCACCGGCTCGGGAAAGATCATGCGCTCGAGGATCACCGGCTTTTGCGGATCGCACAGCGTGTCGCCGGTGCGCGTGTCCTTGAGGCCGGCCAGCGCCACGATATCGCCAGCATAGGCTTCCTTGATGTCCTCGCGATCGTTGGCGTGCATCAGCAGCATGCGCCCGCAACGTTCCTTCCTGTCGCGCGTGGAATTCAAGAGGCCGTCGCCCGTGTTCAATACGCCGGAATAGATGCGGCAGAAGGTGATGGTGCCCACGAACGGGTCGTCCATGATCTTGAACGCCAACAACGCCATGGGCTGGTTATCGTCCGAGGGGCGCACCAATTCCTTTTCCGGATCGTCCATGTCGACGCCCTTGATGGCCGGACGGTCGATCGGGCTCGGTAGGTAATCGACGACGGCGTCAAGCAGTGGCTGCACGCCCTTGTTCTTGAACGCCGAGCCCAAGAGCATGGGATACCAGGCCGCCTTCAGCACCGCGAGGCGGATCAGGCGCTTCAATGTCGGGATGTCCGGCTCGGCGCCATCGAGGTAGGCTGCCATCACCTCGTCGTCCATCTCGACGGCGGCCTCCACCAAAGCGGCGCGATACTCGGCCGCCTTCTCCTTGAGGTCGTCGGGGATTTCGATGATGTCGAATTTCGCGCCAAGCGTTTCATCCTTCCAGATGATCGCGTGCATCTCGACCAGATCGACCAGGCCCTTGAATTGCGATTCAATGCCGATCGGCAGCTGCAGCGGCACCGGCCGCGCGCCCAGGCGCTTCTTGATGTCGTCGACGCACATGTAGAAATCGGCGCCGGTCTTATCCATCTTGTTGGCGAAGATGATGCGCGGCACCTGGTACTTGTCGCCCTGGCGCCAGACCGTTTCGGTTTGCGGCTCGACGCCCTGGTTGCCGTCGAGCACCACCACCGCGCCGTCGAGCACGCGCAGGGAGCGCTCCACCTCGATGGTGAAATCGACGTGGCCGGGGGTGTCGATGATGTTG
>CXWL01128227.1_pt1 | contig 10231 bp, 11 predicted proteins | sample 590931 | NCBI WGS metagenome assembly CXWL01 (sample SAMEA3498368, study PRJEB10139) | groundwater metagenome | biome: water well; material: biofilm material | place: Germany | collected 2015-04-27
AATTGCATATCACGCAATGGAGCGACGTATTGACCCATGTTTTTCTCCTGAAGGCAAAAATTAAAACAAAATTAGTAAATTAAACCAGATACTGCGCAGTCCAGCAGGCTTACACGCTGACTGCCTGTGGTGCATAACATTCAATCATTCTTTCAAACCCTATTTCAGCACGATTAACGCTACCGGGCTTGCGCAGGAAACGCGCATCGTGATGCAGTGCGAGTATCAATCCATACATTTCATACACAATCTGCTCAGGATCTACATCGGCTTTCAAATGTCCCAGAGCAATCGCCTGGGTTGCCGCGCGACGTAAAGCGCCCTGCCATGCATGCACCATTCCCACCAGTTCATCGCGTATCGGCCCCTGACGGTCATCGTATTCGGCAGCGCCGCTGATATAGATACAGCCAGAAGCAATTTCTACCGTAACGCGCTTGACCCATAATGCAAACATCGATTGCAAACGCGGCAAGCCGCGTTCTTCTTTCATGCTGGGATAAAACACTTCCTGCTCGAAATGATGGTGATACAACTTCAGCACTTCGATCTGTAAATCTTCGCGTGAACCGAAATGGGCAAATACGCCTGACTTGCTCATATTCATCTTGTCGGCTAAAAGACCGATGGTCAGGCCTTCTATTCCATCACGGCTAGCAGCATCCAATGCCACATCCAAAATGGCTGCGCGGGTCAACTCACCTTTGCGCATAAATTTCGATGTTATATTCATATTACATATGCATTTTTAAAAGTTTCATGGATGCGTTCGGATAATGCAAAATGCGAATTAATCGAACGCTCGTACTATTAATCACGGCGCACTAAAAGTCAAACCAGAAAGCTCTTTTAGAGGAGAGTGTCTACTGCCATTAAAGCAAATCAGCCGCCTTACCACCCCATCAACTGATCAATTCCTGGTGAAATCAAGTTGACGACGCTGGCGCTTGGTCGGCCGCCCCGCTAACGCAGCACTCGGTTCTGGCTGAAATTTTCGTTTCTCAATAGCCAGCGCCCGCTTTTCCATGCTGGACTGCGTCTCTCTATACATGGTCTGCGCAACGCTCGCAGAACCCCTGACTTCCAGCTTGCGTAACACTTCAACTTCCCACACCTGATCGGCGTGGTGTATCTCAATCAAATCGCCTGATTTGATGCCATGCGCAGGCTTTATCTTCTGCTTATTCTGCAGGACTCGCCCCAGATCTACCGCATGCGTCGCCAGGCTTCTTGTCTTGAAAAATCTTGCTGCCCATAACCATTTGTCGATTCTTACGTCATCGCTCATTGACAAGAAAAACCTTTGCGTTAAATTTAATTATTGAACGTTCATACTATTTTTATGCAATGTATTTCACCCTAATCACAATTACAAGGTATTTATATTTTGGCCGCTCAAAGAGCGCAATTAAACTGCCTTAGAGCAATGCGACCAGTGCAAAACTTGAATAGGGAAAAGAATGGCTTCAATCGGTACCTGATCAAATTCTGATCAAAGTTCGATCAAACCAATGCTAGGTGTAATTGCCCAGCGTAGCGATACGCATCAGGCCGCGGTACAAAAAATAGGCAACGCCATACCAGGCCCGTTTATACCAGGCAATATTGGCATACTCCTTGGCATCCACCGTGACACCGTCTGCGATGCCTTGCTCGAGATAAGTAGTCAAATGATCGACAAATGCCTGGTTACGAATGACGATATTTGCCTCCTGATTGACAAATAAGCTGAGTCCATCAAAATTGCTGGAGCCTACGGTAGCCCAGTCATGATCGATCACCGCCACTTTGGCATGCAATTGGGTCTTTTTATATTCCACAATTTTTACCCCATGGGCAAGAAGTTTGGGATAAAACGAGTTGGCAACCGCGTCCTGAAGGTGAAATTGCCCGACGCCGATAAGCAAAGTGACGTCAACGCCACGGCTCGCCGCCGATATCAGCGCGCGGCGAAGTTTCCCCCCCGGGGCAAAATAAGGATTGGCCAAAATCGCGCGTTTGCGCGCCAGGCCCAGGGCATGCAAATACGCTCGCTGTATAGTCACACGATTACGCAGGTTGTCCCGGACCACGAAAGCCGCCTGCACCGGTTTAGTAGACGCGGTGCGGATTTGCGACTCTGGATTACGGATCAGCTTCAGGCGTGAGAGCAGACTCAACTTCCCCAGACGCAACCACTGTGACTTAATTTCATGGTGAATATGGGCAACCAGGTCCCCGGCAATATGAACCGCGAAATCCCAACGCGGGAAATCAAGAACCTGGCCCGACCCATCATCAGAGATGAGGTCATCAATGATATTCAAGCCGCCTACAAACGCGACCCTCCTGTCTATCACGCAGATTTTCCTATGGGTACGTGCCAGGCCGCGCTTAAACCATGGATTAAAGCGCCGGCATGCCACCCCCGCCTTGGCAAATTCCCGCACCAGCAGATCGGACCGTACGTCACCGCAGCCTATCCAGTCAACGATTACCCTTACCTGCACGCCGCGCGCGGCGGCCTCGCTCAGAGCGGTTTGCACTTTTAGCGAAGTCGCATCGTCGGCAAAAATATAGGTTTCGAGATAAATTTCCTGGGTAGCCCGGGCGATTTCAGACAGCATTCTTGAAAAATAGTCGGCGCCGCAATGGAGCAGCGCCACATGATTGCCTGGAATAAAATTGAGCCTGCGCATACGGCTAACTTAGCTTGCCCGGATAATGCAAGGAAGCAACGATAGGGACATGGTCAGATAATTGCGTCCAGGGCGCCCCGCTCAAGACCTCGGCACGCTCCACCTGAAAGCCGCGCAGATAAACACGATCAAGACAGAACCAGGGCAAACCGGCTGGAAAAGTGCGCGCATGCGCCGATTGCGGCATCTTTAACATCGCACGCATGCCACGCATGGTGAAGATCGACGATTTCTGCACCTGCTCGACATCGAACGCCTCGATGACAGCCAATTCCTGATACAGGGTCTGACTGAGTTTTTTACTCCAGTCATTAAAATCCCCGGCGATGATGAGAGGCGCATCGGCAGGCACACTTTTTCTGATTTCATGAATCAAGGCTTGCACCTGACGCCGCCTGCTCACGGCAAACAAACCCAGGTGTATGACAAAACAGTGGACATCAAGCTCTGCGATCCTGACCACCGCATGCAAAATCCCACGCTGCTCATACGCATGATCAGAGACGTCATAATTTGTGAAAGAGGCGATAGGAAAACGGCTCAGCAAGGCATTCCCGTGATGTCCATGCTGATACACGGCATTCATCCCATACGCGGATTCATGGGATTCGCCGGCCAAGAATTCATGCTGCCCGACCTGTGGCCAGCGCGTATGCCTTTCCGCATGAAAATCATGCTGACCTTGTACCTCCTGCAGAAACACCAGATCAGCATCGAGCAGGCCGATGGCATCCTTGATTCCATGTATCCGCGCCTTGCGCCCGAACGCGCTGACACCTTTGTGAATATTGTAGGTGGCAATACGCAGTTTCATTTTAGGCTCCGTTTATCGCCGTGTCGGCAATTGTAAAATAGCTTCGGCATTCGAGGCGGAAAAACACAAGTCCGCTGCCTCACGATACGGCAGCCATTGATACTGCACATGCTCGCGCGGCGCCAGCACCACCTCAACATTGCGTGACACACACAGCCCAAACACGTGTTCAGTGTTTTGCGTCACTCCAGGGGCATAGCGATGGCGCCAGACCGGATAGATTTCATAGATATTGGACAGGTGCCAGTCAGATAACTTGAACTGTCTGCTATCGATGCCAGTTTCTTCCTGTACCTCACGCTGCGCGGTCAGGGACAATGCCTCTGCCAGAGTATCTTTGGAGCCGGTAACGGATTGCCAGAAGCCTGGCTTATCCGCCCGTTCGATTAACAGGACATCGAGTTCCGGAGTATAGATAACGACGAGAACAGATTCTGGAATTTTAAAATTCATGCTGTAACAAGCGCAATCGAAAAAGTTGGAGACAATAAAATCATATTACCATTTGACGCCGCCTATCATTCAGGCGAACAATGAAAACACGACAAAACGCAAAGCCAAACCGGACTGCGCCGGACTTAAAATAAAAAAGCGCGGAAAACCCGCGCTTTTTTTCCGTACATCAAGCCTGATGCCAAATGCATTAAGCCTTGATCAGCGGCTCTGTGTTGCGCAAGCGGATATGCAATTCGCGCAATTGTTTTTCATCCACCGGAGAAGGGGCTTGTGTCAGCAAACACTGGGCACGTTGGGTTTTAGGGAAGGCGATCACGTCACGGATAGATTCTGCACCCGTCATCATGGTCACGATCCTGTCCAGACCGAATGCCAGGCCGCCGTGCGGAGGCGCGCCGTATTGCAAGGCATCAAGCAGGAAGCCGAATTTCAGCTGCGCCTCTTCTTCATCGATCTTCAGGGCACGGAACACCTTGCTCTGCACCTCGGCACGGTGAATACGCACTGAACCGCCACCAAGCTCCCAGCCGTTGAGAACCATATCATAGGCCTTGGAGATGCACTTGCCCGGATCGCTTTCCATCAAGTCTTCATGACCGTCTTTCGGTGCAGTGAAAGGATGGTGCGTCGCCGACCAGCGGTCATTCGCCTCATCAAATTCAAACATAGGGAAGTCGATGACCCACAGTGGCTTCCAGACATCGTCGAACAAGCCGTTGTTTTTACCGAATTCGCTATGACCGACCTTGACGCGCAATGCGCCGATCGCATCGTTGACGATTTTTGCCTTGTCAGCACCGAAGAAAATCAGGTCGCCGTCCTGCGCGCCTGTCAGCGCCAATACTTGCGCTAAAGCGGCATCGTGCAGGTTCTTGACGATAGGCGATTGCAAGCCATCGCGGCCTTTTGCCACTTCATTGACCTTGATGTAAGCCAGACCTTTGGCGCCGTAAATCGCGACAAACTGGGTGTAGGCGTCAATCTCGGAACGCGGCATGTTCGCGCCACCCGGTACGCGCATACCGACCACGCGGCCGTTGACCATGTTGGCGGCACCGGAGAAGACCTTGAAATCAACGTCTTTCATCACTTCGGTCAGGTCAGTGAACTGCAGCTTGACGCGCATGTCCGGCTTGTCGGAACCATACAGGCCCATCGCCTCAAAATAATCCATCACAGGGAAAGGATTTGGCAAGTCGATGTTGAGCGTGTTCTTGAAGACCAGGCGGATCATGCCTTCGAACATGTCGCGAATTTCCTGCTCGGACATGAAGGATGTTTCGCAATCGATCTGGGTGAATTCTGGCTGACGGTCAGCGCGCAGATCTTCGTCGCGGAAGCATTTAACGATCTGGTAGTAGCGATCGAAGTTGGCCACCATCAGCAATTGCTTGAACAATTGCGGCGATTGCGGCAAGGCAAAAAATTCGCCGTCATGCACGCGTGAAGGCACCAGATAATCGCGTGCGCCTTCTGGTGTGGATTTGGTCAGCATCGGCGTTTCGATATCGATGAAACCATTTGCATCCAAAAACTTACGCACTTCCATGGTCACCTTGTAACGCAGGCGCATGTTGTTTTGCATTTGCGGACGGCGCAGGTCAAGTACGCGGTGGGTCAGGCGTGTCGTTTCTGACAGATTGTCATCGTCGAGCTGGAAAGGCGGCGTCACGGAAGCATTCAGTATTTCCAGATTATCGCAAACGACTTCGATTTTCCCGGAGTTGAGATTGGTGTTGACGGTACCATCCGGACGCGGACGAACCACGCCTGTCACACGCAGACAAAATTCATTACGCACCGATTCAGCAGCCTTGAACACTTCTACGCTATCCGGATTGCATACCACCTGCACCAGACCTTCACGGTCACGCAAGTCAATGAAGATCACGCCGCCATGGTCACGGCGACGATGCACCCAGCCGCACAGGCTGACGGTTTGGCCAAGTAATTCCTCGTTAGTGAGGCCGCAATAATTGGTACGCATGGACATAATTTCTTACCTGTCTTTATTTAAATATGTAAAGTTAAATGTATTCTTGCTAAATGCTTGACTGCTTAATTTCTAGTTTAATTCTGGGTTTGACTCTTGATCGCCGGCGCCTGATCAGGTGCAACCACCCCCATAGACACTACATATTTGAGCGCGGCATCGACGCTCATATTGAGTTCAATGGTGTCTGCTCTAGGCACCATCAGAAAAAATCCTGAGGTCGGATTTGGCGTCGTCGGCACATAAATGCTGATGTAGTCACCCTGTAAGTGTTTCGCCACATCGCCGCCTGGCACGCCCGTCAGAAAGGCGATTGTCCAGGAACCCTCACGCGGGTACTGCACCAGAACGGCCTTGCTAAATGCATTGCCCGTCGACGAAAACAAGGTGTCGGACACCTGCTTCACGCTGGAATACACCGAATTGACGATAGGAATGCGCTTTAACAGTGATTCCCAGGCGCCCACCACCATATTGCCGACAAAATTTTGCGCCAGCAAGCCAGTGACAAAAACGATTAACAGCGTGAGTATCGTGCCTATTCCCAGGAATTTAAAGCCAAACAATTGCTCCGGCCTCCATTGTTCCGGTAACAAAAGCAGGGACTGGTCCATCGTGCTGATCACCGCATGCAAAACCCACAGGGTGATCGACAGCGGTACCAAAATCAACAGTCCGGTAATAAAGTATTTACGCATGGTCTTCAATTGCTCCTCGTAGAAAATAAAGCACCGACATCACGCTGCCTTGGTCGCGGCGCCAGTGCTGGCCGGTGCAGGAGCCGATGCAGCCGGCGCCGCTGAAGCTGGCGCGGCTACGGCACTTGCGGCAGGCGCAGCGACACTCGCCTCACCTGGTGCCGACCCGGTCGCAGGGGCGGCAACCGAGCCGCCGCCCGAACCGCCTTTTCCGTCACGGAAGTCGGTCACGTACCAACCCGAACCTTTTAACTGGAAACCGGCGGCAGTCACCTGTTTCTTGAAGCTGGGCTTGCCGCACTCAAGGCAAACAGTTAAAGGCTCATCAGACATCTTCTGCAAAACGTCCTTGGCAAATCCACATTCTTCGCAACGATACGCATAGATAGGCATCTTGATAATCCAAAAATCTTGTAAAACCCTGAATTATAAAGGTTTTCCAAAGGATTTTGCAGCCGTACCGAGGCGCGGCCAGCATTTTGCCCGGATTAAAGCGGAAATTATTACCCTTCAGAATCAGCAAGGCTGGCTAAATCACGGAAAAATAGCATAAGGACATCACAAAACCTGTAACGCTGATCGTATTAACCCAAGACAAGCTGAATTTATGCGGTCATTGTGCAGTTATGCAGTTAATGCGTGCTACCGCCCGTGACGCGAATATCCTCTGCGCCAGAAAGCGTCGTTTCCAGCAAGGTCAGCAAACCGTCCACCATCATCTGCAGGGACATGCTAGCTGCGCCCGGGTGGGCGACCGCCTGCTCTGGCAGATACGGAATATGCACAAAGCCCGCATGCCGTATCGACGCCTGCGCTGCCGCCATATGCATCAATCCATAAAACACGTGGTTGCAGACATACGTGCCGGCCGTCTGCGATACCGCAGCCGGTATGCCCTTTTGACGCAAGGACTGCACGATGGCCTTGATCGGCAGGCTGCTGAAATAGCCCACCGGGCCCGCCGCCACGACGGGGGAGTCGATCGGCTGCGTGCCTGCGTTATCGGGAATGCGCGCATCATCGACATTGATGGCCACCCTTTCCAGACTCAGCTCCGCCCTGCCACCGGCCTGCCCGACACAGACCACGACAGAGGCGCCGCTCTGCGCTATACGATTTTCCAGCACCGCGAGCGCAGCGCCGAATTCACAGGGCAATTGCGCCGCCAGGATGCGGCTGCCGTCGGGCAATTTTTGCCCGTCCAGCCTGCGCACCGCCTCCCAGGAAGGATTGGTCTGCTCGCCGCCGAATGCTGCAAAACCCGTCAATAAAATACTTGTCATGTGCGCTACCCGCTCAAGGAAATACGAGAAAATACATCAACAGAATATTACAGGCCAGGACCGCGAGTGCAGTGGGAATCTGGATCTTGATCACCTGATATTTATCCTTCAACTCCAGCAGCGCTGCCGGCACGATATTGAAATTCGCCGCCATTGGCGTCATCAGCGTGCCGCAATAGCCTGAAAACATGCCTATCGCCACCAGCGGAGCAGGATGGGCATGGTGTTGCAGTATCAGGAATGGCAAGGCGATACCGGCGGTCATGACAGGGAAAGCGGCGAAAGCATTCCCCATGATCATGGTAAACAAGGCCATCCCCACACAATAAATCATCACCAGCGCAAAACGATTGCCGGGGTCAATCCACAGGTTGACGATGGCCTGAATCGAGCGACCGGTCTGCGCCGCCACGAATACACCGCCCAGCATGGCCAGCATCATCGGCAAAATCAGGGCCCAGCCCATCGCATCGACCAGCCGGCGTGACTCGCGTACCGCCTGCAGGGCTGAGCCGCCGGTAATCCTGGCGCCCAACAATACTGCACCAAGACAGGCGATCGTCAACGATGCCAGCGTGAGATTTTTTTGATCCAGCAAAAACCAGGCGCCTATCTTTACTTCCTTGGCGAACAAGGTCAGAAAAACCGTGATGAGCGGAATCGCCAGCGCCGGAATGAAAAGTTTATTGCCTAATATTCTGGACGACTGCAGCCGCGCCTGCTCGTCGCCGTCTGCGCACTTGCCGGCACCCAGCAGATTCGCGCCGGCAATCGCCGCGATCAGCAAGACGAAACCACCGACCAGCCGGTGCGTCACCTGTTTGCCCAGATAGGCCAGCATCAGGTCGCCGAATAAAAAGCTCAAGCCAAATAAAAACCAGAATAAAGCCGTGGTGTAGCGCCTGGGGTTAGAGCCGTCGCGCAGCGTCATCCCGGCCACCAGCATGACGATGACGCCGATCAGATAAAACACGGCATTGATGCTGACGAGGCTAGTCATTTGCACCTCGCAATGCGCTCGCCTGTGCAGCGGTCGCAACGGTTCCAGCGTGCGCGGCCTGCCATGCGTGGATTTCTCTGGCGATGCTGGCATCTAAGCGGGACAGGCGGAATAGATGGATAAGCAACGCGCACAAGGCGGTCGGAATCGCCCACAGGCCTATCGACATCGGCTCTATTCCGCTGATGCCGTTTTCCTTGAGAAACGCGGTCATCAGCAAGACGGCACCAAATGCGATGAAGACATCTTCGCCGAAAAACAGCGCGACATTGTCACAAGCTGCCGCATGTGCCGCGATCCGGTCGCGAATAGGCCCAGGCAGCTCGCCGTATCGATTGCTGGCGGCGCCTTCTGCCATCGGCGCCAGCAAGGGCCGCACGGTCTGCGCCTGTCCGCCCAGGCTGAGCAAACCCAGCGCGGCGCTGGCTTCACGCACGACAAAATACAGCATCAGAATGCGCCCGGTGGTAGCGCTGCGGATACTCGCCACCCAGGCTTGGGCGCGCTCCTTCAGGCCATATCTTTCCAGCAAACCTATCACCGGCAGAATCAGCAATGCGCTGGCCAGCTGGCGGCTGCTCATGAATTTTTCGCCGAAAGTTTCCAGCACGAGCAAAAAGTCCATGCCGACCGCGAGGCCGGTCGCCAGCCCGGCCACCGTGACCACCATCAGCGGATTAAAACGCAACGCAAATCCCAGCACGACAAGCGGAATGCCGACGAGCGGCAACAGCAGGTTCAGTTCCATCGCTGACTCCCTTCATTAAGATGTTTCACAAGACTATTGTGCATGATGCATTGATCCGGAAAGTCAGGAAAGCGGACGAACCAGAATATTTTTCTGCTCCAGAGTCTGCCGTATCGTGCGCGCCAGTTCCAGCGCATGGGCACCGTCGCCGTGCAGGCAAACGGTGTCGACGCTCAGCGCCAATCGCTGCCCATCGAGCGCGAGCACATGTCCCAGCTCAATCAGCGACATAGCCTGCTGCAATGCCTGGCCTACATGGTCGATGGTGGCGTTGGGCAAGCTGCGCGCTGCCAGCGTAGCGTCAGGCATATAGCGGCGGTCGGCAAACACTTCTTCCGCCACCTTAAGCCCCATTTCTTTTGCCGCGCAGATCAGCGCGCTACCGGACAAGCCTATGACCCGCAAAGCCGGATCTACCGCCATCACTGCGCGCACAATCTGCTGCGCCAGCAAGGGGTCGCGCGCCGCCTGATTATACAAAGCGCCATGCGGCTTCACATGCACCAGTCGCCCACCTTCTTCGATCACAATATCGCGCAATGCGCGAATCTGCGCACCCAC
>CXWL01029106.1_pt1 | contig 10229 bp, 6 predicted proteins | sample 590931 | NCBI WGS metagenome assembly CXWL01 (sample SAMEA3498368, study PRJEB10139) | groundwater metagenome | biome: water well; material: biofilm material | place: Germany | collected 2015-04-27
ACGTAGTGGCGGCGAACGTCGCGGCGCTGAGCGCGACGGTGCAGGGAGCGTTCAACATCGGCACCGGCGTCGAAACCGACATCAATCAGATCTACACGGCGGTCGCCAACGCGGCGGGTTTCAAGAAGCCCGCTACGCACGCCGACGGAAAAGTCGGAGAGCAGCGGCGCAGCGTGCTCGACGTGGCGAAGGCGAGAGCCGTGCTCGGGTGGGTGCCGAAGGTCTCGCTCGCTCAAGGCATCGAGCGCACGGTGGCCTTCTTCCGCGGCTAAGTCGCGGCCTTCTCGTCAATCGGCTTGTTCTTCTTCAGCCGCAAGAGCAGCAGCAGGGTGCCGACGATGATCTTAATGTCNNTTAATGTCGAGCCACACCGACTGGTTCGCCAGGTACTCCAAGTTGTGCGCGGCCTTCTTCGGCATCAGCACGTCGATGTAATACGCCTCGGCGTTGTCACCCTGATCCTCGAGCAACGCCGCGTCGTGCAAATGCCCGCGCAGCACCGTGATGTCGGTGCACCCGGGGAGCAACTCGAGAATTCGCCGCTGCTCTGCGTTGTACAGCTTCACGTATTTCTCCACCTCAGGCCGCGGCCCCACCAGGCTCATCGTCCCCTGCAGCACGTTGATGAGCTGCGGCACCTCATCGAGCTTGAGCATGCGCAGGTAGTACCCGAGGGGAGTGATACGCGGATCCCGCGTGCCATAGGTAATGGCTCCACTGCCCGCAGGCTGATGCACGCGCATGGTGCGGAATTTCCAGATGCGAAACTTCACGCCACCCCGGCCAATGCGTTCCTGGCGGTAGAAAATAGGACCTGGGTCGGTGATGTAAATCGCGGCTGCCGTGGCGGCTCCAACGGGCAGAAAGGCCAAGAGCCCGGCCCCACTGATCGCGATGTCCATCAAGCGCTTCAGCACGTCGGGCTCACTTCGGTGTCAGATTGCGGACGAGCACGAACGGCTCCGCGTACTCGAAGCCGACGCTGCTGCCCCAAAACTTCGCCTGGTTCTCGATGGACTCCAGGGAGCGTGGATGAGGGTAGGCGGGAGTCTCGAGTGCATAGTGGCCCAACGCCCGCATCTTCTGCTTGATGGTGGCCGACACGTCGACGAACCAGTTGGGCAAGAAGGCGCGGTGGGGCAGGGCGGGCGCCCAGTCCGTTGAAGAAGGCACGTAGTAGCTGAGCACGCGCTTCACCACGGCTCCCGGCTTGGCACGGCACGCCACCAACGTCGCGTCGTGGAGCACTTGGTGGTCGCGATTCATGTCGCCGAAGTGGTGCGTGTAAACGACCTCAGGCTCGTGTTTCTTGATCAACGCCTCAATCGCCTGTGTGAGCTCAATCTGCGGCAAGGTATCGAGCCGCTGGTCAGCAAACCCGAGAAACGCGGGAGCCTTCAGGCCCAATTCCGCGCATGAGCGCTCGCACGCCTGTCGCAGCTCATCGCGGCCCTCTCGAACTTGCGCCGCATTTGCGAAGATAGCGGGGAAAACCGAATCTCCCGCCGCCGCGTGGCGTGCCAACGTCCCGCCCAGGCCCAGCACCTCATCGTCGGGGTGAGCGCTGACGACGAGAATGTTCACGAGCGGGGCTCCCGGTACATGGTGAGGCCCACCGCGCGTTTGAACATCACGTACCGGCCGTTCTTCTTCATCTGCGCTTCCACGCGACGCACGAATTCCGCCGCGAACTTTTCGCGTTCATCGGCGTTCGGGCTCGCCTCTTCAAACAGCAAGCTATGCCGGTAGTAGTCCGCGACCGACTTGATGCCTTCGGCACCCTCGAAGAACACTCGGTTCACGAAGGGCGACACTTCCACCCGGCTAAAGATCTCATACGCCGCGGGAATCACCTCGTTGTTGATGCGCCACAGGCGTTCCGCGAAATTCTTCGGCAGGTCGCGCCCGGTGATGTTGCGAATCTCGTCGTAGAACTCTTTGGAGTTATCCCACGCGGGCCCGACGACGAAGCAGCGGCCACCCGGCTTGAGCAGGCGGTAGCATTCCTTCAGCGTCGCTCGAATGTCGTCGACGTAATAAATCGAATAGCAGCTGGTGATGACCTCGAAGGAATTGTCCTTCTGAGGAAACGGTTGGCTGGCGCTGTGATCGACGAGCTCGATGTTCGTTTTTCCCGCGAGCTTGGCCTTGGCGTTCTCGAGCAAACCCGGCACCTGACCGAAGATGTCGATGCCGGTGACCTTGCCCGTGTCGCCTACCAGCCCCGAAAACACTGCGACCTGTTTGCCGTTGCCGCAGCCGATGTCGAGCACCGAGTCGCCCGGCCGAAGGAGCACGCGTTCCTGCACCCACTGCTCGAGATCGTAGTCGGCGTTCTTGTTGACCTCCGAGCGAACGACGTTGCCGATATGGGCGGAAACTTCTTCCTTCGAGGAAGTGGATGGGGTCGACATATGGCCTGGTGGATAAGAGATTACGGACATGGGATTACACGGTCAGATTCCAGGTGGCATGCATACATCGCCGCCAGGACCGACTATTGGTCTGCACACCGACCATTCACATGGGCACTCGGACACCCCATGTTCAGCGCAACCAACGGTGCATATTTTTCCGAGGGTCGTATTGAGGCAAATCGCATTCGGTCCGTGACAGTCCTCGCCCCCTGCGCAGAAAGTTCCCGGGGGATACGAACCCGCGCCTGGCGATGAACCCAGAAGGGGTTTGACGGGCACTGGTTGTGGCCCGGTGCAGCGAAGCGGCCCAAGCGTGGGAAACCCGCAACCACAACTCCAGAAGTCCGTTGCAACACCGGCGTCGCCACAGATGTCGCTCGGTACAGATACCGAAATTCGCACGTCGTCTACGCTGCACCCGCATCCAAACTCGTCGCACCACATCTCGCGTCGAAGGGCGTCACCACAGGCAGAATAAAGAGCACACCCGCCGTCCCATTTGGCGAAATGACCGTTATCACAGGTAGTTAAAGCATCTCCCGGCAGACCACACAGACCAGCATCAGCACCTGCATCTACTTCAAATCCTGCGTCCGGGTCTGGCTGCGCCACGGGAACAAAGTAAGAAAAGTGAACGGTGGTAGCGAAGAGGTTATCTCCATCGCGCTTCGCGTCCAGGAGCTCAAAGTCTGTGGAGTCAAGATGGGCCGTGGCGACCCTTAGTGTCATACCCATTGAGGCGCTGGTCGAAGTGATTGGAAGAGAGATTCGAACCGGTTTCTCGAACTGGGCGCCTTCTGGTCTCAACCGCCAGGCAGGACCCACCGCCGTCAAGCCCGTAGGCAGTATGACGGCAACTTCAGTGATCGCAACGGTGATCGGCGAATCAACTGCTCCCGCCGGAAAATCAAACCGTGCCCCATTGAACTCGAGGCGTCCGCCAGTTGAGGAAACAACGGAAGTTGTTCCAGCATCACGGCTGGTACCCGGCTGCAAACAACCGGAGAGGCTAAGCAGTACGGCAAAGGCTGAGTTGGCTGTCGGGCGCGGCGTAATCATGGTTTTCCATGTACGGATTTTAGGAAATAGATGACTTTCCCCCAAGCGAGTCTGAGTTTTCTTACCCGTCTCCAAAGCGCGAAATGTTTTCGGTTTTTTTTCGTAGCTAAGACTCAGGTTTTTCGAAGTTGCTGGCATACGGACTCGGTCACGTTGGTCGTCACCTGGTCTATTCGGATTCTTCCTTCTCGCAACCGCGCTCCGAATCGGTGAGGGCAAGTGAGATGCCTGCGAGCGTCGGCCCTTCGACATGGCGTTTTAGAAGCAGAAACACGGCACCGCGCTCACGCTTCCAGATTGCGCATTCTTTGTGGCTTTCCGGAGTCGCCCGACATGAGCGCCGGTCGACGATGTCCGGAGCTCCCATTTTCGCGGTGAGCTCGGCAAGCGTTTCATCGAATATTGAACAAGCTTCCGAGACCGGAATATGGCCAACGAGCAACGGCGCCGAAATATCTGTCACCTTGTCATGAAACGTCTGTACCCAGAGCTGAAAGTCCTCTGACTGGTCCTTGCACACATATGTGTGCTCCTTCGCATTGAAGGGCCGGCAGGCCACATCGCTAGCGAGCTTGTTCAATATTTCGGCCTTTGGCCCGCCGATACCGGCTCCCAATAAGGTTGGTGCCGGGTCGAAGACCCTCAAAACCCGGCATCTCAAATCGCAATTCCCTGCTGCCTTCCCTCGAGGCGGCAAGGTGCCCGCGCACGCAGCCGTGAGCATCACTAGGGCGAAAAATGTGGATCTATTGAACGAGCGTGCCATTGGGTTTGATGCACCCTTCAATTTTGTCCCAGATCTCTTTGTCAGTCATGGTGTTGTGATTCTGGGTCGTGGGGTTAACTGCGTGTACAAGTTCGTGCAGAATCGTCTTGGCTGTTGCTGGACATGAGCCAAAGGGTTTGGAGGCGACATATGCCGCCGAATCATCGTCCGGATCGACGTTGCCACAAGCGCCAGATTTACGGTTGTCACAGATAACCGTTACCGTCCGAGTATCCGTCGTAAGAAGTTCAAGTACGCCGTACTCGTCAATCAGCTGTTTGCATGGGCAATCTTTTGACGAGTTGACGGAGGATTTAAACGTCGACACGATCTTGGACACCTTTTCTGGGCAGCTCTTGTCGACGACAACTTCAAGTCCATTTGGATCTACGAATCCAACCGGGTTGCTTAGGGCGTAGGCATAGGCGGGTACTGCGTGCCCCGTGTAAGCCTGCGCTTCGCCGTAGTCTGCATCCTGCAGCAGAGGTTCCTGAGAAAAGTACCGACCCGTGAGTGGCTCGTAATAACGATTCCGGTTTTCGAAAAGATCAGTCTCTTGGTCAAAGTACTGGCCCGGCAGGCGCATCGGCGTCCAAAACGGCTGAGCCGTTTGGTACCGCTGATACTCGTACTCACGAATCGACGCTCCCGTGTACGCCCAGGTAGCTTGGCAGCTCGTCGGCCCTTTGTTCACTGCGCTGGAGGGTTCCATGTAAACCAGCAAACGACCGTGCGGGGCTGTGGGAGTCACCCAGTCGCTCCAGAGTTGTCCACGATGGTAGCCCTGGAGGCTGGTAAGGTTGGTGCCTAAATACCAGTCCTTGATTCTGACCCAGTCACCGCCGGTGTTACAGCTAGGCAAGTTCGGTTCGACGTCCATTACCGTGAAGTTAAAGCGTACCTTCATCGAAAGACCGTTCTGTGGCTGTGTAACATCCATGAACAACATGTTTGACGACGGATACGGGTGATAAGTTTCACCCCAAGCTGGCACACGGTTCACTGCGCCGAACGGGTCATACTCGCCGACGCCGGATACCGCTCCGGTACTACTCAGCATCAGCGTGGGCTTACCAAGGTGATCCGTCACGATGAAATACAGCCCACAGTCGGCTGCGACGCCATTTCGCTGGCAGCTCCCCTGAAAGTCGTACGTGCGAACCCAGCTACTGCTGAAATTGCTGCGGTAGGCCGCTATGGGACGCCCATCGAGCCAGATGTACTCGTCAATCGGATACGGCGCAGCAGTCGACGTCGTGAAGAGGCCCCGATCTTCAATTAATCCACTGGTCGAATAAAAGAATTCGTCGGTAACGTCAGTTGGATAAGCCTTTGCCCGACGCCTGTTGAAAGCGTCGTAATAGTAAGTGAACGTTGCACCGTTCACACTGACGCTTCGAAATACAGAGTCGGAGCCTCCACGAAGCGCGGCGTTGCTGTAGCTCATGCTCATCGTATGAGGGTTGAGTCCGCTTGAGTCAGTGAACGGATTTACAACTGAGGTTATGCGGCCACTCTTGTCGTATGCATAGTCGCGCCACGAAAGACTCGTCGGCAATGAGGCCTTGTGTCGAGTCAACAAGTCGGGTTGGTAGGCCGTCGACGAGTAGGTATGCACATAATTACTACCAAACTCGTCGACCACATCCCCCGTACGGTTGCTGCGCGCATCGTAATCGTAGTTGCGCTGTCGCACCGGACCACCAGTGGTGGACAACAAGGGCGCACGAACCTTTTTTAGGCGCAGCAGTTGGTCATACCCAGTGTTGGGCGGAGTCAATGAAGGTCCGTAGTCCTCTCGAACACTGTTGCTGTTTATTGTGCAGGTGTCGACACGGGCGACCTGATCCGCGGCCCAAGTGTAGATGCGCTTGTACAGGTCTCCTGTCGCACTCGTGCTTCCCTTGACGTAATTACCATTGCTTAACCAGACTGCACGCAGACGTCCCGTGTAGTCACTGCCACCCGAGAGAACAGTAGCAAGCGTCGGGCAACTGGAGCCGGTGGTGGGTAGCGATGAACCAGTTCCACCAAGGTGGTACTCGAGCCCAGCGGTGGGGCCATTGGTATACGCCAGCTCGTAGCCTCGCAAGCCGCCATAAGGTTCCCATTCTATTTTTCGAACGACATCGACCCACCCTTGCCAAGCCAGCTGCGCCCAGATTTGGACCTTGTCGACTCGGTCGTTTGCACCATTCGTCGTTTTGTAAATGTATTGAATGAGTCGCCCGTGCGGATACGTCATCCACAAGACATTCCCGTTACTGGAATAGCTATATGACGTGGCTGGGTGGTTATCGATCGTAGTCGCGCAGCTCGTACCCAGAGTTCTAACCCTCTGTTCTCTGAGTACACGGCCCCAAGCATCGTACGTGAAGAAGACGTAACCACCTGAATCGGAAATGCGCTTCACCCGATTCAAAGTGTTCGCTGGCTGCGGACAGTCCGCGTTGGGACCCGAAACACTATTGTCATAGGCGAATGCATACGACGGTGTGTTCGCAGGGAGCCCACCAATGACAGGTCGCTCTTCTAATAGACGGCCAAGCGTGTCGTAGGAATACGACGTGTAATCGTTGTTGCTTCGCTGAGCCTCCGTTTGCTTCTTCACTACGTTGCGTAGGAAGTCGTACTCAAAACGCGTAGTGCCGCGAGTACTGGCTCCTCCACTCGCATTAGGTTCGGTAACTGCCGTAACGTTACCGAAGTCGTCGTATTCATAGGTAACGGCCTTGTCGAGATACGTGCCGCTGCCCTGGCCGCTTATGCAGCTAAAATTCGACGAAGTGCTACCCAGAGCGACTGCTGTAAGGTTCCGGTTTCCATCGTGGCAAAAACGTGACTCGATCCCTGGATTCGAGGTCGTCTGAGGGTACTGCGTCAGCTTTGAAAGGCGATCCCAGGCGTCATACGCCAGGTCAGCGCATGTCTTTGATCCACCGCTGCAAAAGGTCGGTGGCGCGTTATATGGCATCCCAACTCCGGTGACGTTGTTGTTGGCATCGAAGCGCTTTGTAGCTGTGAAGGCCGTTGCACCCCAACCCTCGTAGGTGGGTCGTCCTTGAGCGTCCGCAGCGTATTGCTTCAGCTGCCGCACTTCGACGGTTCCAACACTATCTCGAGCTGAATAGGTCTCAGTCTTAACCGTGCCGTCCGGCCAACGGGCATAGTCGATGCGCTCGCTCCACTGAGTGCCGCTCGAATTCGATGCTTTGGCTTTCCACTGAAGGACGGGAGTCCACAGCCCTGAGCCGTTCAGATGGCCGTAGACTTCATAGTTGCCTTCCGGGTGCTGCACCCACTCAAGCTCACCGTACTTGTAGCTGAAGCTCGTGGTGAGGGCGTTGGTGGTGCGCGACAGCAGCCGGTTCTGCCGGTCGTAGGTCATTGTCGTACTCACACCATTTTCACCAGTGAGCGACGTGACATTCCCCGCCACGTCGTAGGCGTTGATTGTCTGTGTTAGCCCCGTAGAGGGGCCTGGGTTTGAACAACCATTCGTGTACCGAGTTAGCGAATTGAGTCGGTTGGCGTTATTCGTGCCGGTAGAGCCGTAATACACGTACTTCATCACAGGGTATGGGTGGGCAAGGCAGTCGTTCCCGATGGCGTTGGGTACGCACGGACCGTGCACTTCGAGCGTTCGCCCGAGCGGATCTATCGCCCCCGCAGCACCAGTGCAGCTCTGATGGGACGAGAAGTAGAATGTCGAGTGGCTGACAGTTTCGAGAGTGCCATCCAGCTTCTTGCGACCTCCGCTTCGGGAGGTACGCCAAGTTCGGCCAGTCCACGACTCATAGAGTTGGCTGGTGCCTGCGGCGCTGGCGTATCCCGGGACAATTGTCTTTCGCGTTGTCGATGCGGGCAACTGAATATTCCACGGCGAGCTGTAGGTGTATCCGTACCACTCGCACTCTTCCCCCGCCGCGCATGCCCCTAGCGCTGGCATTCCAATGCTGCCAAGCGATCGGCCCCGGCCGGATATTTCCCAGCGTTTATTGCCATCAAACGAGGAATCCTGCCACTGGGCGACATCGTATTTGTTGGTGGCGTATTGGTTCTTCGATTGCGAGGCCAAGTTCCGCGGTGAGTTCGCGTTTGAAGGGTGAATCAGGGTCTCGGTGCCAGAGACGCAGGCTTCTGGTGGGCTGCACGCTCCTTGGGTCTGAAGGGCGCCAAATCTACCCTGGTGCAGCAGCGGCGTAATCGTCGCCCAGTATTTCGTATAGACACTGCCGCCCGGTACCGCTGGCGGACCTGTTGAACCATTTCCTTTTCCGGCGAACTCATTCACGATACCTCGCGGAAAGCCCACGGTGCTTGAGCCAGGGAAACTGGCTTCGCTTCCCGCGCACTGATCGGTTCCCCACCCAATGACCAATTTTTCGGTCGGCGTCTCGGCGTATTTGATCGCGTTGCACGTCGAATCATAGGTGTGTTTGAGCAGCGGAACGCCTCCTTGAGCGCCATACTGGAAGGCCACGGGGCTGCCGCTGAGCGAATATGTGTACGACTCACTCAGCGCATTGGTCTGGTGGCGCTTGACGCCGCTGAGCATGCCGTTTCCAGAGTATTCATAGGTGACAGCGGGCGCTGCGCCCCCAAGCCCGCCATCGGCGACGTTGCCAAGATTGACTTGCTTCAGCACGCATTCGCCTGAAAGTTTTTCGTACGTCAGCCAAGCCTTGCCACCTTCATCCGAGACAATCGTCTGGATATACGGAACACCTGGATCGCTCGTTCCGCCCGCGCCGCCAAAGGTGCATCCGCCAGAGATCGTTCCGCCATCTGGCTGAATTGGGGTGCCGTAGTTAACCGCAAACTTGTTCACCAACCGGTTGGAACCGTCTGACTGATGCCGTCCCACCGCTGACAAGAAGTAGTACGGATACTGGCTACCATCCGTGCCGTAGTACTTCGCGCGGTACTCGAGTGCATCGCCGGAGCCTCGGTCGAAGATGAAGAAGCCATTCGCCTGCCCCGGGGCAAACATGTCGCACCAAATATCTTCAAGCGTCCATGGTGCATCGACGTTGTAGTGGTCGGCCCAACCGGAAATGCTGGGACAGGTGAAGCCCAGGAGGCGGCCGGAGCGATTTCGATACTCGTAAACGTTTTGCGTAGGCGTTTTTCGGGCGTAGGAATAGAGGGAATGGGTCCACCGAGTAAATTGCGTACTGTAGAGCCCAAACGGCGGGTGAACTGGCACTTGCGTAGTGCCCCACAAGCCATCTCGCGAGACGTAGCGCCGCACGAAGTCGAGCTTGTGCAATGCGCTCTGCATCGAGAAATCAAGCTCTCCATGCAGGGTGTAGCCATCGACAATACTCACCGGGTCGCCGACATATGACCGCAAAGGTGAGCACTGGTTCGCCTTCGGCCCCTGCGAATCGTCAAAATTCGAATCGGGGCAGAAATTGCCTAAGTCTCCGGGCGCGCCGAACGCCAACACATTGCAAAGCAAGCAAGCGAACACAACGACCTTTTCTTGTGTCCTTCTCATCGCTGCACCCCCTCGCTTGTCGCTTTCGAGTTCAGCGTAACCAATTGCCGGGTCTTGCCGCTCTTGCTGTCAAGCGTCCAGACGGCGTCAGACGTGGCGTAGAGCACTTCTCTCTCGTTAATGAAGCGCGGCTGCAGCCGAGCCCCACGGCTGGCGATCTTCGTCAGAAGCTTCGCCTTCTTGGCCTCCTTTTCGAGCACGAAGAATGCGACGCCCTCGGGAGTTTCGGCATTGTAAAGAACGCGCTTGCCGCTGGGCGATGCCGCCAGCTCATTCCAAGCACCCGAGGCTGAGCCGATCACTTGCGTCTCCCCGGTCTTAAGCGAGGTGGCAAGTATTTGGTACGCGACGAAGCAGTGCGTGCTGATGGAGACCACTTTGTCATTACCCAACGGTGCCGGTGAAAACTCACACCTGCCCGCTATTGTCTCGATAGGGGTCACCGCGCCGGTTGCAAGCGCGTATTTGTGAAGTCTCCCGGGGT
>CXWL01040217.1_pt1 | contig 10229 bp, 13 predicted proteins | sample 590931 | NCBI WGS metagenome assembly CXWL01 (sample SAMEA3498368, study PRJEB10139) | groundwater metagenome | biome: water well; material: biofilm material | place: Germany | collected 2015-04-27
GGTGACCGAAGAGCTACTTCGAAGTCACCCGGGGCTTCCGGTCATCATCCTGACGGCCCATGGGAGTATTCCCAATGCCGTTGAGGCGATGCAGCGGGGAGCGTTTGGCTATCTGACGAAGCCATTTGATGATAAGGAGCTGAAAGCCACGATCGAGAAAGCACTCGCGCAACAGCGGATGAGCCGGGAAATTCAGCGGCTCAAGTCGCTGGTCAAGGAACTGTACGGACTCGAAAATGTCGTGGCGCGGAGTCCGGAGATGCAACGGCTTTTCCAGCAAATCGCACAGGTGGCCGAGTCGGATGCGACCATTTTGCTGTTTGGAGAAACCGGAACCGGCAAAGAAGTGATGGCTCGCGTCGTCCATACAAACAGCCGGCGCGGGGAAGGTCCTTTCGTGGCGCTCAACTGCGCTGCTATACCCGAAGCGTTGTTCGAGAGCGAGTTGTTCGGACATGTGAAGGGTGCGTTCACGAGCGCTCATGGGGCGAAGCGCGGTTTATTTCAAATGGCCAACGGCGGCACGTTGTTTCTCGACGAAATCGGCGACATGCCGCTGTCCATGCAGGTCAAATTATTGCGCGCCGTACAGGAGCGAGAGATTCGCGAGGTGGGGGCGGAGACCTCGGTTAAAGTGGATGTTCGCATCATTGCGGCGACGAATAGGGACCTTGGTGAGGCGGTGAAGAACGGGACATTCCGCAACGATCTGTACTATCGCATCTCAGTGGTTCCTCTGTTCATCCCACCGTTGCGGGAGCGCCGGGATGATATTCCATTGCTGGCTCAACATTTCCTCCAACTCAGTGTGAAACGGGCGAATAAGGAGGTGAAGGGATTCACCCCTGCGGCACTGCATCGATTGATGATCAATCCCTGGCCGGGCAACGTGCGTGAGTTGGAAAATGTGGTCGAGAAGGCCGTGGTGATGTCGCGGCAAGATATGCTCACGCCGGATTTGTTGCCGGCGGTCAGTGTGTCGGCCGAGTCACCACTCAAGCCACTGACGGAAGCCAAAGAAGAATTCGAGCGGACCTACTTGAAGACCGTCCTTCAATTGACGAGCGGAAATATCTCCCGTGCCGCGCAGTTTGCCGGCCGGTACCGAGCTGATTTTTATAAGATGCTGAGAAAATACGGCCTTCACCCGTCGACCACGAAGGGAAAGCCGGATTCCGAGATGGGCGAGCTAGAACCCGAAACAAGTTTGACCCAGGCGGAGCGATAGACCTCACCCCTTTGGTCTGGGGTGATTCCTCTGTGGACCTGTCAAGGCCGCGTCTCAGGTGACGCGGCCTTTGTATTTGAAGCAGCTCTCAGCCCGTTGCTTTCCGTTACATTGTATCTCGTACAACCGTGGTTGCCTGTGATGCGTTGTGCCTTTCCCAGGTGCCTGATGCAGCCAGGTTAAAGAGCGTGCCGATGAACTCAAGAAAACGGCGGTCCCTGGGTTGTGTGGGCGGGAACCCCCTATGCGCATGTGATGATTCCCGTCGAGAGGTACCCGTCACCCTAGCAAAGCGCCAGGATGGGGGGCGGGAAAACATCTGTCGTGAAGGGATGGCTGTCAGATCGAAAGATGGGATCTACGGCGGGGCGTACCATGTCACGCCAAGCACGTGTACCGTGGATTCTGGATGGCGATAGGAAGTGGGAATGAAGATGACGAGCGATATTCATCCGCCGGCGAAACTGCGATAGTGCAATGAATAGCCGCTAGCACGGAGGAAGTGCGAGGTGGAGCTGGCGAGAGGAATCGAACCTCCAACCTGCGGTTTACAAATTGTCTCTAGTCCCACCTCAGACAACCTAACCCCACAAGAAACAACAAAAGACGACTCCTCCGATAGGGGGCAAGATGGGGCTAGTTTGTCCTGTCCTGGTAGCAGCGTGGTAGCAGAAGAGGGGGAATAGAGTACGACATCATTCTGATTGCAAAACCCATTCAGCGCGTGCTCCAAGCATCTAACCACCAAGACTCCCTCTTGATCTATTGAACAGTTCGCTGGCGGTTCTGGTGTATCAGAAACAACTCTGCTACATTAGAGGCTGTCGTTAGTGCAAGTAAGGGGGTCCTTCATGACCACGAAAACATTAGATCAGCACATTGAAACGAGCCTTGATATTGCAGGGGGGAAACCCCGTGTTGCAGGCCATCGTATTACCGTGTGCGATATTGTCATGTGGCATGAACGGTTGGGGAAAAGTGTCGATGAAATTGCCAACGACTACGGCCTGACGCTGGCCGATGTCCATGCCGCCCTCGCGTACTATTTTGATCATCGCGCCGATATCGATAAAGACATGGCTGACGGCCAGGCCTTTGCTGACTCCTTACGCCACACCACGCCCTCTAAGCTCAAGCACAAGCTGAATGCCGGGAAAAATTAGGTTCTATCTCGACGAACACGTTCCCAGAGCCGTTGTGCAAGGCTTACGCGAACGAGGCGTTGATATCAAGACAGTGGGTGAAGCAGGTCTCCTCAGCGCACCCGATACTGCGCATCTGCAGCGAGCCCGTGCTGAACGGCGGGTGATTTTTACGCAAGATAGCGATTTCCTCCGTCTTCATGCTGCCGGGCATCTTCATTGTGGCATCGTGTATGCCCCGCAAGGAACGTCGATCGGAGAGACCATTCATGGTTTGATGTTACTCCACCAGGTCCTCGATGCTGACGAGATGGAAGGACACATCGAGTTTCTGTAAGCACGTCCGGTACCCACTCTCTTTGCCCTCTTTGAGGGTAGGCCTCACGACCTCCCATATACTTCAGATTTTCAATAGGTCCTCCGGAGGATAGCCTCCCATGGCGCACCTATCGACCTTTATTTTGTCTTGACGATCACACCAAGACTCCCGCCCTTTTGGTTTCAACTGAGGATCGGACGCGTTTGCACGATCTGTTCAGAACCTTTCGGAGACTGGGTCGGCCTCTCTGTCTCCTTTGTCGTCGCTGTGTGGCCTCCACGGCTTCGTGAGAGGCCCACACAGCAACTCTAACTCAAGGAGACACACTATGGACCTCAAGACAAGAAACTCCAGCCGGTCACCACGCTGCGATGCAGCCGCATCAAGGCGAGCATCTGGAAGAACGAGGGCATGAACGGTCTGTTCTATAACGTAACCGTGGCTCGCTCGTACAAGGGACAGGATGGAGTCTGGAAGAATTCCGACTCCTTTGGAGTCGCAGACATTGACGCGCTTGTCGGCCAGCAGGCGACCGACTATGCGTCAGTTGGTCGCTGAACGTGGTGGCATGCTGAAGGGCTCTCGCGAGGTCGCCGGGGGAATATCACCATTGTCGTGAGAGAAGAAAGGTCAGAATCAGAGAAAGCCGGCGTCCGAAACGATCGGATGATCCTGGCGACTCCTAGACCAGACTGAGTTTGAAAAGACGGATGGACTGGATGGCGAGAACGTCCCGTTGATTCTGCGTGACGACGGCGCTCAGTGTGCAACTAGTCGATGGAGCGGTTGTTATCAAGACTGAAGCACCGCATCTTAGCGAAAGACTCTTCGCAGCTGCATGCGTCCCTTCATCCGCTTCAACGGTTGATTGAGCCTGTGCTCCTCCGCCACAAGCGCGGGGGTACGTTCGATGGCGTCGGTCTCCGTTTTGGCACCGAGCACGGTCTTCGTGCACATGAGCTTCACTTGATCGAGTTGGGGATGTGTGTGTCGTCTCGCGGCGCACTGTCTCATGGCCTCTCTCCCCTCAACTTTGATGTCTCTCTGCACTCTGGACGCTGAGGATGCATTAGCGCCGCGCGCCGGCGACCTTCAGTCGTGTTGGAACGAGATGGCAGGCGTCCGCTGTCAGTTCCAATTTGCCACCGAGCACGCCAAGAAGCTTTTGCAGGGTGGGAAACGCGGGGAAATGGGCACCGCTTTCCAAGCGGGCAATCTGCGGCTGTTTCATACCGGTGAGTTTGGCGAGCTCGGTCTGACTGAGTCCGCGGCGTTCCCGTAGCCTCGCCAGCTCCACGGCAATCCCCACTTCTTGCTCCGCCTTCGCAAGAGCCTCGGCAAATTTTGGATCCTTCTTGATCTGTTCGTGGATGTACTGTTTATGCGTTTTCATCGCGACTCCTTCGCTTGACCTCTTCGTATCGTTGCTCCGCAAGGACAATGTCTCGTTCTCGTAGTTTCTGTCGCTTCTTCTGGATCGCATGCAGGATGATGGACCGCTGTCCTACGAGCGCGGCATAAAAGAACCGGTACTCAGTCCCCGACCATTCCGGACGCAGCTCCCAGATCTTCCCTCGGACGTGTGCCGCAATCGAGGCCGGAAGACGCGTCCCATCAATTTCCAGCCGACTGATATAGGCCAGACATTTGGCTCGCGCTCCATGGGACAAGGCGTCGAGAAATACCTCAATCGGCGTATCTCCGTGCGCCGTCTCATAGTAAACTACTGTCCAGGACATGTGATGAAAATATAACACTTATGTTATAACTCGTCAAGGGATGGATCGTGAGGGCGAAGCGCTCCCACGTCCTGATCAACCACCTGCCTGTGACAGCGAAGAGCTGGACCGATCACGAACGGCCCCACACAGCAGACTCGCACACCGACTTCTTCTCAACATGGTGTTGCGCCCCTCACCCACCGCGGAGGCGCAACAGAATCTCCCCAGTCTGTGGCCACGCACGGCTGCAGACGTGACGCCAGCTGCGGTGGCGCAGTTGCCACGGGCGTGCCACACCCCTTAATGGGCCATGGCTGTTCTCTTGGCACGGTCGAGTTGCGTCGCGCGACCCGACGGTGCCAGAGTCCACCTGGCACGGCGGCTCCGGACGCGGTGCCTCAGATGCGTGGCTGCCGAAAGAGCTCGCGCCATAGGCCAGTGCACCCTCCACAGACACTCGACCAACACTCCGCCTTTGTGCGCCTCCCCTACCTTTTCGGTATGGTCAAAAATTCTGAACCCTCTCATAAGTGCCACCGTGCCACACTACCGGATCGAAGGGAAAATCCTGGTGAAACGAGAGGAATTTGTCCGCTGGCTGTCGGACTCGCACATCGTGAAGTCGGCTGACTGCCTGACAGCAATCAAACTGAACCGCCGAGCATTGCGACGCTACTAAAGTAAAGGGGAAGCGAGATCATGACACCACCGAGCCTTGATCAACTGATCCAAGACCTCGCAAAGGCGGCTATCCTACCACCGGAGATTGCGCAGGCGCTGTTGATCGGACTCGCGTCGCTTCAGCCGTTGCTGGTTCAGCGGGCCTAATGGGCTCAGCAGACAGCGCGGGCGACGAAGATCTGCTCACGATCGGGCAAGTTGCAGCAAGACTGAAGCTCAGTCAATATCGCGCCTATGAATTGTGCCGTCACGGAGAGCTAAAGGCCATCCGATTGGGAAAATCGGTGCGGGTGAAACCGTCCGATTTGCACGCGTATATGGCGCAACATGGCGGTTGAAACTCGCAGGATATGAATCGTATCCTGTCCTCGTGGCCCGATGGAAATGCATTGAATTGGCGCTTCGAGAACCGATGCAACCTGTGATTCGATTACTGAAGCCCCGCAATAACTGGTGACGTATGGCTTGTGTGCGAAAACGGCGCGGCAAATATGTGGTGGACTGGCGTGATGGAGCGGGAGTGCGCCGCTGGAAGACCTTCGACAAGAAGACCGATGCGGATGCGCACCGTGATAAGGTCGGACCGGAAGCCCGGCAACGTTTGACAGCGACTGTTCCCGCCAGCATCATGTTGAATGACTATGCCGAGCACTGGAAACAATTGATCGGCCATAGCGTGAAGTCGCGGACCTTGGCGCGATACAGTGAAATTTTCACGCAACATATTCTCCCGCGCTTTGAGAAGGTCGCAGTTCAAAAGCTGGAGCGAGGACGTATTAAGCTCTTGCTCACTGACAAGCTCGACGAGGGACTTCAAAAGCGTACCGTCCGCAATATCCATGCGGTATTGAGAACCATGCTGAATGCTGCGATTGACGATGGTCTTCTCAGCTCCAATCCAGCGGCAAAATTAGGCCGAACGCTCAAGTTAACCCCATCCAAGGCGACGAGGCAGGAAGAAATCAAAGCCTTCACCAAGGAGCAGCGGCACGTGTTCCTGGCCACGGCGTTGAAGGACACGCCCCGCTACTATCCGCTGTTCTTTGTCCTGGCCGGTACAGGTATGAGATTAGGGGAAGCCTTAGCGCTGCAAGTCGACGATGTGGATCTTCAGGCCAAGACGATCCGCATTGCCCGTGCTTTTTCAGAAGATGGAGCGCTTGATACGCCCAAGTCTGGCCATGGACGAACGGTGGATATCTCGCACTCCCTCACTGAGATGCTGGGCTCCCATATACGGGCGTGCAAGCAAGACACGCTCAAGCAAGGATGGACTGATCATCCTTCGTGGTTATTCGTGAGCAAGGTGGGTACGCCACTCGATCCGGCCAATGTGCGCAAGGGCATGACCCATGCGTTGAAGGCAGCGAAGTTGCCGACACACTTCACCCCTCATTGTTTGCGCCATACGTACGCCTCCATTCTCCTGGCTGATGGGGTCAGCCCTGTCTACGTACAGGAACAACTTGGCCACGCCACGATTGAATTGACGGTCTCCACCTATGGTCGATGGCTGAAGAAAAAAGCCCCTGGTGCGCTGGATCGCCTAGACTCAATCGAGGTGAATTACGTCGCCGCTCAGGTGAGTGGTAGCAAAGTGGTAGCAGACGGGGCCTATGCACACAATCCCTCGACCGGAGAGATGGTGCAACTGCCTGAAATTCCTTGGAGAGGTGTGGAGCTGGCGAGAGGAATCGAACCTCCAACCTGCGGTTTACAAAACCGCTGCTCTGCCGATTGAGCTACGCCAGCATCCCAATGATTTTAACGAGTTGCAGTTTTACAGACTCTCGACCTTGGGGTCAAGTGTTCCGGGCGTGTTCTCTTGAAGATATTTCCCAAGTCTATTGGCCGCCTGTGTGAGGTCCTCTTCTCTGATCTGATTGTATCGTTTCAACATCTGTGGGGACGTATGGCCTACAATCTGCATGGCTGTAGTGGTATCAATTCCAGCTCTCCGCAGGTTTGTTGCAGCACAATGCCGAAGGTCATGGAAGCGAAAGTCACTTAAGCCTGCCTCTGTCAGGGCTGTTCTAAAGGAGGTGCGAAAATCCTTCAATGGTTCCCGGTTGTACAGAAACACCTGTCTCGTCGAGAGACTGCGTATTTTGGCTAATCGATGCAACGTCGCTTTCACATCCGGCGTCATGGGGACTTGTCTCGGCTTCTTTGTCTTCGTGTCTTGACTCCGTAGGGTGATAAAACCTCTCTTGAGGTCGATGCGGTCCCACGTTAAGCCGACAATTTCACTCAGACGCTGTCCAAGCTGGTATGCCGTCAACAGCACTGGGCGAAGATGAGGCTTTGCCACCTGATAGAGTCTGCTCCATTCCTCCTCGGTCAGTACTCTGTCCCGTGCGTTCTGCGGATCGGGCAGGGGAACCCTTGCAGCAGGGTTGACCTGTAAAAGCCCCCGTCGGATTGCCACGTTCAGGCAGTGCTTGAGCACAATATGGTCATTGTTCAAAGTCTGAATACTCGGCTTTTTCCCATTCTTCTTCTTCCGCTGTTTTCGGAAGGCTTCGACATCGGAAGGTCTGATCTCGGTTAAGACCTTGCTACCGAAGAAGGGAACCAGCTGCCGCTCCATGATTTCGAGTCGATCTTGGTAGCTGCGGAGTGTCTTGATGGATTCGAGATCCAGGTAGGCCGTTGCCCATTCCTTGAAGAGAATCGGCTTGGCCTGTTCGGTTTTCTCGTGGCCCAAGAGCAAGCGCGTTTTGATCGCGGCTTCCATCTCGCGAGCGATCGTCTTGTTCAGGCATCCGACTTTCCATCGCTTCTTTTTTGCGCCGGGTACGCCACTCGCAAGGCTCCAGGATTTACCGTCCTCACTTTCCCTCACACGGAACTCCACATAGTAACTATCGCGCCGCTTAGTGAGTCCCATGGCTGTCTCTCCGTGGTGTGATCGTGTGCTGATCGATCCAGGCGTCCAGTTGAGCTTGCTTGAACTTCACCAGCCGCCCGATTTTGACGTACCCCAGTTTCCTTGCGGAGACCCATCCGTACAGGGTCAATTTGGATATGCCTAAATACTTCGCGGCTTCATCCATTGTCAAAAGATTATTCATGGCATTTCAGACCGGCCTTTCCTTCCTGCTCTACTGAGGTCGAGTGAGCCGACCGACAGCTCCGCACAGCTCTTGAGAGTGGCACTTATGAGAGGGTTCAGAATTATTCACCATACCGAAAAGGTAGGGGGCACAAAGAGGAATATCGGACGTGTTTCTGCTGAGGCGTCGCTGGCTTGCGCTTGGCGAGAGGCTTCGGCAGCCACGCATCTGAGGCACCGCGTCTGAAGACGCCGTGCCAGCTCGGCGCACCGTCGCTCCGCGGCGCACGGCCCGACCGTGCGGAGAGTACATCCGTCGACATGAGAGGGTGTGGCACGCCCAACGCAACCGCGCTACCGCACGGTGTTGAGAAGAGGTGTGCGAGTTCGGTGTCTGAGTCCGTTCATGGTCGGCTCGGCTTTTCGATGGTGATCGAGGAGCAGGGTGAGGGTCACCATCACAGGGTGAGGAACTGCGAGTGCCGCGTCACGCGGTCTGAACAACTGCGCAACCACAGAACCCCGCGTAGTATTGCACTTGTTTCGATTATTGCGATTATTTCGATTGGCTGCTATATTACTTAACAGTAAGTAATAGGAGAGCCCCCATGACCACTTCGACCAGAGAACCGATTGTGCCGACCGCAGAGGACGCTGCGCTCGCAAAAAAAGCGCTCCATGCCTTGGCATCGCATCAAGACCAGTCCATGGATCTCCACGTTCAGATTATTCAGAAGCGGAAAACCCCTGAACGTCTGTTTTTGCCTCCGTCGGCTGTGCGACTCCTCTTCACCATCCTTGACGAAATGTCAGCGGGCAATGCCGTCACACTGATTCCGGTCCATGCCGAACTCACGACGCAAGAGGCTGCCGATGTGCTGAATGTGTCCCGTCCGTTCCTCGTGAATCTGTTAGAGGAGCAGAAAATCCCGTACCGCAAGGTGGGCACCCACCGGCGCATTCTCTTCGCCGATCTCATGCGCTACAAACATCAGATCGACGCGGGCCGTCGTGCGACCCTCGATCAACTGACCGAAGACGCGCAAACACTGAAGATGGGCTATTGAGTGTGGCCACCTTCACCGCGCTCTACGATGCCTGCGTTTTGTATCCCGCTCCTCTCCGTGATCTGCTCCTCGAAATGGCTCTCACGGATCTGTTTCGCGCCAAATGGTCCTCACACATTCATGAGGAGTGGATACGGGCGGTGCTTGAGGATCGACCAGATCTCACTGCTGTGCAGCTCCGTCGCACGAGAGACCTCATGGATCTGCATGCTCGCGACTGCCTCGTTGAAGATTTTGAGGAGCTGATTCCCTCCCTCATCCTGCCAGACCCGAATGATCGACATGTCCTGGCGGCCGCCATTCGCGGGAGGGCTGACGTCATTGTCACCTACAACCTCACGGACTTTCCCAACAAAGAACTCCAGAAATACGGCATCACGTCCCAACACCCCGATGGGTTTCTGCTGCATCTCTTCAATCTGGCACCGAGCATTGTCTGCGCCGCTGTCAGCACGCATCGGGCGAGGCTCAAACATCCTCCCAAGACTACGGCCGAATATCTCGAGACGCTGGAACGCCAGTCCTTGACACAATTCGTAGCGGCGCTTCGTCCGTACGCCGTTCGTCTCTGATTCTGATCCCTTCTTTCACAACCGTGGTGGGGCTTACCCCGGCAGCCTCGCGAGAGCCGTTCGGTCTTCCACTACGTTCAGCGACCATCTGACGCTTAGTCGGTCGCCTGCTGGCCGACAACCGCGTCAAGCTCAAGACCGCATCGAAGCCGACTCGCTGACTCTCTTCCGCCGTGGCGAACGGGCTTAGTCTCTTTGATCTGTGAGCAGGACCTTCTCGCCTCGTCCGTTAAATCTGCTCTATCATGCTTTGCTATTGGTGAGCGGGGCCGGCTTGTGGTTTCAGGGCCGGTGCCTGTGCGCATCCGGCCGCCGCTCTGGCTTTCCGCCGGCGGGCTGCGTCGATCATGCCCGCGCGCTGCCTCTGACGCAGCTATCTTCCGCGGTCATTCCTCCGCTTCGCGCCCGCCGGCCCGCCAGGAGCGGCGGCCTCTCTGTCTCCTT
>CXWL01028732.1_pt1 | contig 10228 bp, 12 predicted proteins | sample 590931 | NCBI WGS metagenome assembly CXWL01 (sample SAMEA3498368, study PRJEB10139) | groundwater metagenome | biome: water well; material: biofilm material | place: Germany | collected 2015-04-27
TGATCGCTACTGGAGCGAACAAGACCCCAAGCGCCCGGGAACCCGCTTCATCTGCAGCGGACGTGTGTTGACGCAAGTGAGTGACTGTAGCGACCGGTTTTTAGCCATCCGAAAAACTGGTCTTGAGCAGTTCCGGCACGAGTATTTCGTCCTCTTTTTGATCGCCCATTTTCATAAGGCCGCCATGCTCATGCTGTCCGACCGTCTCGTTGATGCCCTCAACCGGCTAGAACCAGGAAATCTAGAATCGGTCAGAAATTTTAGGCACATGATTCAGCAGATCCTCGGCATGTTCCTGCGTTTTACTCATCGGTATTGGTTCCAAGACGTATCGGAACATACCCAGGTGAAGGAATTGTTTCGGATGACGAATAGGCATCTTGGAACAGCCCAGCTCTACACCGAGGTTCGGGAAGCGATTGAAGATATGAGTCAGTATCTGGATAGTGATGTGCTGCGCCGACAGGGAGAAACGATGGTGCGTCTGACCGTCGTGACTACGGTTGGGTTGATCGGCATGGCAACGACGGGCTTCCTGGGCATGAATTTAATCGCCGAGGCGGATAGCCCATTTATCAGAAAGCTCTTCATGTTTCTGTGCGTCCTGATCCCAACGACAGCCGTGACCGTGTACACGGTGCTGAAATCTCGGCGTTTGTCAGAATTCCTGGAGAAGGTCTCCGATGAGCGCGCCTTGGTGAGAGTCAAGTTTGCAGCATTCCTTAACGTATGGAGAACCAAGCATGACCGGTTACATTGAAACGGTGAAGTGCAGGGTAGATGAGATATCAAGAATGAGGGATGGATTTCATCTCTGTGCATCGAGTCGGCATGGAGGCTAACGCAGCGAGGCTTCCCCGCATATCTTTTCAGTGCTGGCCAGCCGGGAACAACAATATCGCATACTGATCGCCCAACAGCGATCTGCCGTTCCGCGTCGATCAGGGTGATGGACTGTCCATCACCATTTTAACATTCCAGCTCTTAGTCACTGAGAGCTACCAGGTTAGCAGACACAAACGCCACATCTCAGGACCTCCGCCACAATCTTTAACGAGGCCGTTACCAGTTGTTGATCGCGTTGTAATGGTCCGATGCGACAGTCATCACCGGTAAAGGACCGTGGTAGGTGAGATGTCAATGCTACATTCATTTACGCTCAGGCAGGAGGAGATTCTATGTCGATCATCGATGATGAGGGTGTAAGCAATACGTCTGGTAATGAACATTTCCAAGACATTGTGGACACACGCCTATCCCGACGCAACTTCTTGACAGGCGGTCTCGCGACGGTCGCGGCGGTCTCGTTGGGCGGTGTCGAAGCGCTGTTGAACGCTGTCCCTGCCGCAGCCCAGGAGATCGAAGAAGCGGAAGACACGGATGTGGGGAGAGAAGGACGTTGGGGTCAGCGGCCGATGCTTGGATTCGAAAGTGTGGCGGTCTCTTCTGCCGATGAGGTCGTGGTACCGAAAGGGTACACAGCCGAGGTACTCATCGCCTGGGGCGACCCTGTCTCGAATGGGCCAGCGTTCAAACAGGATGCCAGCAATACGGCTGAGGAACAAGCGCGTCAGTGGGGCATGCATAATGATGGGATCGTGTATTTCCCAATTGTCAGGTCGCAGCGTGGGTTGATTGTTCAGAATAATGAATATACAGACGATGGCCTCCTCTTTCCGGACGGTGTGAACAATTGGACGGCGGAGAAGACCAAGAAATCCCTGAATGCTCATGGTGTATCGATTATCGAAGTAGCCAAGCGGACCGGTTTCCACTTTGACTTAGGACGTCGTCGAGGTAAGTGGGATGTCGTGCGACCGTCTCGCTTTGCGCGCCGCATTACGGGTATGACCCCGATCGACATCGGTGGCCCTGCAGCCGGCGATTCCCGGTTGGTGACCAGCGACGATCCGACCGGCACGCGTGTGCGCGGCACCCTCAACAACTGTGCCATGGGCTATACCCCCTGGGGAACCTATTTAGCCTGTGAGGAGAATTTCAACGGCTATTTCCGAAAGAACGGCCCGCAAACGACCCTGGAAAAGCGCTACGGCATTACCGCAGCAGGGTTCGGCTACCTTTGGCACACAACCGACAAACGGTTTCGCGTCGATGAAGAGCCCAATGAGCCCAACCGGTTTGGCTGGGTCGTGGAGATTGATCCGTTCCGACCTCATTCGACTCCGGTGAAACGCACGGCGTTGGGCCGACTTAAGCACGAAGGGGCCTGGGTGCAGGAGGCCCGGAACGGCCGTGTCGTGGTCTACATGGGCGACGACGAGCGAAACGAGTATATCTATCGCTATGTGTCGAACTTACCCTGGCGTCAGGCGCGCGCGCAGGGGATCAACCCTCTTGACGACGGGATTCTCTACGTCGCCAAGTTCCATGCGGATGGTACGGGCGAATGGCTGCCGCTCACGCCGGACAATCCACGTCTCGCGGGATGGTCCTTGAACGACGTTCTGATCAATACCCGCGGAGCCGCCGATGCCGCCGGTGCGACCATGATGGATCGTCCCGAATGGATCGATACATTCCCTAAGGATCTGACGGCCATCGCGACGTTGACCAACAACAGCCGGCGTGGCACCACCCCAGAGTCGGTCAACAATCCCGACGGCTCTACCGCCGCCGGCTCGGCCCGTCCGCCGGTGGACACGGCGAATCCACGCGCCATTAACAATTACGGCCACATCATCCGTTGGTATTCTCGCCAGGATTGGACGGAACCGACCTTCGGCTGGGACATCTTCGCCCTCTGCGGCGATCCCGCAAACCCGGCTCACGGCTCCACGATTTTCGGCGACAAGTACGGATCGCCGGATGGCATTTATGTCGATCCCAGCGGCTTGCTCTGGGTTCAGACCGATGTGTCAACTTCCACAATCAACGCCGGCGCCTATGTCGGTTTCGGCAACAACCAGATGCTCGCGGCGCATCCTGAAACCAGAGAGACCCGACGATTCCTCGTCGGTCCGAGCCAGTGCGAAATTACCGGTGTGTTCATGACGCCGGATCGGCGAACTATGTTTGTCGGGATTCAGCATCCGGGCGAACGACCGGACGACTTGCCGGGTGATCCGCTCAATCCCAAGCAGTTCAGCTCCTGGCCTGACGGCCCGAACGGCGGTCGACCGAGGTCGTCCCTGCTCGTGGTGACCAAAGACGACGGTGGGAAGATCGGCAGCTGAGATTTCTACACGTGTGGTGGGCCCTTGGACCAAAAGGTCTGAGGGCCCACTCTGCAACGAGGATGAGATGCTGTCTCGACGATCTATCCCAACAGTACAGTGGAGAGGAGAGAAGTTCAGATATCAGTCTCCATCTCGAGGACAGCAAGCGCCCATGTCCAGGCGGCCCAACGCTCCTATGGCCTTGCGCCGACAGATGGTGGTCAGCAACTTAGTCAAGTACGTGAAGGAAATTCAGAAGCTCGATGATGGGTATGCGTTGCGGTTTCACCGGCCGGATGATTCGGAAGATCTGATTGGAAGAATTGCAGACTACATCGTGTTTGAAAGTCTGAACTCTCCGCAACTCACGTTTGCGATCGTTCAGGGACCAAGGGCCAACGCCTTTTGGTTACAGGTACGCGGTCTGGCATCCGACAATCACGATGTCACATCACCGTCAATCCCATCCGATTCGACGGTGTCTCCTTTGGTCTGAGACTCAGCACAGCGGGTCACTTCTCGGTCAGCGCTCCTCAATGATTATTGCGGATCTATTCCAGGTAGACCGATTACGTCTATAGATTGAAGTTCGTGGGCGCCTGGGCCGTACAGATCGTTGGCGTCGGCGGTTCATGAGGATAACATGATCGGTCACGTCCCCACAGTGAATACAACGCATCACGAAAAGTTTCTCCCCTCCCTCAGCAATGATCTCGGGTACGTTCATGCCGGCACAGCGTGCGCATGGCATAGCCACCTCCTTCATCGAAAGTAGACCTTCCGTTTAAGTCGCGCGTGCCCCTTCTTTTGAAAGAAAGGGCAAGCATGGAGGAGCCAGGCACTGGCTTGGGAGGGCAGGTCGGCCCCCCCCCCCGGGGCGTCATGCGATTCGTCGTCAATGTCCGTAGTGTTTACGCTCCATGCGTGCAAGGCAAGATACGCAAAAGAGCGCATCCGGCTGAACCGTCAGCCGAGCATAAGGAATCGCCTTCCGGCACCGCCGACAGCATCCATAGCTCTTGGTCTGCGTCAATTGTAGAGCGTGCTCAATCCGCTTGAGCCTCGCGATCATTCTCGTCCTTACCTGTATGGCCAGATCTTGCTCGAAATCGTTCGATGCCTGATCTGCAGGGTCTGCATAACATGCTCGTTCGGACGGCGGAACAAGCGAGAAGTTCCACTCGGTCAGCAGTGAGGTGCGTTGCCGGCTGAGTTCCTCTCTTAATCGTACGCGCTTGGTCATGTGGTCCACTCCCGTGAGCGCGGGCAGTTTGCTGTGTGCGCTCACTCGACTGCCATTTGGTTGTGCACTAGGGGCCTCCCCATAATCTCTTGAGGCCAGTGATACAGCAGGGATGGCAACGTTTGGTTACAGAGAGTTTACGTCTATGTAAAAAGTTTCCTAGGGGTCTTGTGGAGGCAGTGTCACGATTGACTAATCAATAATTGTTGATGTACTTAAGGAGTCAGGACAGCGACCCGGACGAAAACAAGGGAGAGGGCCGTGCGTCACTTTCATGCGCTGTCGGATGAGATGCGAGTGTGAATTCTAGGGCAACTTCGGAACGATGAGCAGCGGAAACGCATTGCTGTTCCGTCACATTGTTGAATCACCAGAGGACATTCATCATGGACATCGCAATAGCATCAGGCCCGCCAGCGGAGTTTCTCCGGAAGCGGTTGAATCTGTTCGAGCGGTATCTCACGATATGGATAGCGCTCTGCATGATCGTGGGGGTGCTGCTGGGGAAATCGGCTCCCGGCGTCGTCAGATGGCTGCGTGGTTGGGAATTTGGGGAGGCGAGCCATGTGAATGCCGCCATTGCAGTACTCATCTGGTTCATGATCATTCCGATGATGATGAAGATCGATCTCGCATCCATTCGCAATGTGGGCAAGAGACCGACGGGATTGCTGGTGACTCTCTTCGTGAATTGGATCGTCAAACCGTTTTCGATGGCCTTCTTCGCCTGGGTGTTTTTTCGATTCGTGTTCTCGGCCTGGATTGCTCCGAGCGAGGCGGATCAATACATTGCCGGAACCATTATTTTGGCTGCGGCCCCCTGTACCGCCATGGTATTCGTCTGGAGCTATCTGACCGACGGTGATCCCGCCTACACGCTTGTCCAAGTCTCCGTGAACGATTTGATTATGCTGGTGCTCTTTGCCCCCATCGTCGGGTTCTTAGTCACCGGTGCCTCGGCGTTGACAGTCCCACTTCCGGTCTTGCTCTATTCCGTCTTGGCGTTCATCGTCATTCCGCTCATCATCGGCGTGGTTTTGCGGCATTGGTTCATTGCTCAACAGGGCAAAGCCTGGTTCGAGGATCGTGTGCTCTCTCGATTTGCTCCGATCACTATTATCGCCCTCCTTGCGATGCTGGTGTTATTGTTCGCGTTCCAAGCCGACAATCTCACCGGCAAGACATGGCATGTGGCGCTCATCGCCGTTCCTATTCTAATCCAGGTCTATTTCAACTTGTGATTCCCCGTAGCTTGCTACGGGGTTCAGTTCTGTTTCCGAGAAGTCTTCGAAGCTATGTTCTGTGATACCCCGCAGCTTGCTGCGGGGAGCTTCATTGGCCTATGTGCTGATGAAGTGGCTCCATGTGCCACATTCGGTGGCGGCGCCGGGGGCATTGATCGGCGCGAGCAATTTCTTTGAGTTGGCGGTTGCAACGGCCATCGCCTTATTTGGGCCGGAGTCGGGCGCTGCACTGGCAACCGTCGTGGGAGTGCTGGTGGAAGTGCCGGTCATGCTCTCTGTCTGTGCCTTCTGTAATCGGACGCGGACCTGGTTTCCAGTGGAGCAGCCGGCATGAAACCCACCGTCCTCTTCTTATGTACGGGCAACTCCTGCCGCAGTCAGATGGCGGAGGGATGGCTACGCCACTTGGCTGAAAACCAGTTTGAGGTTCTGAGTGCGGGGACCAATCCGGTCGGTGTGAATCCGCGAGCTGTTGAGGTGATGGGGGAGGTGGAAATCGATATCTCTCGTCACCGCTCGAAACACGTTGCCGAGTTTCAAGGGCGACATCTCCACTATGTCATTACGGTCTGTGATCATGCCCACGCATGGTGCCCGACGGATCCCAGAGGAGACGTCCAGTTGCATTGGAGTTTTGATGATCCTGCTGCTACCCAAGGTTCCGATCCTGCACGCTTGCAGGTCTTTCGCCGAGTACGTGATGAGATTGCTGAACAGGTCAGAAGGTGGCTGCGAACGGCGGATCAATCAGCGAAATCTGGTTCACCATCTGCTCCCCGATGTTCATGACCGGAGGAGACGGTGAAAAGGTGGAGGGGATGAGTGAGGTTCGTGAGTTTCTACGTAATGGTCTCAACTTCGGACAATGCAGGCGAATTGACTATACTTGAGGTTGATCCAACAGTTTGTATCCAAGCGTCTTGACCGAGACAATCGAGTCATTGAGGAGCGGCACTTTCAGTTTCAATCGCCGAACATGGACGTCAACGGTTCGCGTTGTCCCATAATAGTCGTAACCCCACACTTCATTTAGCAGTACCTCCCGCGTCAGTACCCGTCCAGGGTGACGTAAGAGATGCTCCAGCAGTCCAAACTCCTTAGCTGTGAGCAGCACTTCGTTCCCTCTGACCGTCACTTCATGGCGCGTCAGGTCCATTTGGAGAGAATCGTACACTAAGGACGTTGGTTTGTGATCGTTTGTCCGTTCCAGCCGACGGAAGAGGGATTTGATCCGAGCCACCAATGTCTTGGGGCTGAAGGGTTTGGTGACGTAGTCATCGGCTCCGAGCTCCAGTCCGACAACCGTATCGGACTCTTCGTTCTTCGCCGTGAGCATGATGATCGGCAACAGCGCGGTCTCAGGCTTGTGCCGGAGTGTTTTGCATACCTCCAATCCGTTGAGGTGAGGCAACATGAGATCGAGAATCACCAGATCAGGATGCTCAGACGCCACGAGCTTCAACGCTTCAAGGCCCGTTGTGGCGAGGCAGGCGTGAAATCCATCCTTCTCAAGATAGTGTTTGAGCAACTGTGCAATATCCTGTTCGTCTTCGACGATGAGAATTTTCTTGGGACGTAGTGAACTCACGGAATCTCCCCAATCATTCTTCCTGAAGCTTGCACGAACAAGCATACGCTTTCTACGTTACAGGCTTGTTACAAATGGAAGAGATGGGATGGCGAGGGTGCGAGGGGTGTGAAACGGCCGTTTCAGGCGATCGGTTCATTCAAGCGGATGGTATAGAGGTAGTGGTACAGACCCTTACGCGCGAGAAGCTCTGTGTGAGTACCTTCCTCGACCAATTTCCCCTTATCCAGGACCAGAATTCGGTCGGCCCGCTGAATGGTCGACAGTCGGTGGGCGACGACGAAAGTCGTGCGACCTTCCATGAGGCGCTGAAGGGCTTCCTGTACCAACCGTTCCGATTCGGTGTCCAGCGACGAGGTGGCTTCGTCCAGTAGTAAAATACGAGGATTCTTTATAATAGCCCGAGCGATCGCAATGCGCTGGCGTTGTCCTCCTGACAGGTTGACGCCCTTCTCGCCGACCAGGGTTTGGTATCCATCGGGCAAGCCAAGGATGAAGTCATGAGCATGCGCGGCTTTGCTCGCTTCCCATACCGCAGCTTCGTCCGCGTCCCTCTTTCCGTAGCGAATGTTGTCGAGGATGGTTCCTCCAAACAGGATGGTCTCCTGTGGGACCAGTGCAATCTGTCGATACCAACTTTCAAGGGTCACGTCGCGCAGATTTTTTCCGTCGATGGTGAGGCGCCCTTCTATCGGATCGTAGAACCGGTGCAGCAGATTCATCATCGTGGTTTTCCCGGCGCCGGTTGGGCCGACGAAAGCGACCAATTCGCCAGGCTTGGCTTCAAACGACAGATCCAATAAGACCGGGTGTTGAGGGTCGTAACCGAAGCTGACTCTCTCGACTCGGACGTGTCCTTCGACGGTGGAGAGACTCTGCGCCGTGGGTTGATCCGCAATTTCCGGTTGTGCATCCAGAATCTCAAAGACCCGTTGCATGGCTCCCTGCGCCTCTTTGAGCTGCGTAAAGATGCGGGCTCCTGAGCTGAATGGGCCGATGAGGATGCCAGCAAAGAGGACGAAGGCGAACAGCTCCCCCGGCGTGACAGTCCCATCGATGACCTGTTGACCGCCGTACCACAGCACCGCTGCTGCCGCGGAAAAGGTGACCAGGCTGATCACGGGAATGAACACGGCCATGATACCTGCCCGGTGCAGTGCGAGACGAAGCATCTCGCTCATCTGGGTGGCGAAGCGGGTTTCTTCCCGCTGTATCTGCACGAAGGATTTGACGATTCGAATGCCGGAAATCACTTCTTCGACGAGAGTGCTGAGTGCGGCTGTGTGGTCCTGAATCGAGGTAGACAGGGATTTCAGTCTGCGGCCGAATGCCTTGGCGACCAGGACCAGCAAGGGGAGCAGGATCAGGATCAGGAGGCAGAGGCGCCAATTCATCATCAGCAGAAATGTCATGCCGCCGATGAAGGTTACGAGTTGCTTGACCGTGTCGATCGGGGTTTCCGTGACGATGGATTGAATGACCGCGACATCGTTCATCACTCGCGACAGCAATTCCCCGGTGCGGCGTCGTGCGAAAAAGCTGACCGTCAGTGTCTGCAGGTGGCCAAAGAGATGGTTGCGAAAATCGGCGACAATGTGTTGAGAAACCCAGGCCGTCAGGTAGCTGTGGCCCATCGAGCAGAGCCCCTGCAGGATCACCAGGCTCAGGAACAGGCCGATCGACCGGGTCATCTGGTCGGCATCATGCTGAACAGTAATGACGTCCCAGAGGCTGCCGGCCAGCCGAACCAAGGCGAGATTAATGAGCGCGACCCCGCTCACTAAGAGCCCGGCCAGCATCAGCCGTGTCACATACAGGCGTATGAACGGCAGAAATCGCTTGAAGATCGACATGGTAGTCAGGCGGTGTGTCGGCGCGAAACCGTGCCTTCGCTCAGGGCAACGCTGAAAGAGTACGCTGACGAGGGTGAGAGGAAACGACTAGAGTTGAGCGATCGACTCAATCAGGTTCTTATTGATCGCCACGAAATCCGATCGCTCCTTATCGTCGACGACAACGTCGGTCAGGCTGATAAAGAGACGCACTTCTTCGTTGATCGCGTCGGAGACACGGTTCCGCATCGGAGGGACCAGGTAGTCTCCCACGTAGGTACAATTGACCGTTCGTACGCGGATGCGGACTTTCCTTCCCTCGGCCACGGTTCCCTCCTCCGGCTACGCCGGTAGAACTTAGCTTTTTCGGCGAAGAAACTTTTGGCGCTGGCGCAGCTTCTTATACTTATGCTTGCGCATCTTCTTCCGCCGTTTCTTCAGGACGCTTGACATGTTCTATATCTCCTAAGGAGGGGGGAGTCTAAAAGCTTTCCGCTGAAAATGCAAGGTCACGGCGCCTTTTCCCCTTATGCTATACTGCGCCACCATGTACCTTGAAAGGATTGGTTTTTTACGGCCTCCAGCCATCGTGTGGCTGATTGTGCTTGCTATCGCGATCGTTGGGTGCCCGTCGAAGACCATCCGATACCCAGCAGAGCATGAGCGACTCCTCCGTATCGATCAAGCTGTGGAATCCTTGCGGAGTGCCTATCAACGAAAGAATCAGTCCGAGTTCCATGCCCTGCTGTTGCCGATGGAGCAGCTAGACGAACTGAAACGGCAGGTCGAAATGGACTTCACTGCCTTTTCCGCCATCTCCCTTGAGTTCAAGATCGAACGGGTCGTGCTTGAAAAGGACGATATCAACGTCCTCCTCCATTGGCAAGGGACGTGGAAACGAGACGCCACTGACATGGGGGTCCGACAACGAGGCCTCGCACGGCTGCAATGGGTCGGGACGCACTCGATTCTCCTGCGCGGTGCGCAAGGAGATGTGCCCTTTGGAATGAAGACAAAACAGCTGTTGGCGGAACCTCCCGCATCACAGACCCTCCCACGATAACGATGCCGCGAAGCGCACCGGAAGCAGATTTTCTCGTCATCGGCAGCGGAGTCGCTGGGCTTCGCGCCGCCCTGGACCTCTG
>CXWL01002966.1_pt1 | contig 10227 bp, 13 predicted proteins | sample 590931 | NCBI WGS metagenome assembly CXWL01 (sample SAMEA3498368, study PRJEB10139) | groundwater metagenome | biome: water well; material: biofilm material | place: Germany | collected 2015-04-27
TTTGCCTACGCCGGCCATGGATGAGTGGGTTGGGGGTTGGGGTTGCGCCGTTGTGGCGGGCTCGCCGCCCGGTATTGGTCCTCGGTTCTCGCTGGCGCGAAACTGAGGCAGAGATGTTGAATGAGCGGTCGCCGGCTAACGCGACAATATTTTTTCATAACCCGCGCGGTAATCCGGATATTGCGGTCGCCAGCCGAGTAGACGCTGGATTTTGGCATTGCTGATGATGCGGTCGGCCGCCGGCGCTCCGTCGCGCCGCCCGGCCATTGAACCGTCGAAACCCGGCACCGGTCTTCCGAGCCGCCCCGCCAGCCAGCACACCACTTCCGCGCGCGGCGCGGGAGCGGAGTCAGCCACATTGAAAACCTGGCTGCCGACGGATGGAGGGGCGCTGAGGCAGGAGAGGATGGCGGAGACAATATCGTCGCGATGCGCGAGGTTGAGCCGGTGCCCGCCAGTCCCGGCGAGTTGACCGTGACCCGCCCGCAACTGATCGAGCAGGTGGTGACGGTCCGGGCCATAGATGCCGGCGAGCCGCAGGATAAAATGCCGGCGAACGGAGGACGACGCGGCAGCCTGCAGGAGAGTTTCCGACTCCCGGATGATGGCCCCGTTCGGTGTCGCGCCTTCGGTCGGATCAGTCTCGCCCACTGTCACTCCATCGCCTTGAGGATAGACCGATGTGCTGCTCGTGTAGACCAGCGTGCCGACCGGCACGGCAGCTTGCCCAGCCCACGCGATGATCGATGCCAATCCGCCAACATAGGCCTGCCGATAGGTGTCCGGTCCGCTGGAACTGACGCAATCGACCACATGGTCGGGACCACCCGCGATCTGCTCGTGCCAGTCCGCCGTGGACAAGTCCGCCACGACGACCTTCGCGAGGCCGGCCGCCCGCAATGCCGCAGCCTTTTCAAGGTTGCGCGTCAGCGCCTCCACCCGCATGCCCGCGGTCAACGCCGCCCGGGCCAGCGCGGAGCCGACATAGCCGCAGCCGAAGATAACGAGGCGTTTGCCATTGAGGGAGCGCATTAATTTCCGCCAACAGAAGCCACGGATGGCACGGATGGCACGGATAAAACTCCTGCCCTGGGGATTGTCCGTGTAATCCGNNTTTGCGCCTGTGGATATCATGCGCCGTGCCGGGGTTGAGGTCACGGTTGCCTCGCTTAGCGAGAATCGCCATGCCACCGGCCGCAGCGGTATCACCGCGCACGCCGATGCGGCGCTCTCTGCCGTGCAGGGACAGGCCTTTGACTTGGTTTTTCTCCCCGGCGGGGCCGGCGTGAAAAATCTCCGCGCCGATCCGCGGGTGGACTTGATTGTGCGCCAGCAACATGCGGCCGGACGCTGGCTGGCGGCCATCTGCGCGGCTCCGACTGTGTTGAACGACGCCGGATTGCTCAACGGCCGCCGCTACACGGCACACTTTTCGGTCGCATCAGAGTTGCCCGCCATCCTGGTCGACGAGCGCATAGTCACAGACGGCAAAGTCACCACCTCGCGGGGAGCCGGCACGGCGATCGAATTTGGACTGCATCTTGTCGCTCTGCTGACCTCGGCCGAGAAAGCGAAGGAAATAAGCAAAGCTATTTGCCTCTAAGGCTTTGCACAAAATCGACATTGCCACGCGGAAGGCTCTGCGGTTGCATGGGAGCGGCCCGGATAAGGCCGCTGATTTGCCTGCCAAAGGACTGGATGTCGAATCTGTCGCCTCCATGGAATGGAAGCGACGCGGCGAAGCTGTAACTGGTGAGTTTCCCTTATGGGTGGCATACACGGTATGAACTCAACGCATCTTGACCTTGCCTTTCCCAAGTTGGCCGTAAGCCGAACAGTGCAGCCCCAAGGTCTCTCCCGGGCGGTGGCCTATCACGTCCGCCCCAAGCGCGATTCGGAGATTGTGCAGCGGATCGTCGACACCTTTGCTTTCCCCTCCTTTGCGCGACGTTTCACCGCCGCGCCTGCCTGACGCCATGGCCGAACCCGACACACCTGAGCTAATTCTCGAGGCCGGCCGCTCCAGCCGGCATTATTGGGCCGACCTTTGGCGCTATCGCGAACTGCTGGGATTCCTCGCTTGGCGCGACATCCAGGTCCGCTACAAGCAAACCATCCTCGGTGTGCTTTGGGCCTTGATCCAGCCGGCAGTCACCCTCGCGGTGTTCACCTTTATTTTTGGCAAGCTGGCGGGCATGCCAGCCGGCAACGCCCCCTACCCGCTGCTGGTGCTCTGCGGCCTGCTGCCGTGGCAGCTGTTCGCGGCCGCCTTTTCCAATGCCAGCGGCAGCCTCGTGGCCAACACGCATCTCATCTCCAAGGTCTACTTTCCCCGGCTCATCGTCCCGCTCTCCTCGGTGGCGGTGGCGCTGATCGACTTCGCCGTGGTGCTCGTGCTGCTCACCACCCTGTGCCTCTGGTGGCAGTTTGTGCCCGACTGGCGCGTGGTGCTGCTGCCGCTGTTCATCTTGCTGACCCTGGTTACGGCCATCGGNNATCGGCCTGTTCCTTTCTCCCGTCGGCTTCAGCTCCACCAACCTGCCCAACTGGCGCCTGATCTATTCGCTCAATCCGATGGTTGGCGCGATCGACGGCTTCCGCTGGTGCCTGCTGCGCGGCGAACCCGTGCTCCATCCCGCCAATCTCGCCATTTCGGTCGGCATGGCCCTGCTGCTGTTCGTCTCCGGCCTCTGGTATTTCCGCCGCACCGAACGGACGTTTGCGGACATTATTTGATGGACGACGGACCACTGACAACGAGACCACAAGACCCCCGGTAATGAGAGACTACACCAAAATCGACGCTTGGAAACTTGCAGATGACCTTACGGTGGCAGTCTACCAACAAACCCGGAACTTCCCACGCGAGGAGCTATACGGGCTCACCAGTCAGTTGCGCCGGGCGGTCAGTTCAGTGCCGGCCAACATCGTTGAGGGGTCAGCCCGGGAGAGTCAGAGGGATTACCTGCATTTTCTCCACATTGCCCGCGCATCACTGGCCGAAACCCAGTATTTTTTGCACCTGGCTAACCGCTTGGGCTATTTGAACGAAGCCGATGCTGCCCGGCTTCATCAACATACCAAGCAGGTTTTCGCCTGCCTCCACGGTTTGACCCAGGCGGTTGCGCGTCAAGCCCACGCTCCTGTTCAGCTAGTCCGTAGTCCGTAGTCCCGTAGGCAGTTGTCCTTCATGTCTTCCCCCGTCATCAGTGTGCAGGGCCTTGGCAAGCGCTATCACCTGTCGCACGAAAAGCGGCATGACACCTTGCGCGACTCACTCACGCAGAAGTTTCGCCGACTGGGCCGGCGGCTGGCCGGCGCGGCCACTGAGACCGAGGGCGAGGAGTTCTGGGCCTTGAAGGACGTAAACTTTGCGGTCAACCAAGGCGATGTCGTCGGCATCATTGGCCGCAACGGCGCGGGCAAGTCAACGCTGTTGAAAATCCTTTCGCGCATCACCGAGCCCACGACCGGTCGGGCCGTCATCCGCGGCCGCGTCGCCAGCCTGCTGGAGGTCGGCACCGGGTTTCACCCGGAACTGTCCGGCCGGGAAAACATCTTCCTCAACGGCGCCATCCTTGGCATGTCCCGCGCGGAGATCACCCGCAAGTTCGACGAGATTGTCGCTTTCGCCGAGGTTGAGCGCTTCCTTGACACGCAGGTGAAGCACTACTCGAGCGGCATGTATGTGCGCCTCGCCTTCTCGGTCGCGGCGCATCTCGAACCGGAGATCCTCATCGTTGACGAGGTGCTCGCGGTCGGCGACGCCGCCTTCCAGAAAAAGTGCTTGGGCAAGATGCAATCCGTCTCCCAGAGCGAGGGCCGCACGGTGCTATTCGTGAGTCATAATCTGCCGTCGATCCGCCAGCTGTGCCGCACGGGAGTGCTGATGACCCGCGGCCAGGTCGAGGTGGCCGGCCCCTGCACCCGTGTTCTGGAGGTTTATCAGCACGGCCTGGCCGGCGCAACCGTCCACGCCGTGCCCGCACCGCCCGCCGACCTGTTGGACCTCGCCTACGCCACTGCGGTGTCCATCGAAACCCTTGAAGGCAAACGGGCGTCGGTCTTCAACGTCGGTCAGCCGTGGCGCATCCGTGTCGGCTTCCGGATCGCGAAGGCGCAGGAACAATTGGTCATCGCCATCGGCCTGGCCAGCCCCGACGGCAGCGCTGTCCAGACTTCCTGGTTCCCGCCCCGGGACCTCGCGCCCGGCGACTACGAGGCCGACTTCATCCAGGACCGGGTTACTCTTGAGGCTGGTTCCTACACGACCGTGATCGGCCTGAGCTCGCGCGATCGCTCCCTCCAGCAGTTCCAATCTGAGCGGTTTGATATTTCCGGCGAGACCGTCGCCGGCACCTACGCCCCCACGACCTCGGGCGTCGGTGCCGTGCTCAACTCTATGCGCCAGGAACTGCGCAAACTTCCCTGATGTCCCTCGCCCTCCGCCTCCGCTCCGCCGCCGGCCAAGCGCTGCGGGCCCTCGGTCTCTACCATCCCCTGCGGGACGCNNCTCGTGGAAACCGGCACCTTTTATGGCGATACGCCGTTTGCGCTGCGCGGTTTGTTTGCAGAGATGCACTCCATCGAGCTGGCCCCGGCCCTGCACGAGCTGGCGGTGAGGGAAATGGGCCACCTCACCCACCTGCACCTGCATCAGGGCGACAGCACCTCGCTTCTGCCGCGCATCGTGCCGAGCCTGACCGGCCCCGTGCTTTACTGGCTCGACGGGCATTTCTGTGCGGGCCCATCCGCGCGCAGCGAATGCGACACGCCTGTCTTCGCCGAACTCTCCTATCTGCTGGCCCGGCCCGACGGGCCCGACGTAATCTTGATTGACGATGCCCGGCTGTTCAATGGCCGCGACGACTATCCGACCCTGGACTTCGTGCGCGATTACTTCCGGCTACAGCGCCCCGCCGCGACCTGCACTGTCGTGGACGATATTTTCTGCGCCGCCCCGGTCTGAAATGAACACCGCGCCCCAACCGGTCGACATCTCCGCCTACCTTGCCCGAGCGACGGCGGCGGAAATTGAGTTCGGCCGCCTGTTCCGGGCGGACGAGCCGCTCGTGATCTGCGACATCGGGGCCTGCGAGGGCGAGGACACCGTGCGCTACGCCCGCGCCTACCCGCGCGCCCGCGTCTTCGCTTTCGAGGCACTGCCGGCCAACCAGGAACTGGTCCGGGCGAACCTCACCCGCCATGCCGTGCCCAACGTCGAACTCGTGCCGCTCGCGCTGTCCGACCGCACGGGCGAGGCGGTCTTTCATGTTTCCTCGGGCCGCCCGCCGGAGCTTTTCGCAGGCGAGAACTGGAACTACGGCAACAAGTCCAGCTCGCTGCTCGCGCCCGCCTCCGCCGGCCCGATGCACGGCTGGATCGAGTTCAAGGAGGCGATCACCGTTCCGACGGGCACGCTGGACGCCTTTTGCACGCAGCGCGGCCTCACGCACATCGACTTCATTCAGATGGACGTGCAGGGCGCCGAGCAACGAGTGCTCACCGGGGCCACGGCGATGCTGCCACACATCACCGCCATCTGGCTGGAGGTGTCCGACCGCGAGCACTACCGCGGCCAGACACTGGCCGCTGACATCACGCGGTTCATGCGCGACCACGGCTTCCAGCTCGCGCATTCCGTTTATCTCGGCGAGGCCACGGGCGAAGGTGACCACCTTTACCTCAACCTGCGGCACCCGCGCACCTGGCCCTATGCCGCCACCCGCCGGCTCCGCGCCACCGCGGGCCGGATCAAGCGCGCACTCCTCTCCTAACCCTCCGCCCCCATGATCATCACCAGCCTAACCGGTGGCCTCGGCAACCAGATGTTCCAATACGCCGCGGGACTCGCGCTGGCCGAGCACCGTCGCACTGTGCTCAAGCTTGACGTCTCTTGGTTCCGCGACGATCCCGCCTATGAAGCACACAACCGCTACGCGCTCTCCTGTCTCAACATTACCGAGCAGTTCGCCACGCAGGAGGAGATCGACCGGGTCCGCGGGGTGCAGCTCACGCGCACGGAGCGCTGGGCGGTCGCACTGGCCCGCACGGTGCGCCTCAACCACTACGCCCGCCGCCACGCCGCCCCAGCCAACTGGCACCAGCCACCCACCTTCGCGTTCTATCCGCAGTTTTTCGAGCAACCGGACAACACCTACCTCAACGGCATGTTCCAGTCGGAGAAGTTCTTTGCCCCGGCCGCCGACGTGCTGCGCCTGCACTTCTCGTTCCGCTATCCGCCCACACCCGAGGTCGCGGCCCTGGCTGCACGCATCCGCTCCGGCCCGTCCGCCGCCGTGCACTTCCGACGCGGCGACTACCAGCGCAACGCCTCCTTCGCCCGCGAGATCGGGGCGCTTGACATCGCCTACTACCACCGCGCGATCCGGCTGCTGCGCGAACGCAGCCCGGAGGCGACGCTATATGTCTTCTCCGACGACATCGACACCGTGGCCCGCGAATTCACCCCGCCCGGGCCGCACGTGTTTGTCCGCTGTGTTGCTCCCTGGCACCCGTGGGACAAGGTCCGGCTCATGGCCCTGTGCGACCATCTCGCCATCGCAAACAGCACATTCTCGTGGTGGGCGGCTTGGCTCAATCCCTCGCCCACCAAGCTCGTCATCGCACCTGGGCCCTGGTTCGCCAACAGCACCTTGGACGGTACCGACATCGTGCCGGCCACCTGGGTCCGCCTCCCTCTGTCCGCCTGAGCATGCGCTCACTGCTTCGCCCTTTGCTCAAATTTCTCCGCCGCTGCGGGGTCGTGATCCTCAGCACCCGCTCTCGCAGTGTCCGCTACATCGATCACCCACCGACATCCGCCTTCGATGATTTGTTGCTTCGCACCTTCCCTGATTTGCATGGTCTCCGCTTCATTCAAATCGGTGCCAATGACGGCCGGCGCGCCGATCCGATCCGAGCGTTCATCGATGATTACGCCTGGAGCGGCATGATGTTCGAACCGCTCGGAGCCAATTTTGCAGATCTCCAGCGCCACCGCGGCGCTTCCCTCCGCCTGCGCCTGCGCCGCGCGGCCGTCGATGTCACGGCGGGCCGGCGGCAGATCTATGACCTGGCCCCCACCGCCACCGCCGGCCAGCCTGACTGGACACGCGGTCTGGCCAGTTTCTCCCGCGAACGGGTGGCCCAGGCAGCCCGGGAGCTGGGCCTACCTGACACCAACATCATTTCAGAGGAGGTTGAGACCGTCACTTGGTCGCAAGTCTGGCAGGAATTCGGCTCGCACCCGTGCGATCTCCTCGTGCTCGACACCGAAGGCTACGACCTGACCCTACTGCGCGCCGCCAACCTCGCGGAACATCGGCCACGCCTCATCCTGTTTGAGCATGCCTGCAACACGCTCGATGAGCGCATCGCCTTCTATCGCGAATTGATCGGGCTCGGCTACGAGCTCACCACCCACGAGGGCGACACCGTCGCCTGCCTGCCTGCCCAGCGTTGAGGATCGCCTTCATCTCGACCATCCTGAGCTATCCGTGGGGCGGAGCCGACACGCTCTGGACACACGCGGCCGAAGTCGCGACCGGGCGCGGCGACCCGTTGTTCCTTTCCGTCTCCCCGCCGGTCGCCAGCAGTCCGCGCATCCGCGCGTTGATTGACACCGGAGCCGCAATCCTGACCCGCGAGCCACTGATCGCGCCACTCTCGTTCGTCACCCGCGTCCGCCGCAAGCTGGGGCTGGCACGATCCCCGGATGTCCCTCTGATCGCCGCCCTCCAGAGCTTCCGACCCGACGTCGTCATCTTCAGCCAAGGCGGCACCTACGACCTCGTGCTCCATCCGCAGCTCGCGGCGTGGCTGCGCGCAACGGGCGTGAAATACCGGATCATCGCGAACTGGCAGGAGGAGCATCCGCACCTCAGCGAGGCCGACCTGACGTTCATCCGCGGCGCCTTTGCGTCAGCTGACAGCCTCAACTTCGTCTCGACCCGCAACCTGGCGGTGACGCGCCGGCACCTCGGGTTGCCGCTGCCCAACGCACGCGTCATCCAGAATCCGCTCCGCTGGCAGCCGGCTGATGTTTCTCCGTGGCCCGCCGGCTCGCCGTTGCGTCTCGCCACGGTCTCCCGGCTCGATGAATCAAAAGGCATCGGCCTGCTGCTGGAGGCCCTCGCGCACGGCGGCGCGCTGCCCGCGTGGCGGCTCGACATCTTCGGGCTCGGTCCGGACGAACCGCGCCTCCGCGCCATCACCGACCGACTCGGTCTCGGCGACCGCGTGCGATTCCGCGGCTATGTCAAGGAGCTGCGAGCGATCTGGGCAGAGAACCAACTTATGATCTCGCCGGCCTTGGAAGACGGCGTGCCCATGACCATTCCCGAAGCCATGCTCTGTCACCGGCCCGTGCTGGCCACCCGCGTCGGCGGAGCCGAGGATTGGCTCGAATCCGGCGTGACCGGATTCCTCTGTCCCGCCCGGAACGCTGAACAACTGGCCAACACGCTGCGCGCAGCCTGCGCGTCCCGCGACCGCTGGGAAGCCATGGGCCACGCCGCCGCCGCGGCCGCCGCCAGCCGCTACCGTCCGGACGATTATCTCAACCTGCTCGCCCCATGCTGAAATCCCTTTTCAAATCGAGCCTCCAAACCGGCCGCCTCTGCCGCCTCCGCCTTGCCGGCGTGCGACTTGCCGCACCGCGACTGCTCGCTGCGAACATCGACTGCCGGCCCGGCCTGGGTGCTGACGGCCCGGGCCGCATCGAGTTCGGCCCGGGCGCCTGGATCGAACAGGGCGCGGTGCTCCATGCTTTCGGCGGATCCATTCGTCTGGGACGGGACTTATTTCTCGGCCCGCACACCGTCATCTACGGCCATGGTGGCGTGGAGATCGGGGACTCGTGCCTCATCGCGATGCATTGCCGCATCGTTTCGTCGAATCACACCGTCCCGCCCTTCGGCACCGACATCCGCTCGCAACCCGACGTGCTGCTTCCGACCAGGATCGGCCGCGATGTCTGGCTCGGAGCCGGTGTCACCGTGCTCGGCGGCGTGACGATCGGTGACGGTTGCATTGTCGGTGCTGGCGCGGTCGTGACCAAAGATCTGCCGCCCGGAGCCATCGCCCACGGGATTCCCGCCCAAGTGCGTGGCTTCCGCAGCGGTTCTCCACGCCAGGTATGATTCTCTCGGTCATCATCCCCACCCACAATCCCCACCCCGGGCGGTTGCGGCGCACGCTCACCGCATTGCGCAAACAGTCTCTACCGGCCGGCCAATGGGAAACGCTCCTGGTGGACAACGCCTCGATGCCTGCACTCGCACTGGCCGACTGGAGCGCAATCGGCCCGTCCAATCTTCGGGTGGTGAGTGAGTCGATGTTAGGGCTCAGCCATGCCCGTCGGGCCGGTTTTCTCAACGGCTCCGGCGATTCTTTTGTGCTGGTGGATGACGACAATGAACTCGCTCCTGATTATCTCGCGGAAACTCTGCGCCTCTTTGCCGCGCATCCCAAAGTCGGTGCTCTCGGCGGCCGCAGCCGCCCGGAATTCGAGCGGTCACCCGAACCGTGGGTGAGGCAATTCGACGGTCTCATTGCCTGCCGCGACCTCGGCGATGCACCGCTCGTCTCGCATGGGTTGCGGAACCCGGCCACCGGGCGGAACGATTATCCGCAATTCGCACCCATCGGCGCCGGTATGGCCCTGCGCCGTGCCGCCGTAAAAAACTGGCTCGACCAGCGCAACGCGGACGCCCTGCCCGACCGCCAGAGCGGGAACCTCTCCTCGAGCGGCGACAATGACATCGTGCTCTGCGCCATGCGCGCCGGTTGGGAAGTCGGTTATTTCCCTGCGCTTTTGCTTATGCATTTGATACCCGCCAGCCGGCTGGAACCGGCGTATCTGGCGCGTCTCAACCGCAGCATCCAGCAATCCTGGATGCAGGTGCTCACCATGCACGACGCCAACCCCTGGCCGCCGCTAACGCCGACCGGTGCTGCTCTGCGTCGGTTGAAGGCGTGGTTCAGCCTCCGGGCGTGGAGTTCCCCCGCGGCCCGGATCCGCTGGCAGGGCGCCTGCGGTCATTTCACGGGCCGGATCAAATCATGAATCTCCCGGCCACCCTCCGCCGGCTCGGTCTCGGCAAACTCGCCCTGGCCCTGTGGCACCGACCCGCCGGCCGGATCCGCGATTCCATCCGCCATGGCGGGCCGTGGGAAGAGCGCCGCACTGAACGCGGCCGCCGCGAAATGGAGGCGGCCGCGCAC
>CXWL01099625.1_pt1 | contig 10227 bp, 10 predicted proteins | sample 590931 | NCBI WGS metagenome assembly CXWL01 (sample SAMEA3498368, study PRJEB10139) | groundwater metagenome | biome: water well; material: biofilm material | place: Germany | collected 2015-04-27
CGGCGCCGTGCATCGTGCGCGGCATCCAGCGGCGCTTGCGCAGGTGCAGGGCGGCAGCGCTGGCCGCCAGCGCAAGTACAAGGGCCAGCGATACGGCGATCCATGCGCGCTTCAGCAGAAGGGCGTTTGGCGTGCCGCCGTCAACCGCTTCCGTCGCCCCAGCCGGGTCAGCGATCCATGTCGATGGCGACAGCGCGGGCGAAGTGGTCTCGCGCAAGGCAATCGACGTACTGGCGAGGCCAGGCGCAAGATTTGCCGGCAGCTCGATCGATACCGTCGATATCACCAGCGGCAGCAGTGGCGCGGCGACAATCGCGGCCGCCCAGATCCAGCGCGTTGAAGTGCGGCGCAGGCGCGCGGAGGCTTCGGCGGCGAGGGCGGCGCCGGCCAGCAGCAGTGTCACCATCACGGTGTAGGCAAGCCAGGCGATCATGACTTGTCCTTCGCGCTGTCGGCGAGCAGCTTGCGCATGCGGGCGATTTCGTCCGCGCCCAGCTTGCGGTCCGAAACCAGGTGGGCAAACAGCAGCTCGGCGGAACCTTTGAACAGTTTGCTGGTGAGGTGGGCCAGGGCGCTCTTGCGGGCTTCCTGCTGTTCGATCGCCGCGAAGTAGCGGTGGCCGCGGCCTTCTTCGGTGTGGCCGGCGTAGCCCTTGGCTTCAAGGGTCCGCAGCACCGTCAGCACCGTCGTGTAAGCCAGTTCGTCCTCGAGCTTCGCCCGCACTTCGGCGACAACCGACGGCCCGCAATCCCACAGGACCCGCATGACATCGGCCTCGCGGTCGGTAAAGATTATGTCCATCGCACCTCCATCTACTATGTATTTAGTAGATCGTAGGCGCGATGTCCGGCGCTGTCAACTATAAGTTTAGTAGATGGGTAGTTCGATGGCGCTTTCCATGCCTGGTGCATGGTAGATGCGCTGGGTGGCCTTGCGGTAGTCGCCCGGCTGCGCGAAGAAGATATTCGGCACGAAGGTCTGTGGATTGCGTTCGTACAGCGGGAACCAGCTCGACTGGATCTGCACCATCACGCGGTGGCCCGGCAGGAAAACGTGGTCCGCGTTCGGCAGCTCGAAGCGGTAGCGCTCCACCTTGTTCGGCGTGATCGCCATCGGCTTGTCGAAGCCCTGGCGGTAGCGGCCGCGGAAGATGTCCATCGAAATGCCAAGCTGGTATCCGCCCATTTCCGGCTGCGCCGACACTTCGTCCGGGTACACGTCGATCAGCTTGACGACCCAGTCGGCATCGGTGCCGGTGGTCGACGCGAACAGGTTCACCACTGGCGCGCCGGCGATCTTCATTGGCGCGGTGAGCGGTTCGGACACGTAGGTCAGCACATCTGGGCGGTCCGAGAACGAACGCTGGTCGCTGACCAGCCACGGCTTCCATACCGACGCGTCGTGCATGCGCACAGGGCGCGGCACGAACGGCACCGGCTTGGCAGGGTCGGACACGTACTCGTCGAACTGCGCGCCGCCGGCCGGCTTGCCCTGGCCCAGCGCGAAGCCGGCCTTCAGGTAGACCGGCTGCATGTTGTTCGACAGCGGCCACTTGTCCAGCTTCTGCCACTGGTCGGCGCCGGTACGGTATGACAGCACTGGAGAGGTGTTCGCCTTTGGCGCGCCGTCGCGCAGGTGCTGGTCGAAGAAGGGTTGCATCACGTCGCGGCGGAACTGCGCCGCGGTGTCGCCGCTGAACTTCAACGGGCCAAGCGTCGAACCCTGGTAATTGACGCCGCTATGGCGCCACGGACCGACGACCAGGTGGTTCATGTCGTTGTTCTTGTCCATGCGCTCGGTGGCGGCATAGGCGGCATAAGGGCCGTAGATGTCCTCCTGGTCCCAGCGACCGACCACGTGCATGGTCGGCACCTTCAACGGGCGCGCGGCCAGGATGCGGTCTACCGCCTGCTCCTGCCAGAAGCTGTCGTAGGCCGGATGCTCGAAGATCTTTTTGATGAAGGGCAGCTGGTCGATGCCGAAGCGCCGGGCGTAGTCCGAGGTGGAGCCCGCGCGCAGTGCGAACTCGTAGTCGTCGTACACGCCGGTCGCCAGCGACGGGCCGTTGCCGCGCGCTGTCGTCTGGTTGGCGAAGTAGTTCAGCATCCGCAGGCGGAACGCGCCGTTGTGGAACCAGTCGTCACCGCGCCAGCCGTCGACCATCGCGCTCATCGGCACCGCCGCTTTCAACGCGGGGTGCGGGTCGGCCAGCGCCATCAGCACCGTGAAACCCTCGTACGACGAGCCGACCATGCCTACCTTGCCATTCGACTGCGGCACGTTCTTGACCAGCCAGTCGATCGTGTCCCACGCATCGGTTGCATGGTCTACGCCTGTTTTGTTGAGTGCCCCGCGCAGCGGACGGTTCATCACATAGTCGCCTTCCGAACCGTGCTTGCCGCGCACGTCCTGGAACACGCGGATATAGCCGCCAGCGATAAAGTTGTCGTCACCTTCCGGCAGTATCGACAGCATGTGCGGGCTGGCATTGCGATCCGCGCGCTTGGCGGCGTTGTACGGTGTGCGGGTCAGCATCATCGGGGCGCCCGTGGCGTTCCTGGGTACGACGATCACTGTGTACAGCTTGACGCCGTCGCGCATCGGGATCATCACCACCTGCTTGACGTAATCCGCGCCTGGCACCTGCACCTCGAAGCGCGCGGCAGGAATGTCCGGCGCCATGGCGGAGGTCTGGGCGGATGCGGGAGCATGCAGGGCGGCGATGAACAGGGAGAGGGCGGACAACTGCAGGGCGATTCGGCGCGACATCGATTACTCCACTGATTAGATGGAGGCATACTACCGAAGCATTGATTGTCGCGCAATCTTGCGCTTACTCCCGTTACAATGCACGTATTGGCAAACTGGGGCACCACCGCATGATCATCGTCCACCACCTGAACAACTCGCGCTCGCAGCGCATCCTGTGGCTGCTGGAAGAACTCGGCCTTCCATACGAGATCAAGAAGTACCAGCGCGACCCCAAGACCATGCTGGCGCCGCCGGAACTGCGCGCCATCCACCCGCTCGGCAAGTCGCCTGTCGTGACCGATGGCGACATCGTTGTGGCTGAATCGGGCGCCATCATCGAATACATGATCGAGCGCCAGGGCGGCAAGCAGCTGGTGCCCGCGCCAGGTACGCCGGACAAGCGCCGCTATACCTACTTCCTGCATTACGCCGAAGGCTCGGCGATGCCGCCGCTGCTGATGAAGCTCGTGTTCGACCGCATCGAAACGGCCCCGATGCCGTTCTTCGTCAAACCAGTGGCGCGCTCGATCGCGCAAAAGGTGAAGGACGGCTTCATCATGCCGCAAATCCTGCAGCACCTGGCTTTCCTCGAAGCGGAACTGGGCAAGAGCACATGGTTCGCTGGTGAAGAATTCACCGCCGCCGACATCCAGCTCAGCTTCGTGATTGAAGCTGCCGCCTCGCGCGGCGGGCTCGATGAAACATATCCGAAGCTGAACGCCTACCTGCAGCGCATCCATGCGCGGCCTGCGTATCAGCGCGCACTCGAACGGGGCGGACCGTTCACGATCGGGAAGTAAAGCACGATGGGCAAGCTGCTTGCGATCGACGGACTGAATATCGTCCGCCGCGTCTACGAAGCCAGTCCCGAACCGGACTCTCGCGAGAAGGCCGACATCGCGCTGCGCCATGCGCTGTCGTCGTTCCGCAACCTGCTGCACGCGCACGCGCCGACGCATGTGCTGGCCGCGTTCGACTTCGGCGGCAGCACCTGGCGCCACGCGCTGTACCCGCGCTACCGCGAGAATCGTGCGCCGATGCCATCCTGCCTGCGCGAAGCGCTGCCCGGCTTCCACGACAAGCTGGCGCAGGCCGGCCTGCACGTCGTGATGCTGCCCGATGTCGAGGCCGACGACGTGATCGGCACTGGCGTGCTGCGCTGGCTGGAAGAAGGGCGCGGCGATGCCATCATCGCCACCACCGACAAGGACCTGCACGGCCTGATCGCGCAAGGCGCGCTGGTGTGGGATCACTTCAAGGGCGAGTGGCACGACGACGCCTGGGTGCGCAACAAGTTCGGCGTCGCGCCTGAACTGCTGGTAGACCTGCTGGCGCTGATGGGCGACGTAACGGACGGCGTGCCGGGCGTGTCGAAAGTCGGGATGAAGACGGCGGCCAAGCTGCTCAACGCCTATGGCAACCTGGATGCGGTGATGGCCGGGGCGGGAATACTCAAGACCCCGATCGGCGAACGCCTCCGCGCCGAGCGCGAGATACTGTACCTGTCGCGCCAGCTGGTGCAGCTCAAGACCGACGTGCGTCTCGGTGTAAGCTGGAAGATGCTGGCGTACCAAACATTCTGAGAACAAGGACAATACGAGATGTTGAAGGCAGTACTTGTGGATTCAAACGCCATTTCGCGGGGGTTGCTCAACACCGTACTCACCGACGGCAGCTACAACGTCGTCGGTCACACGCACACGAGCGCCCAGGGCTACGCGCTGCTGCAGAAGCACCACCCGCACATCTTCTGCATCGCGCTCGAGCAGATGGAGGACGGGAGCAATATCGTCGAGCAGATCAGGGCATCGATGCCCAAGACGCTGATCTTCTTGGTGTCGGGTGCGCTGGATGCGGCGACGGTGCAGTCGGCGCTGGCGCGTGGTGTACACGGCTTCATCGTGAAGCCGTTCAAAGCCGATGCAGTGTTGAAGACGATCCGAAATACCGTGATCGCCGTCGTCAAGAAGAACAGTCCGATCAATCCCACGTAGGGCAGACAGGCGCGGAGCGCGCATCCGCCCTGCAGCTCGTGGCTTATTTCTGGACCGAGCTGTCGATAATTCCGCCACCCAGGCAAACGTCGCCGTCGTACAGCACGGCCGACTGCCCCGGCGTCACCGCCCATTGCGGGTCGGTGAAGTCGAGTGCAAAACGATCCATCCCCTGCGGAGTCACGTGGCACGCCACGTCCGCCTGGCGGTAGCGCGTCTTGGCCGACAACGCACGCGCCATCGGCTGTTCGCCTGCAATCCAGCTGGCCTGGCCGGCTTCCAGCGACGCCGACAACAGCCATGGGTGGTCATGCCCCTGCACGATCGACAGCGTGTTGGTCTCGACGTCCTTGCGCGCGACGAACCATGGCTCGCTGGTGCCGTCGTCGTTCTTGTACTTCTTCATGCCGCCGACGCCGATGCCCTTGCGCTGGCCCAGCGTGTAGAACGACAGTCCCACATGCTCGCCCACCACGGTGCCGTCGTCCGTCTTCATCGGGCCCGGCTTGTACGACAGGTAGCGGTTCAGAAAGTCGCGGAACGGGCGCTCGCCAATAAAGCAGATGCCGGTCGAGTCCTTCTTGGCCGCATTCGGCAGCGCCAGGCGTTCGGCGATCTTGCGTACTTCGGTCTTCGGGATTTCACCGAGCGGGAACAGCGTCTTCGACAACTGCGCCTGGTTCAGGCGGTGCAGGAAGTAGCTCTGGTCCTTGGTCGAATCGACGGCTTTCAGCAGCTCGAAGCGGCCCGCGTTTTCGCGCACGCGGGCATAGTGCCCGGTCGCGATCAGGTCGGCGCCCAGGTGCATCGCGTGGTCGAGGAAGGCCTTGAACTTGATTTCAGCGTTGCACAGCACGTCCGGATTCGGCGTGCGGCCGGCCTGGTATTCGCGCAGGAACTCGGCGAACACGCGGTCCTTGTATTCGGCGGCGAAGTTGACGGCCTCGATGTCGACACCGACGACGTCGGCCACGCTGGCCGCGTCGATCCAGTCCTGGCGCGACGAGCAAAATTCGGAGTCGTCGTCGTCTTCCCAGTTTTTCATGAACAGGCCGATGACCTCATAGCCCTGTTCCTTCAGCATCCACGCCGCGACCGAGGAGTCGACTCCGCCCGACATGCCGATCACGACTTTTTTCTTGCTCATTTCAGGTGACATCCGTTTTTAGTGAGAGCCCGCCCTCGAATACCGAGGAGTGGGTATGCAGCAGGTCCAGCGAGGTGCGCTTGCCGGCCAGGTAATCGTCAACGCAGGTAAGCACGATCGGGCTGCGGTGGCGTTCCTGGCAGGCGGCGATTTCGTCGCGCGTCATCCACAGTGTACGCAGGATTCCATGGTCGAGCGGCTGGTCGTGTTCCTTGCCCGCTTCGCCGCAGAAGGTGAAGCGCAGGTAGGTCACATCGGTGCCGCGCCGCTTCGAGGTGTAGCGCGACATGTACATGCCTACCAGCGCGCTCGGAATGAACTCGTGCGCTGTCTCTTCCAGCACTTCGCGGACGACCGCCTGTTCCAGCGTCTCGAGCGGGTCGAGGTGGCCGGCCGGCTGGTTCAGCCGCACGCCTTCACTGGTCTCTTCTTCAATCAGCAAAAAACGGCCGTCGCGCTCGATGATCGCGGCGACGGTAACTGATGGTCTCCAGGTGTGTGGCATGTGCGCCCCTCAAAATTGAAGCCGACATTCTACCTTGGCCCCGCGTGCGTTGCTCACGCGCACACATGTTATGCGGTTTGCCTGGGACAGCGGATAGATCTGATACAAAATTCGCCAGGATTTTGCCGGCTGTGAAACACATGCGGCCCTGAAAACCGCGGATTGCCCTTTGATTAAGGTTGCGGCAAATTGTATTAACAATTTCCGTGTACTATCTTATCAATCAATTCATTTCACGGAGGCATTTATGAGGATAGGCATACCCGCCGAAACGCGGGCGGGCGAAACTCGGGTCGCGGCAACTCCCGAGACGGTGAAGAAGCTGGCGGCGAAGCACCAGGTGGTTGTGCAGTCTGGCGCCGGCGTGGCAGCTTCGGTCATCGACGAGGCCTACGTGGCTGCCGGGGCAACCATCGGCACAGCTGCCGACGCATTTGGCTGCGACGTGGTCCTGAAAGTACGCGCGCCGGACGCCGGCGAACGCGCGCTGATGAAGCAGGGCGCAGTCCTGATCGGTATGCTCAATCCCTTCGATGCCGAGAACATCGCTGCGATGGCCGCATCGGGCCTGACCGCGTTCGCGCTNNGCCGGCTACAAGGCCGTGATGGTGGCCGCGAACACCTACCAGCGCTTCATGCCGATGCTGATGACGGCTGCGGGCACCGTGAAAGCGGCGCGCGTGCTGATCATGGGCGTTGGCGTCGCCGGCCTGCAGGCCATCGCCACGGCCAAGCGCCTCGGCGCGGTCATCGAGGCATCCGACGTGCGCCCGCCCGTCAAGGAGCAGGTCGAGTCGCTAGGCGCGAAGTTCATCGACGTGCCTTACCTGACCGACGAAGAAAAGGAAATCGCCCAGGGTACGGGCGGCTACGCGCGCGCGATGCCGGCCGACTGGATGCGCCGCCAGGCCGAACTGGTGCACGAGCGTGCCAAGCTGGCCGACATCATCATCACCACCGCCTTGATCCCGGGCCGTCCGGCGCCGGTACTCATCTCGGAAGAAACCGTCAAGGCGATGAAGCCAGGCTCGGTGATCGTCGACCTGGCCGTCGAACAGGGCGGCAACTGCCCGCTGTCCGAGCTGAACAAGACCGTCGTCAAGCATGGCGTGTCGATCGTCGGAGAGCCTAACCTGGCGACCCTGGTGGCTGCCGACGCGTCCGCGCTCTACTCGCGCAACGTGCTCGACTTCCTCAAGCTGGTGATCGACAAGGATGAAAATCTGGTGATCGACCGCGAAGACGAGATCCTGAAAGCGACGCTGATGTGCGCTGGCGGCGACGTGCTGCGTAAATAAAGAATAGGACGTAAATCACATGGAAATCAGCCATACCATCATCAACCTGATCATCTTCGTGCTGGCCATCTACGTCGGCTACCACGTCGTCTGGACCGTCACGCCGGCGTTGCATACGCCGCTGATGGCAGTCACCAATGCGATCTCCGCGATCATCATCGTCGGCGCCATGCTGGCCGCTGCGCTCACCGAGGGCCTGCTCGGCCAGGTCGCGGGCACGGTTGCGGTGGCGCTGGCGGCCGTCAACGTGTTCGGCGGCTTCCTCGTCACCCAGCGCATGCTCGAGATGTTCAAGAAAAAAGAGCCAAAGGCTAAAGCGGGAGACAAGGCATGAACTTCATCAGCATGAACCTGGTGACGCTGCTGTACCTGGTGGCGTCGGTCTGCTTCATCCAGGCGCTCAAGGGCCTGTCTTCGCCATCGAGCGCGCGCGCCGGTAACGCCTTTGGCATGACCGGCATGGCGATCGCCAGCGTCACGACCGTGGCGCTGATCCTCAAGCTCAAGGCCGAAATGGCCACCGGCACGATGGGCTACGGCCTGGTGATCCTTGGCCTGGTGGTGGGCGGCGGCATCGGCGCGTTCGCGGCAAAGAAGGTCGAGATGACCAAGATGCCTGAACTGGTCGCGGCGATGCACTCGCTGATCGGCCTGGCCGCGGTCTGCATTGCGGTGGCCGTGGTGTCGGAACCGTGGGTATTCCAGATCACCGAGCGTGGCGTCGCACTGCCATTCGGTAACCGCCTCGAGCTGTTCATCGGTACGTTTGTGGGCGCTGTCACCTTCTCCGGATCGGTGATCGCGTTCGGCAAGCTGTCGGGCAAATACAAGTTCCGCCTGTTCCAGGGCGCGCCGGTCAGCTTCCCCGGCCAGCACATGTTCAACCTCGTCATCGCCATCGCGATTGTGGTACTGGGCCTGATGTTCTGCTTCTCCGAGGGTACCGAGCCGGCATGGACGCCATTTTTCATCATGGCGGTCCTGTCGTTCATCCTTGGCGTGCTGATCATCATCCCGATTGGCGGTGCGGACATGCCGGTCGTGGTGTCGATGCTGAACAGTTACTCGGGCTGGGCGGCGGCGGGCATCGGTTTTTCGCTGAATAACTCGATGCTGATCATTGCCGGTTCGCTGGTCGGCTCAAGCGGCGCGATCCTGTCGTACATCATGTGCAAGGCGATGAACCGCTCGTTCTTCAACGTGATCCTGGGCGGCTTCGGCGGCGAGGCTGCCGTTGCTGGCGGCGCGGCGCAGGAGCAGCGGCCGGTCAAATCCGGCTCGGCCGAAGATGCTGCTTTCATCATGAGCAATGCGGAATCGGTCATTATCGTGCCGGGTTATGGCCTGGCCGTGGCGCGCGCACAGCATGCGCTCAAGGAGCTGGTCGAAAAGCTGACCCACCAGGGCGTGTCGGTGAAGTACGCGATCCATCCGGTGGCCGGCCGCATGCCTGGGCACATGAACGTGCTGCTGGCTGAAGCCGAGGTGCCGTATGACCAAGTGTTCGAGATGGAGGACATCAATGGCGAATTCGGCCAGACCGACGTGGTGCTGGTGCTTGGCGCGAACGACGTGGTGAACCCTGCGGCCAAGGATCCGAAGTCGCCGATCGCCGGCATGCCGATCCTCGAGGCGTACAAAGCCAAGAGCATCATCGTCAACAAGCGTTCGATGGCATCCGGTTACGCAGGCCTGGACAACGACCTGTTCTACCAGCCGAATACGATGATGGTGTTTGGCGACGCGAAGAAGGTGCTGGAATCGATGGTGAAGGCCGTCGAGTAAGCAAGCAGGCGGATGCTTCCTAAGCGGTTTCGACCCGGTTGCGTCCGCCGTTCTTGGCGGCATACAGCGCGCAGTCCGCTGCAGCCAGGGCTTCCTCCAGCGAAGTCCCTGGCGCCATGGTCGCGAGGCCGATACTGATTGTCGCGCGCACGGCGACGCCGTCATCGGTTTCAATCGGGCTGGCGGCGATCGCTTCGCGGATCCGCTGCGCGATCACGACCGCCGTTGCAACCGGCGTCTCCGGAAACAGCAAGCCGAACTCCTCTCCGCCTATACGCGCAATAAAATCGGTGGCGCGCGCAGCGTCGATCATGCGCCTTGCGACCTCGCGCAGCACGGCATCGCCGACCAGATGTCCATGGTCGTCGTTAATATTCTTGAAATGGTCGATATCCGCGATGCCCACGGCTACCGGCGTGCCGCTGCGCTGAGCCCACGCCAGCATCTGCGCCGCTTCGACGTCGAACGCGCGTCGGTTGGCGATGTCGGTGAGCGCGTCCGTCATCGCTTCCTGTTCAAGCCGCGCCAGCAAGGCCGCATGCTTGGCCTCCATCCGGCGGCGCGGCCGCAAATCTTCGATAAAGGCGCCAAAGTAGCGCTTGCCCTGATGCTGGCCCAGGTCAACCGCCTTCAGTCCGATCGGGATCTCGTTGCCGTTGGCGTGCCGGATCTCGAATTCGCGCATCTTCCCCAGGACGGCCGACTTTTTTTCGCCGCGCGTGTAATCAAGCACATGCCCTGCGTGAA
>CXWL01102095.1_pt1 | contig 10227 bp, 10 predicted proteins | sample 590931 | NCBI WGS metagenome assembly CXWL01 (sample SAMEA3498368, study PRJEB10139) | groundwater metagenome | biome: water well; material: biofilm material | place: Germany | collected 2015-04-27
TGCGCGCTGCGCTTGGAGCCGTCCATCACGAACAGGCCCTTGGAGGCGAAGCCGACGCGCTGCATCAGGCCTTCGATGCGGGCCTTCAGGCTGTCGTCGGCGAGCGGGGTGAATTTGTTGAACAGCGGCGCGATGACGGTCGGGAACAGCACCATCATCAAGAGCTGGAAGCCGCTCCACACCATCCAGGCGTACAGCCACCACAGCGCGCCGGTCTTTTCCATCAGGGTCAGCACGACCCAGATCAGCGGCAGGCCGATGACGGCGCCGAGCAGCACGCCCTTGGCCATGTCGGCCAGCCACAGGCCGAGCGTCATCTTGTTGAAGCCGAAGCGCTGCTCGAGCACGAACTGGCGGTAGTAATCGAATGGCAAGTCGAGCAGGCCGGAGATGGCCGCGAAGGCGACCAGCAGGGCGATCTGGTAGCGCATGCCGGGGCCGGTCAGCGGCAGCAGGGTGGCGGCCAGCCATTGCAGGCCGCCCATCAGGGTGAAGCCGATCAGCACGACGCTGGAAAACAGCAGCGCGGCGAGGCCGAATTTGGTCTTGGCGACGGTGTAATCGGCCGCCTTTTGATGGGCCGCAAGGGGGATGCTGGTAGCGAACTCGGCCGGCACCTGGGCGCGGTTGGCGAGCACGTGGCGGACGTGGCGATTTGCCAGCCAGAAACGCAGGATCAAGGTCAAAACAAAGAAACCGACAAACAAAACCGAAAACGCGAGTGAATACATTCTGTGCCTGTGAGAAAATGCAGGATTGATTAGGCCAAGAGAGAATTATGTCACAAGCCACTGAAACAGCCGCACCTGCCGTAGTCCACCGCACCAACGAGTTCAACCTGGTGTGGGTCGACCTCGAGATGACAGGGCTCGAGCCGGACACCGACCGCATCATCGAAATCGCCGTCGTCGTCACCGACATGCACCTGAACACGATCGCCGAGGGGCCCGTGTTCGCGATCCACCAGTCGGACGAGACGATGGACAAGATGGATGCATGGAACAAGGGCACCCATGGCCGCAGCGGGCTGATCGAGCGCGTCAAGTCGTCGACCGTGACGGAAGAGCAGGCCGAAGCGGCGCTGATCGCCTTCCTCAAGCAGTTCGTCCCGGCCGGCAAGTCGCCGATGTGCGGCAACACCATTTGCCAGGACCGCCGCTTCATGGCGCGCACGATGCCGAAGCTGGAGTCGTTCTTCCACTACCGCAATCTGGATGTGTCGACGCTGAAAGAGCTGTGCCGGCGCTGGAAGCCGGAGCTGGTGGCCGGCTTCAAGAAGCACCAGAAGCATACGGCGCTGGCCGATATCCTGGAATCGGTCGAAGAGCTGAAGTACTACCGCGAGCATTTCATCAAGCTGTAAGTCGACGTCCGTGTGGTGCGGCAAATTGCCGCGCCCTCGGCTCGCTCATACTCCGGGAAGCCTGGCAATCGTCCGCCAGGAACGGCCATGCCGACTAACTTCCGCTCCTTCCGTGCCAGATATTACCGAAGCAGAAGCGCGCTTGCTACTGAGTCGTCCCTTCTACCATTGCGGCCTCGAACGGCGTTTCTTTCACAGATGCGCTCAAAGTAGAAATTGACGCGGTGCCACAGGACGCCGCCGCATTCGCCAGCTACGTGGCGGCCATGTCGGCGTTTGTCAGCTGGGAAAAAGCGTGGGAAGCGTGCGAGGTGGACGAGAAGCCCGTCTCGATGGTCAAGCAGGAGCGGAAGGACGAAGAGCCGCAGCGCATTTGGCGCATGCGGCTTTTTTTGCGAGGAGGATATATCACGTTGTGATATAGTTTTCGGCTTTCCGCAATCTTCCGCATAAAAATGACCGCTCCTTCCAAGCGCGCACTGGCCAAGGCCGACTTTGCCGCGCTGTCTGAATTCCGCTACCAGATGCGTCGTTTCGAGCGCTTCTCCGAAAACGCCGTGCAGGCCGAGGGCATCACGCCGCTGCAGTACCTGCTGCTGCTGCACATCAAGGGCTACAAGGAGCGCGACTGGGCCACGGTCGGCGAACTGGCCGAGCGATTGCAGGCCAAGCCGCACGGCGTGGTGGCGCTGATTTCGCGCTGCGAGGCCGGCCAGCTGGTCGAGCGGCGCCCGAGCGCGAGCGACCGCCGCCGCGTCGAGATCCACCTGCTGCCGGCCGGCGAAGCCATCCTGACCCACTTGGCCGAACTGCACCGCACCGAGCTGCGCTCGCTCGACGGCATCTTCGCCGTCCCAACAATTGAAAAGGAAGACCCGCATGAGTAAGCCGGACGCCCGTCGCGATTTCAACGGCGAGGCGCGCCTGCTGCGCATCGCCTGCATGGCCGCCGTCATCGGTGTGCTCAGTACCGGCACCGCGTGGCTGCTGATGCACGCGATCAGCTTCTTCACCAACCTGTTTTTCTTCCAGACCTTGTCGACCGTTCCGGTGTCGCCGGCCGCCAATACGCTCGGTGCGTGGGTGATCGCGGTGCCGGTCATCGGCGGGCTGATGATCGGCCTGATCGCGCGCTACGGCTCCGAGCAGATCCGCGGCCACGGCATCCCGGAAGCGATCGAGGCGATCCTGTTCAAGAACAGCACGATGTCGCCGAAGGTGGCGTTGCTCAAGCCGCTGGCGTCGGCGATCGCGATCGGCAGCGGCGGCCCGTTCGGCGCCGAGGGCCCGATCATCATGACCGGCGGCGCGGTCGGCTCGCTGCTGGCGCAGCACTTTCACCTGAGCGGCAGCGAGCGCAAGGCGCTGCTGGTGGCCGGCGCGGTGGCCGGCATGACGGCGGTGTTCGGCACACCGGTGGCGGCGCTGCTGCTGGCGGTCGAGCTGCTGCTGTTCGAACTGCGCCCGCGCAGCCTGCTGCCGGTGGCGGTGGCGTGCGCGGTCGCCGGCGTGCTGCGACCGCTGATCATGGAGGGCGGCGCGCTGTTCCCCTTGCAGACGTTGCCGATGCAGCCGATCGGCCTCTTGTCATGCCTGCTCGCCGGCCTGCTGTGCGGCGCGCTGGCCTGGCTCATGTCAACGGCGCTGTACAAGGTCGAAGACCTGTTCCACAAGCTGCCGCTGCACTGGATGTGGTGGCCGGCGATCGGCGGCCTGGCGGTCGGCATCGGCGGCTACTTCCAGCCGCGCGCGCTCGGCGTCGGCTATGACGTCATCGCCGACCTGCTGCACAATCACATCGGCGCCGGCGTGCTCGCTGGCCTGCTGCTGGCCAAGGTGATCATGTGGCTGATCGCGCTCGGCTCGGGCACCTCGGGCGGCGTGCTGGCGCCGCTGCTGATGATCGGCGCCGGCCTGGGCGCGGTGATGGCGCCGTACCTGCCGGGCGGCGAGCCGGCCATCTGGCCTTTGGTGTTCATGGCCGCGACATTGGGCGGCATGATGCGCGCGCCGATCATGGCGGTGGTATTCGCGTTCGAACTGACGCAGGACACCAATGCCTTGCTGCCGGTGCTGGCGGCATCGGTGGTGGCGTACGGCTTCACCGTGCTGACCATGCAGCGCTCGATCCTGACCGAGAAGATCGCGCGCCGCGGTTACCACATCTACCGCGAATACGGCATCGATCCGCTCGAGCGCCACAACGTCGCCGAAGTGATGACGGCCAACCCGGTCAGCATCGACGCCGGCGCGGCCATCGACGACGTGCTGCTGATCTTTTTCGGCGAAGGGCAGGTGCACCGCGCATTCCCGGTCACGCGCGCCGGCGTGCTGGTCGGCATGCTCGACCGCGACGCACTGGCGGCGGCGCAGCAGGCCGGCGGCAAGCGCTTGGTGGGCGACCTGTACGGCGTCAACATCCCGATCGTCGCGCTGGCGGCGGAGACCTGCCGTTCGGTGGCGACGCGCCTTGCCGTGCAGGAACTCGAACGCCTGCCGGTGGTCGACGACGCCAAGTCGCGCAAGCTGGTCGGGCTGGTCAGCCGCAGCGACCTGATCAAGGCATCGCTGACCTTGCACGAGGAAGAGCACCAGCGGCAGGCGTTCCGCCACATCCGGCTGCGTTCGGCGCGGGCCGGCGCGCAGGCGGCAGGCATCGGCAAGCCGCCTATGTGATGTGGCGAACAGTCTTGGTGGCGCGCGCGGGGTAAGGTGATTCTTTTACACGAGGAGACTGCCATGACCAAACATACCCCGGACGCACGCGAGCTGCAGCAACAGAAAGAAGCCCAGCAGGCGCAGGAAGAGATTGGCCGCAACCAGCAGAAGGCCGAGCAGGACGAGGTAGCGGGCCGCCACAAGAATGATGGCCAGAAGGATCACAAAGGCGCCGACAAGGGCCCCCGCGGACAATAATTGAATCGCGCAAATGACAAAGCCGGCAGGGGCAACCCCGCCGGCTTTTTTATTCTCCGCTGCACATCAACCCCTGGGGTCAGTGCCGACATTCGGACACGATCTCTTCCGTAGCCGGCCAAATTTGGCTGCTACAGATGGGGCCGTGTCCGAATGTCGGCACTGACCCCCGGGTTTAGAATGGCTTAGCGCATCTGGGTGTAGTTGACCGGGATGAATTCGTAGCCCTTGCCTTCTTTTTCGAGGTGGCCGATGCCGGGGAATTGCAGGTGCGCCGCGCCGACCAGGTAGTGACCGCGCGCAGCCGCGTCGAAGGCCTGGCGGCGTTCGGCGGCAGCGGCCTTCTGGTCGCTGTCGAAGCTGATCGTCACTTCAGGATGGCCGAACTGCACCGCGGCGACGTGGATCAGGTCGCCGATCAGCACCAGCTTTTGGCCTTTGCTTTCGACGACGTAAGTGGCGTGGCCGGGTGTGTGGCCCTTGCCGGAATGCGAGCTGATGCCCGGCACCAGTTCGACGTCGCCCTCGAACGCCTTGTATTTGCCGGCGCTGACGTAGGGATTGAGCGAGGCCATCGCGCCCTTGAAGCCATCGGCTTGCTTGGGGTTCTTGTCCATGTTGGCCTGGCTGAGCCAGTAATCGGACTCCTGCTTCTGGGCGCGCACGATGGCGTTCGGGAATACGCGCTGGCCGTTCGCCACCAGGCCGCCGACGTGGTCGGCGTGCATGTGGGTGACGTAGATCTCGTCGATCTGCTCGGGCTGGTAGCCGGCCGCCTTCAGGTTGGCGACGAACTTGCCCAGCGTCGGCCCGAACAGGCCGGCGGCGCCCGCATCGACCAGCACCAGCTTGCTGCCGGTGTTGATCAGGAAGGCGTTGACCGACGTTTCGAGCGGGCTTTTCACGAACGACTTGGCCAGCGCCTTCTCGATCGCGGCCGGCTTCTCGCCCTGCAGCAGCTTGTCGACCGGCAGGTCGACGGTGCCATCGTTGACGGCGGTGATCTCGAAGTCGCCCAGCATCATGCGGAAATAGCCGGGCGCGGGCGTCTTGACCATCGGGGCGGCGGCGAACGCGGGCGAGGCGAACAGGGCGGCGGTGAGCGCGGCGAGGGCGGTCTGCTTCAGAAGTCGGGTCATGGTGTTCCTTTTGGCGGCGAGGTCGATCGGATGCGCCGTCGCAGGCGCAATGTTGTCACATCGTACATCAAAGCCCGGGTTGCCGCTATTCGGCGGCGTGGCAGCAAACGCACAGCTTGTTACCGTCCGGGTCGCGAAAGTAGGCGCCGTAGTAGTCCGGATGATAGTGCGGACGCAGTCCGGGCGCGCCTTCGCAGGCGCCGCCGTGCGCCAGCGCGATGGCGTGGGCCTGGTCGACCACCGCGCGGCCGGGCGCCGTCAGGGCGGTCATCTGGCCGTTGCCGGCCGCGGCCGGTTGGCCGTCGAACGGCCGTGCGATGACGAACAGCGGCCGCGGCGAATCGGGCGCGACCCAGCCAGCCCAGGGCTTGCCGCTGTCGCTGAATTTCAGCTGCAGGCCGAGCGAGGCCATCAGCGGCGCGTAAAAGTCGAGCGCGCGGTCGAAATCGCTGATGCCGAGGAAAACATGGGAGAGCATTGGGCGCCTGTGATGAGTTGCGGTCAACCGTGTATTTGGACAAACAAGGCGTGCTTCGTCAATGTCCGCGGTTACTATTTTCAGAACTGATGCGAAGTTTGCCATGTTTTTACATCGACGCCACAGCGGCTGCACTCTTTCAGTGCGGATATGCTCTAATTGCGCTCTTCGTTCGATTCAAGGGTAGCAAAGCATGGCAGCGTTGCAGTTGGAATGGCTTGAAAAATTTTTGCCGAAGCCGAATACGGCCAGCGGAAAAGAGCAACTGCGCGCCGGCATCGGCGCCATCGTCGGCCTGATGCTGACCGGCTTCATGAGCTACTTCCTGTTTAGCGGCAAAAGCGGCATGGCGTTCCTGGTGGCGCCGATGGGCGCCTCGTCGGTGCTGTTGTTTGGCGTGCCGGCCAGCCCGCTGGCGCAGCCATGGTCGGTATTCGGCGGCAACGTCGTGTCGGCCATCGTCGGCGTCACCTGCGCCCAGCTGATCGGCAACCCGATGGTGGCCGCGCCGCTGGCCGGCGGCCTGGCGATCCTGTGCATGTTCCTGATGCGCTGCCTGCACCCGCCCGGCGGCGCGGTGGCGTTGACGGCAGTGCTGGCCGGCCCGGCGGTGCACGCCGCCGGCTACGAGTTCGCCTTCGTCCAGGTCGGCCTGAATACCGCGCTGATGGTGTTCGCCGCGCTGGCGTACAACAACCTGACCGGCCGGCGCTATCCGCACACCCAGCAGTCGAGCATGCAGCCGGCGCACGACACGCGCGACCCGGTGCCGACCGAACGTGCCGGCTTCACCCACGAGGACCTCGACGCCGTGCTGAAAAACTACGGCCAGGTGCTCGACGTCAGCCGCGACGACCTCGAAAACATCATCGTCGCCACCGAAATGAAGGCGTACGAACGGCGCTTTGGCATCATCACCTGCGGCGAGGTCATGTCGAAGGATGCCGTTACGGTCGAGTTCTCGAGCGATCTGAAAGAAGCGTGGCGGCTGCTGCGTCACCACAAGCTGCACGCCTTGCCGGTGCTGAACAAGACGCGCCGGGTGATCGGCATCGTCTCGCAGGCCGACTTCCTCAAGCACAGCGATCTCGACGAGTACGTCTCGTTCGCCGAGCGCCTGCGCCGCTTCCTCATGCGCAGCCCGGATACCCATTCCGAAAAGCCGGAAGTGGTCGGCCAGATCATGACGTCGAACGTGGTGACGGCGAAGACGGGCATGGCGCTCGTCGAGCTGGTGCCGCTGATGTCAAATTCGGGCCTGCACCACGTCCCGGTGGTCGACGAGCAGAACCGCTTCGTCGGCATGGTCAGCCAGTCCGATCTGCTGGCCTCGCTGTACGAAGGCCGGCTGGCCCAGCTCGGCCTCGCCAAGCCGGCCTGACGTTCAGGCGTGGTGTAGCTGGGGGGGCGGCGCGACGCGCGGCGCGGGGCCGGCCGAATGGACCAGCCGCGGCGGCAGCTGCGGGCGCACCAGCTGGGCGCGCAGCGCTTCGACGGCGGCCTGCAGCATCTCGTGGCGCTTGCGCGCTTCCGAGCGCTTCTTCGACGCGATCTCTTCCATGCGCGGTGCCGGCAGGTCTTCGCAGGCCAGCCCGAAGTCGCCGTCGGGGCGGCGCCAGGCCTGCATTTCTTCCCACAGGCCGTCGTAGTCGGCGTGCACTTGTCCCTTGCGAATCGAGGCGGTGACGACGCGATTGCGATTGCTCACCAACACCAGCTGCTCGCAGCCGAGGTCGTGGCCGAACTGGCGCACCATGCGCACCAGCAGGTTTTTCGGGCGCATGCCATGCAATTCGCGGGTGGCGCAGCGGATCGCCTCGAGGCTGCCGCTGCCCGCCGCGCCCTGCAGGCAACCGATGCCGATGGCGATGCCGCGCTCACTGGGCAGGAACGAGAAGGCGACCGACACCAGCAACTCGGCGCCGTGCATCAGCTGCAATATCAGTTCGCCCTCGCGGCACAGCACGCCGCCGGCGCGCAACACGATGCGGTAGTCGCTGGTGGGGCAGCGCGCCTGCAGGCGGCACAACACGACCGGCGCGTGGGCGGCGCGCGCCACCACCGGCGCCAGGCCGCGGCCGATCACCACGTCGTAGTGGGTTTGCAGGACGTCGACCCGGTCCTGGCAGCGCAGGCTGGTACTGAAATAGGAACGGTAAATCTTTCTGACCAGGCGTGGGCAGGAAGGCAGCATCTGGCCGAACAGGGGATGGGAATTGAGCAAGCGCAGCCAGCGGTCGGTCTGGCGCCGGTGCCGCAGCGCGCGCACCGACAGTTTGAACGACTCGGTCAGGTAGTCGAAGCCGTAAAGTTCGGCGCGCAGGCCGGAGCGCAGGGTGATCGGTAGGGTCATGGGGCGCCGTACAGTGAAAATTGGCACAGCAGTAGCCATGCTGCGACGCGGCAGCGAAAATGGCCAATGGGGTGACAACCGGATTTAGCGCACTAGCTTGGGCGCAATTTTCCGCACGGCGGCGCGGCTGCCCAAGATGGGGGCAGCGTCACGACCGGCGGAACGTCTCTTTATTATTGTCTTTCGACATGTTTGTAACATAATGTATCTGGCTGATACATATGTCAATACATGTTATGAGAATTTTATCGCCAGTCACTTTTTGTTGCGGGCTGTTAACGCTTGAGGATCGAGCCGAGCACGCCGCGGATGATTTCGCGTCCCACCTGCGAGCCGATGCTGCGCGCGGCCGACTTGACCATCGCCTGCACCGGCGAGTCGCGCCGGCTGCTGCTGCCGAACAGGCCGCCGAGCAGGCCGCCGAGCGACGAATCGGCCGCCGGCGGCTGCTGTCCGGCGGGCGCCGGCGCCGCGCCGGCCGGCTTGGCGGCGGCCGCCACCCGCGCGCTGATCATTTCCTGGGCCGACTCGCGGTCGATGGTTTTTTCGTAGACGCCGGCCACCAGCGAGGCGGCGATGACCGCCTGGCGCTCGGCCGCATCGATCGGGCCGATGCGCGAGGCCGGCGGCAGCACGAAGGCGCGCTCGACGATGTTGGGACGGCCCTTTTCATCGAGGAAGGAGACCAGCGCCTCGCCGACGCCCAGTTCGGTGATGACCTGGGCGGTGTCGAGCGCGGGATTCGGGCGGAAGGTGTCGGCCGCCGCCTTGACGGCCTTCTGGTCGCGCGGCGTGTAGGCGCGCAGGGCGTGCTGGACGCGGTTGCCGAGCTGGCCGAGCACCGTGTCGGGGATGTCGAGCGGATTTTGGGTGACGAAGAACACGCCGACGCCCTTCGAGCGGATCAGGCGCACCACCTGCTCGATCTTGTCGAGCAGCGGCTTGGGGGCGTCGTCGAACAGCAGGTGCGCCTCGTCGAAAAAGAACACCAGCTTGGGCTGCTCGATGTCGCCCACTTCGGGCAGGTGCTCGAACAGTTCGGACAGCATCCACAGCAGGAACACGGCATACAGCCGCGGCGAATTCATCAGCTTGTCGGCGGCGAGGATGTTGACCACGCCCTTGCCGGCGGCGTCGGTCTGCAGCAGGTCGTCGATGTTGAGCATCGGCTCGCCGAAGAACTGGTCGCCGCCTTGCTCCTCGATGCCGATCAGGCCGCGCTGGATGGCGCCCACGCTGGCCGCCGAGATGTTGCCGTAGCTGGTGCGAAAGTCGGCCGCGTTGTCGCCGACGTGCTGCAGCATCGCGCGCAGGTCCTTGGTGTCGAGCAGCAGCCAGCCGTTGTCGTCGGCGATCTTGAACACCAGCTGCAGCACGCCTTCCTGGGTGTCGTTCAGGTTCAGCATGCGCGCCAGCAGCAGCGGGCCGAGGTCGGAAATGGTCGCGCGCACCGGGTGGCCCTGTTCGCCGAACACGTCCCAGAAGGTGACCGGGCAGGCCGCCCACTTTGGCGCCTCGATGCCGAGCATCTTCAGCCGCTCGTCCATTTTGGGCGAGGGCGCGCCGGCCTTCGCCATGCCGGACAGGTCGCCCTTGACGTCGGCCATGAACACCGGCACGCCGATGCTTGAGAGCTGCTCGGCGATCACCTGCAAGGTCACGGTCTTGCCGGTGCCGGTGGCGCCGGTGATGCAGCCATGGCGGTTGACCAGGTTCGACAGCAGGCTGAACACGGCCGGCGGCTGCCGGCTGATGCTGGTGGCGATGGGCAGTGGGGTGGACATGGCGCGGCTCCTCGGCGATGGCGCTTGACTCATTGAAAAGGCCGCTCGAAAGCGGCCCTCTGGTGTTGCTTTATTCGGCCTGGTCGGCGCCGCAGCACTTCTTGTACTTCTTGCCGCTGCCGCAAGGGCAGTCGTCGTTGCGGCCGACCTTCGGCTCGTCGCGCTTGATGGTCTGCACCGCCGATTTGCGCAGC
>CXWL01114592.1_pt2 | contig 10225 bp, 4 predicted proteins | sample 590931 | NCBI WGS metagenome assembly CXWL01 (sample SAMEA3498368, study PRJEB10139) | groundwater metagenome | biome: water well; material: biofilm material | place: Germany | collected 2015-04-27
GCCATGTACCGCCCTACCTCGTACCCTTCGAGGTCTATACCCATACCACTGAGTTTCTGCGGCGGGGAATCGAGTACAAAAAACTTTCCAAGGAGCAGCAGGAGCAACTGGAGAATGACGAGGCTGATGCACAGTCCATCGACTACGACGATACCGAAATGGATCGAGTCGTGTTCAACAAGGACACCAACCGAGTCATCCTGCGTAACCTGATGGAGAATGGCCTCCGCGACGCAAGCGGTTCCCACCCCGGAAAAAGTATTATTTTCGCCCGCAATCACAACCATGCAGTATTTCTGGCGGGGATATTCGATGAGATGTATCCCCAGTATGGCGGGCAGTTCTGCCGAGTAATTGATAACTACGATGTCCGTGCCGAGCAGTTGATCGACGACTTCAAGGATCCGAAAAACGCACTCACCGTCGCCATCTCTGTGGATATGCTGGATACCGGCATTGATGTGCCCGAAGTCGTCAACTTGGTGTTCGCGAAGCCGGTCAAATCCTATGTCAAATTCTGGCAAATGATCGGACGGGGAACTCGGCTATGCGAAAATCTGAATGGGCCGGGTCAGGACAAAACCAAGTTCCACATTTTTGACCACTGGGGCAACTTCGCCTATTTCGAAGAAAGTTATCGAGAAGTCAATCCTGCGATCAGCAAATCGCTGCTGCAAAAGCTTTTTGAGACCCGCCTTCAATTGGCCGATACGGCGCTTGCCGTTGCGAAAGCAGATGCCTTCGACCTGGCCATCAAGCTGCTTCAGGCTGACATTGCGGCACTACCGGAAACCACCATCGCAGTCCGCGAGAAGTGGCGCGAGGTGCGTGAAGTCCAGCGTGCTGGAGTGTTACCGGCGTTGAGTGCCGCAACACGCTCATCCCTGCTCAAGGATATTGCGCCTCTTATGCAGTGGCGTGATACACGAAACTGGGAAGCTGCCTACCAGCTTGACCTGCTGATTGGGCGGATGCAGAGCGAACTGCTGAAGAAATCAGCCGAATTCAATAATCTGCGGGACGACCTCATCGGCCTCGTTGCGCAGCTACCCATTAACGTCAATGTCGTTCGCGAAAAACTGGGCACCATCGAGAAAGTGCGCAGTGGTGACTTCTGGAAGGTGATCACTGATCAGGCCGATGTGGCTGCACTTGAATCAGTGAGGGAGGAATTGCGCGGAATCATGCGGCATCGCGTGGACGGGCCTACCGTCGGCGGCAAACCGCGTGTTCTGGATATCACAGAAGATGCCAGCAAGATCGAGTTCGGTCGCCACATGCCAAAACTTGAAGGAACTGAATTGGTGGCATACCGGCAACGCGTCGAGCAGGTGCTCGCTGGCTTGTTCGACACCAATCCGACACTGCGCAAAATTCGTCGTAGCGAACCCGTTGCCGAGTCAGACCTCACGGCGTTGGTCAGCCTGGTGCTCACCCAACATCCTGACGTGAATCTAACCTGGCTGACCGAGTTCTACCCGGATACCGCTGGCGATCTGGCGACGGCAATTCGCACCATCGTCGGCTTGGAGCCTGAAGTTGTGGCCGAGCGCTTCGGCGAATTCTTCGCTCGCCATCCACAGCTTTCGTCCAAGCAGCAGCGCTTCATGGCATTGTTGCAAAACCACATCGCCAAGTTTGGCGTCGTCACCCTGGACAAGCTCTACGAGTCACCATTTACCCAAGTCAGCGAGGATGGCCCTGATGGCGTCTTCGATGATGCCGAGGTTGAAGAACTGATCGCAGTAATTGATGGCTTCCGCCCTGGCAGCAATCAACGTGTCAACCAATAAAGACCAAGAACTGGAAACCAACAAATTATGATCACCAATCAACTCAAAAGCGACATCGACCGCCTATGGCTGGAATTCCATACGGGGGGCATCACCAATCCGCTCACCGTTATTGAGCAGATTTCTTTCCTGATGTTCGCCCGTCTGCTGGATATCGAAGAAACCCGCTTCGAGAAAATGGCAGGCCGCACAGGAAAATCGCCGCACAAGAATTTCAGCCCCGACCAGCAAAACTTGCGCTGGAAGAACTGGAGCGAATATGGCGGCGAAGAAATGCTGCGCCATGTACGCGATCAGGTTTTTCCTCATCTGCGCGACTTGGGCGGCAAGAACACCACCTTCGGCGAATACATGAAGGATGCCACCTGCATGGTTTCCAAAGCGAGTCTGTTGGTATCCGCCGTTACCCAGATCAACTTGTTACCGCTCGGTAATAGCGACATCAAGGGTGACCTCTATGAATACATGTTGAGCAAGCTGAGCACGGCTGGCATCAACGGCCAGTTCCGCACTCCCCGGCACATCATCAAGCTGATGATCGAATTGCTCGACCCCAAGCCCACCGAGGTGGTGGGCGACCCGGCCTGCGGTACAGCGGGCTTTCTCGTCGGCATCATGGAATATCTGTGCCAACAGTATTCGTCGCCGGAACTGGTGGAAACTTTCGAGGATGGCAGCAAGAGTTATCCCGGCGACCGGCTGGAGCCTTACCGTGAACATATCCAGAACGAAATGTTTCACGGTTTCGACTTCGACGTAACCATGCTGCGCATCGCTGCCATGAATTTGATGCTCCACGGTGTCGAGAATCCGGATATCCATTATCAGGACACCCTCTCCAAAAATTTTCCAGAGAAATTCAGGCAGCAAGCCGAAGGCGGATTCGATGTCATCGCGGCTAATCCACCCTTCAAGGGCACACTGGACGAAGAGGACGTGCATCCTTCGTTGCTGAAGAAGGCCAAGACCAGGAAAACCGAACTATTGTTCGTTGTCCTTATCCTGCGCATGCTCAAGAATGGCGGCCGTTCGGCCACCATCGTTCCGGACGGTGTGCTGTTCGGATCCAGCAAGGCTCATGTGGCATTGCGCCAGTATTTGATTGATGAGAACCAACTGGAAGCAGTGATCTCGTTGCCATCAGGCGTATTCAAGCCGTATGCAGGTGTCTCTACGGGCATCTTGATTTTCACCAAGGGCGGACGGACGGATGATGTCCTGTTCTATGACGTGCAGGCCGTTGGCTTGTCGCTTGACGACAAACAGCAGGCGATTAACGATAACGACCTGCCTGACGTGCTGGTTCAGTTTCAGCAACATCGTGCCGCTAGCGCTGACTTTCGCGACCGTACCGCCAAGGCGTTCTCGGTACCCGTGACTGATATCCGCAGTAATAAATACGACCTGTCGATTAATCGTTACAAGGAAGCGGTGCATAAGGAAGCAAAGTTCGATCCGCCTGCCGAGATTCTTGGGCGAATGAAGACATTGGAGTCTGGAATTCAGGCGGACATGGCTGAGTTGGAGGCAATGCTGTGACACCGATTGTACGGCTAGGGGATGTCGTAAATATAAACCCACGCGGGACACCCAATCTAAATCTCACCGACAACATAGCTTTCGTGGCCATGGCAGATGTAACGGAAGATGGAGAGCTTCACACTTCGCGTGCACGTTCCTACGGCGAAGTTTCTGTCGGTTACACACCATTCCAGAATGGCGATGTATTACTAGCCAAAATTACTCCGTGTTTTGAGAACGGAAAAAGTTGCCTTGTTTCGGGGATGTCTCTGCAATATGGCTTTGGCTCCACAGAGTTTCATGTCCTACGTGCAGGGAGCAATATAGATTCTAAATTTCTGCATCATCTGGTACGGTCATCCAAATTTCGCCAAGAAGGTCAGAGCAGGATGACAGGATCGGCAGGCCAAAAGCGCGTTCCTAAAGCATTTATTGAGGATTTCCAAGTTTCGTTACCGCCCAAGAATGATCAACGCCGCATCGCCGCTATCCTCGACAAAGCCGAGGTTATCCGTAACAAGCGCCGCAAAGTTCTCAAGCTCGCCGATGAATTTCTGCGCTCGGTTTTCCTCGACATGTTCGGTGACTTATTTTCCGAGACAAATAATAAATGGCAAAAGTTGAGTGACTGCACTGATTTTATTGACTACCGGGGCAAAACCCCCGAAAAGTCAGATAGCGGGGTACGCCTGATTACAGCGAAGAACGTACGTGACGGCATCATCAATATTGAACCGGCTGAGTTTATTTCAGAGGAAACTTACTCATGGTGGATGAGTCGCGGCTTTCCTCGGTCTGGTGATGTTTTATTTACGACTGAAGCCCCGCTTGGCAATGTCGCTGTTCTGAATACGCAAGAGCCAGTTGCTATTGGACAAAGGCTTATTGCTATCAGACCTCGCGAGATGCTGCGATGGGATTACCTAAGCTGGGCATTGCGCCAGAGTATTGTCCAAAGTGATATTTTGTCTCGTTCCACTGGATCAACTGTTAAGGGTATCCGTTCTGCTGAACTTGTGCAGGTGCAGATTCCGATTCCTGGAAAGGTCGATCAATTGAAGTTCGAAAAAATTGTCGCCTCGATCAATCATCAAAAATCGAGCATGCAAGTGTCAGCTCAGCAAGGTGATCTGCTGTTCCAATCTCTACAGCATCATGCATTCCAAGGAAATTTATAAGGACAAGAGCAATGGCGATAGACATCAATTCAATCAGGGAAGTTTTCACTGCGCAGAGTTACATTCGGACTCGCGAGACAGCCACGCTCGACGAATACCAAGCTCCGATCAATGGTCAGTGTCTATATCACAATAAGGATCAGGCGACGATTCAGATTGTGATCGATCCTGGGCTAAGCTTAGATTCCTTTCTTGAACTGCCGGGAGTTAGCACCAAGGGGGCAGAAAAGTTCTATCACCATAGCAACCTGCGTCAGCTTCCAAAGCGCCTGCATCGTGGAGAAAGCGAGACTCATTATGGCCGAGCATTGGAGATTGATTCGCTGGATGCACTAGACCGGTTTCTTCAACGCTTCGATACGCCAGCGGGTATTGAGCAAGAGGGGGCAGAACTCCCGCCGCGCCTGATCGCTATAGAGCTGGAAAACTTCAAGGGTGTGGGGGAGCGCGTGCGTATTGAATTGGCCCCCATCACGCTACTGTTTGGTGCCAACAGCGCTGGTAAAAGCACCATTCTTCAAGCCCTGCAATACATGCGTGAGGTGCTGGAGCGTCGCAACGCCAACCCTGACCGCACCATTCACGGTGGCGAGTTCGTCGATCTCGGCGGTTTTCGTAACCTCGTCCACCAGCGCGACCTCACGCGCGCCATCAGCATCAAGCTGGAATTAGAACTCAACCGCGCCAGCCTGCCAGATTTGGTGCCAGATGCTTTTGACGAGTGGCAAACAAGCGACGATTCTGTATGGGAGTTTTCCAACCTGTTGCAGGAAACCAAGGATCGTACCAAGTCCGTGAGTATCGAACTAAAGATTGGATGGAGTTCGGTCAGGCAAGCTGCTCTCGTGATTGGTTATGAAGCCGGACTCAATGGCGAAAGGTTGGTGAGTATTAAAAGCGGTGAAGATGGACGTGATGCGGAAATCATAGTCAATACGCAGAACCCAGTGCTGATGCGCTACCGCACTCAGGATCAAATTGACTCAGACCGGGCATTTCTTGCTGACATCGAACCAGATGCAGGCATAAATTCTGATGATGAAATTGACGATTCTGATAACCATGCATACTCACTATGGCCTGGAATCAAAAACGCCCTAAACGAAGTGGAGATCACGGGGGCAGCACAAGGATTTCGCCAATGGTTGACCACTGTGGAAGGGGCTCTGCCCAAACTTGAGCCTTTGCTCTACGTGCCGACCGGAGGGGCGAAAGGAGCAGATGCGGTTTACATCGCACGGGAATTTACCTCCTTTCTTTCGGCTGTGGTTGTTGGTCCTGGAGTATTAATTCGTAATCAACTCCGCAAATTGCGCTACGTCGGCCCCATTCGCAACGTGCCGCCGCGCGATTTCGAGGCGTCGCTTACGCCCGACGAAGCGCGCTGGGCAGACGGCACCGCAGCATGGGAAAAATTACTCACCGGCGATGCATCCCTAGTGGATGAGGTAAGCGCATGGATGTCCAGTGAAGATAGACTTGCCACAGGCTACGAAGTGGAGCGTCATGCTCTCAAGGAGATCGATGTCATTACACTGAACTGGCTGATACGCGCAGCCGACCCCGATGCCGGAGTCCGCAGCGATCCAGAACTGTTGCGTCAACTGGAGATGACACCGGAGAAACAGCGGCTTGATCTGATCGATACCAAAACAGGAATGCATGTTCAGCCTCGGGATGTAGGTATCGGTATCTCACAGGTGTTGCCGGTGGTGGTGGCTGCCCTGGAACCTTCTGCCTCACTGGTTGCCATCGAACAGCCTGAATTGCATATCCATCCTGCCGTGCAGGTTGGACTCGGAGATTTGCTGATCAAGGGCGCAAAAGAAAAAGGGATCAGTTTCCTGATCGAGACACACAGCGAACATCTCATTCTTAGATTGCTGCGGCGAATTCGCGAAACGGCAGAAGGTGAATTGCCGCCTGGAGCGATTACGATTAAACCAGATGATGTCTGCGTGGTGTATGTGCAGCCAGGTGAGGGCGGCGTCAAGCTGGTTCCTCTGCCAATTGATGAAACGGGCGAATTCACTACGCGGTGGCCCAAGGGATTCTTCGACGAAAGAGCCGAGGAGCTATTCTGATGATCAAGGAGTTCGCGCTTGAGCCGGATGTGTTGGCGGTATCATTTCGGGATTTCAGCTACTTCATCGAAAAGTTCGGGGTAGCGCAGGGGCGCGTTATTTCGCGTTTCCCGAAGGACTGGAAGCGGATGGTGTACGAGGCAGCACAGGCCAGCCTGCGAGGCACCAAGGAATTGAGCCGTATCGAAATCAGGCTCAGAGCCATCACGGATGATGTGCTGATTGCATCGAGACGCCCCAGTGGCGATGGCACACAACCTTGGCTGACCAGAGCGATGAGCGAGCATGGCCGCCAGCCGTTTGCCGCCATCATCGCCCGCGAAAATCCAACAGCACATACCGAAGTGCTCGTCGCCGCCGATCTGGATGATTCCGATTTGCGTTTTCAGGCTGCTGGTCAGCGACACATTACTCGCACAGCAGCAGAGATCGTTGATTGCGTGGGTTTGCTCCTTGGCGCGTCAAAAACGGTGAAATTGATCGACCCGCATTTTGATCCTGCCAAGAAGCGCTGGAGAAGAATGCTGGAGCTTGTGCTGACGGAATTATGCAGTAACGGACAGGCAGGTGTAATCCTTGAAATTCATCGCTCGGATAAAATCTCGTCTGAACATCTGAAACATATTTTTGATTCGTGCATTCCTAAATTCCGCCCTGCCGGAGTTGCCGTACAAGTCTTCTTGCACTCAGATGCAGCGATGCATAACCGTTTTATCCTCACCAACGTTGGTGGGGCGTCGTACAACACTGGCCTGGACGATAATGAAGAAGGCGAATCCACACCGACAGATTTGGTGTCGTTGTTGGCCCTCAAAACATTTGAGACGGAGTGGGCGGCATATTCAAATCAGACGGCGTTTCTGGTCTATCCATGATTGGGTGAGCGAGTGATGACCCCAGATAAATGGATCAAGGAGTTATTAAACAGCAAGAATCTTGAACGTCCTGATGGGCGCATGCTCTATGGCTATCGGTTAAGTAATGAAGAGTACAACTCATTACGCGAGATGCTGGCTTACACTGCGGATTTCGGGGAACTGGACGAGGTATCAAGCCGAATTCGCGGATTTTCGGCATTGTTTGTCCTCTATGCTGCCGAATGGTGGCGGCGCGAATACCAAGGTGGGGCATGGCGGTGGACATCAATCATTAGCGCTTTTGGCGGTGATGCGAAGGAGCTTGATGCTGCCGCAAGAACGAAGTGCGTAATCNNGTTTTTCGGCATTGTTTGTCCTCTATGCTGCCGAATGGTGGCGGCGCGAATACCATGGCGGGCTATGGCGATGGGAATCAATTATCAGTGCTTTTGGCGGGAATGCGAATGAACTTGATGCTGCCGCAAGAAGGAAGTGTGTAATTGGCGGCTTCGCATTCTGGGGACATCGTCCCGCCGATGGTGAGGGCAAGAAGTTCTTTGGTGCAATCGTCGCGCATGGCGGGCTACCGCTAAAGCTCATCGGCCAAGGTGATGGCAAGCTGTCCGCCATTATGTATTCCACATTGCGGCTTGCGGCGCGTTACCGCTGGGACAGTTTGCAAATCGCCAATGCAATTGAAGAGCGAGCCGACGAATTACCGGCAGCAAGTTTGCGCCGCCCGGAAATCTACCAGTTAATTGTCAACATGGTAGCAGCGGTATTGGAACTGAAACAGGAATTCCGTCTTGCAGGAATTGCAGACCCTGTGGCCGTTTTAAATACGCAGGAACCAAGCTGGCGCCTACGTTTCCCACTTTCCTTAGAAGATGCTGCTGCGCAAGCATTATTGTCAGGATTGGTGAAAGAGGCCGCACAGCAGGTTGTGCTTGCATCCTCCGTCATATTTTCTGTTGAGCGGATGTTGCGGCAAACAGCGGACGGGAAGTATGAACTGGCCTCCGTGCTGGCGTGCCCACAAACTTTGGCGACCGATACTCTGGCAAAGTTGTTCGGCTTGAACGAATTGCCGCGCTATTTCTCGATTGATGTTCAGGTAGGTGAACGCAAACCATTTTGCGAAGGCCGCCAGATTCTGGGAGCGGATACAGCAACCGTGTCGCTTGCTGGCGGCAAATGTGTTTGGCATGGAGTTGATGCCTGTTCAGAGCATCTGCTCTACCTGCGCGGACAAAGCGGTGATTTGCGGGAAAACCCACTTCCGATCCCAGGTGGCGCTGAACTCTCTCAAGATGAGCCATGGATTTTTGTTTTGCGCGATGGAAAACTAAGGTGGGTTGGTGCGGGCAGTACGCGCATTCCAGAAGAGGAAGCATTTGTTGCGCTTCCCGATGGGTGGGCAATTGAACCAGTGGGCGCAGACTCAATAGCCGACTTTTCCGGACATTGCCACTTGGGCGATCAACAGATAGCACTTTATTTTGTGCGTGGTGAAATGACGCTGAGGGGAAGCGAACAGCATTATCGGGTTCGCACCAAGCAGGCAACGGGTGCGTCCGACACTTATGTGTGGGAAGGTCGCCGAATTGCTTACCCTTCCAATCCACAGCCAGTGTTTATCGGGGTTCCGAAGCTTTTTCGCTATCCGCCAGAAGGTGAGCGTAGCCGCGTACCGACAGCAGAGCTGCACTGGTTTGCGGCGGGAACGAACAACCGATTCGAAGATGCAACAAACGCACTTGGCCCGCTTGATGTCTATTTGGTACGGGATGGAGAGCGGCTGGCTCGCTTTCGTTTCGTAGTGCTGGACAGCTCAGCGCGTACAGACTTCTCATCCGGCACATCGGCAAGCGAAGGATATATTCATCTGGAGGGTTGGGGCTGTTCGGACGTTTCGATTGACGATCAACCTGGACTTTATTGCAAAATTGAGCAGGCCGGACGTGGTGTCAAACTGTTTCTACAGGGCGGCGATGTCCCACCTGAGTCAGTAAGCGTTGCCATGCGTTGGCAACGCTGCGCACAGGAGTTGCGAATAAAGCTGCCTTTTCCCAGTGCGGGCGGTCGGTTTTTCGATGCCAAGGAACAGCCATTGCGCGAGGGGGATGAAATCGCACTTCGCCATCTAACCGGTGCGCGTCTGCGTATTTTTGATCGCAATCCACTGGCACCTAAGCGGTATGACGTGTCGCTGACGTTGGGGCAAGGGAAGCGGGAAATGCGTAGCGCCGATCTAAAAATTGAGCATCCAATTTCACTGTTACCCAACGGTTCGGCAGAGATCAGGCTGATTGACCTGCAAAAGGACATAGAGAAACTGATGAGTTTCTCGGACGAGTTGGATGCAACCGTGAATGTGGCGGTGCTTGTGAGTAGCAGGCCGACTACAGCAGTGCGAGTTTCGCGCTATGAGACTGTGTTTGAACGAGACTCTCTTGCTGTAAGTTTTTCTCCCAAAGCCATTGAGCGATTAGATATGGCATCTCTGGAGAAAATTATTGTCAAGGCAGCACCGTTAACCAGCCTGGGTGGAGCATGTATCCAATTGGAGCAAGAATATTCAGAGGGTGTACCTGTCGCATGTTGGCAAGCTGCCGGACTGAATGCCACTTATTCGCCGTGGCTGATTTTTCCGGATGACGCATCCAGCGTTTTTTTCAGGCCGACGATATGGGGTAAGTCAGTTGATTCTCCTGAGATGGACACAAATTCAGGTTGCCCACTCGCACAGGCGATGGCTATCCGGGAAGCGGAAGTCCGGATGGAAACTATAG
>CXWL01023402.1_pt1 | contig 10223 bp, 8 predicted proteins | sample 590931 | NCBI WGS metagenome assembly CXWL01 (sample SAMEA3498368, study PRJEB10139) | groundwater metagenome | biome: water well; material: biofilm material | place: Germany | collected 2015-04-27
TGGTGAAGGCTACAAGGCCGGCGCTGCGTATGCAGATGCGAACTACGCGCCGCTGAGCGGCATCACCACTGAGGTCTTTGTTGTTTACCACAGCGATGTGGGTTTCGATAAGACATTCACCGATCCCGAGTGGGGCGCTCAGACCGCCAAGTCCATGATGGATCAGGGCGCGGATGCGATCTTCGGTTGTGGTGGTCTCACCGGTAACGGTGCTGTCACCGCCGCCGCCCAGGCTGGCGCTTATGGCATCGGCGTGGATACTGACCAATACCTGACACTGACCGAAGCTGCTCCCCGCATGCTCTCCAGCGCGATGAAGCTCATCGTTCCCGGCGTTGCTGACCTGCTTGTAGCAGCCAAGGATGGTTCCATTGCTGGTGGTAACGCATTTGGTACAGCCGGTTATGCTCCGTTCCACGATCTTGACAGCGAAGTTTCTGCCGAAGTCAAGGCCGCCATGGAAGCCATCAACGCAGGTTTGCTCGATGGTTCCATCACGACCAACGTTCCTCCTGTGAAGCCCGCTGAGTAAATTCGAACTGCAAGTTTAATAAAAAAGGAAAGAGGTTTGCGCCTCTTTCCTTTTTGTTTTAATATCTCACCTTAGACACCCAATCGTGATTCCCTGAGCAGAGCGAAGGGTCTCTGAGATAGTCGTAGAGCCCCTTCGCTGTCGCTCAGGGCGACACGCCCGAAAACGAACAAAAGTGCGTAAGGTAAGTTAATATCTAATGTTACGCACCGTCCCGCAGGTTTGGGCTGCAAACAGGCTTGAACTACAAGAACCTGCGGGACGTTCTATGTAAGGCAAGTTAATACTTTTTGTAATGATTTTTGCCTGCAACTTTTACAAGGAATAAAGAACTTGTTTGATATAATTGCCCCATAATTCACATGTTCCACTGGAGCGAAGGATGCAATCAGAGAAGCAATCAAATTCGCTAATAAAAAGAATACTGCAATCCATTTCAGATGCCAGCCTGGTCCCATTTCTTGCCATCCTGACAGCACTGCTGATTGGCGGCATTATCATCAAAGTAGTAGGCGGGGATCCGTTTTTAGCTTACAAAGGACTGATCGAAGGTTCGCTTGGTTCCAAAAAAGCTTTAAGCGAAACGGCGGTTTGGGCTACTCCATATATTTTTGCGGGTCTTGCAGTAGCACTGGCATTCAAAGGCGGCCTGTTCAATATTGGTGCGGAAGGCCAACTGGCAGTCGGCGCTGTTTTTTCGGCATTGATCGGTTATGCGCTTCCTGAATGGCTGGGCTTTGACCTGCCCGTATACATCCACCTGCCATTGGCCATTGTCGTTGGCATGTTGATGGGAGGAATATGGGCTGGTATCGTGGGCGCACTTAAAGCCTATACGGGCGGACATGAAGTTATCAATACGATCATGATGAACTACATCGCGTTGAACACAACCTCGTTCCTGCTGAACGGCGTAATGAAAGATAGAAGCCCCACCAATGTGATCGCGCGCACGCCACTCATTGCTGAAAGCGCCCGAATGCCGGCAATCTTCGAAGGACTGCGCGTACATTGGGGATTCATCCTTGCGTTGCTCGTTGCATTCTTTATCTGGTGGCTGCTTAACAAAACCACACTCGGCTTTGAGATCCGCACGGTGGGTTTAAACCCGGATGCCGCAAAATATGCCGGCATTAATGTGAAACGCACTATTATCCTCACGATGATGTTTTCAGGTATGCTGGCAGGCCTGGCGGGTTCCATTGAAGTCACCGGCTTGAATTACCGTCACGAACTCGGTTTTTCAATTGGCTATGGTTATGATGCCATCGCAATTGCCCTGCTTGGAAAATCCCACCCCCTTGGAATCGTTCTGGCATCCTTTCTTTTTGCCGCCATGCGCAACGGCGCGTCTCGCATGCAATTCCTGACACAATTGCCAGTGGACTTGATCTCCATGATACAGGCATTGATCCTGCTCTTTGTTGCAGCAGATGCGATCGTACGATATATCTATCGAATCAAATCCAAAGGTGAACGGGTCGTACTCACTCGAGGATGGGGAGGCTAGGAGAGAAATATGGACTGGAAACGTTTTGGCTTCATCGCTCTGATTATCACTGTTCTCTTCGGCGTGGTTGTTATGGTTGGACAGGTAAAACAGCCGCCCCTCTTGATCATTACCAGTATGCTGGCTACAACCATTGCGGTGGCAACGCCGCTTACCCTCGGCGCGCTTTCAGGGGTGTTCTGCGAACGAGCTGGTGTGGTCAATATCGGCATTGAAGGCATGATGCTTACAGCCGCCTTCTTCGGCTGGCTGGGTGCCATTTACATGTTTCATATTTTTGGTTTAGGAAATGGCATCAGTATCGCGCTCGGAGTGCTCTTCGCAATTATCACCGGCGGATTAATGGCTTTACTTCATGCTATGCTCTCGATTACTTTTAAAGTAGATCAGATCATCGGCGGAACGGTTATTAATATCCTTGCAGTTGGGCTGACAGGCTTCTTAAATCGCCAGTTATTCTTCGGAAAAGGAAGTGTCTTTGGCGGCAGTGTGCCAAGCTCCGCCGGAGTTCTACCCACCATTCATGTTCCCATCACAGAATTATTCACATCGATCTGCGGCTCATCCGCAACCTGTTTGGAAAATGTACAGGCGATCAACCGCGTGTTTGACCAAAAGCCAATCGCGATGGGCGCCATTCTATTGGTATTTATTTCCCACTACATTTTGTTCAATACTCGTTGGGGCTTGCGCACCCGCGCCGTAGGCGAACATCCAAAAGCCGCCGATACGGTTGGTATCAATGTTGTAAAAATGCGCTACGCCAACGTTGTGATCGGTGGCATGTTTGCCGGTCTGGCAGGCGCGTACTTTACCATTGAATCCGTACCATCCTTTGAACCTTTGCTGACGAACGGCCGCGGCTTCATCTCGCTTGCCGCAATGATCTTCGGCAACTGGACACCCATCGGTGCATGGGCCGCCGCGCTTGTCTTCGGCGCATCACAAGCATTGCTGATCAATATGCAAATATACCGTGATGTCATTCCACCGCAATGGGCATTTCTCCAACAATCCTATATCGTTGGACTCACACCATACATCCTGACCATGTTCATCCTGACGGGTATCATCGGCAAAACCACTCCGCCCGCCGCAGATGGCGTTCCATACGAGAAATAGGAGACCGCCATGTCTGAATCACAAATCGTTCTTGAAGCAAAAGGCATCACCAAACAATTTCCCGGTGTGCTCGCCAACGACAATGTTAACTTTGACCTGCGGAAAGGCGAAATCCATGCCTTGCTCGGAGAAAACGGGGCAGGCAAAAGCACTTTGATGAATCTTCTTTACGGGCTGCATAAAGCTGATAAAGGCGAGATGCTCGTCAATGGAAAAACTGCCACGATTCATTCTCCAAACGATTCGATTGCGCTTGGCATTGGCATGGTGCATCAGCACTTCATGCTCATCCCCGTCTTTACTGTCGCGGAAAATGTCATGCTGGGAGACGAAGCCGTCAAAAACGGTTCACTGGATCGCGTCGCTGTTGCAGCTAAAATAACCGAGATATCCAAACAATACGGCCTTGATGTGGACCCGAACGCATTGGTTGGCACTCTCCCCGTAGGCATTCAACAACGCGTCGAGATCGTCAAAACCTTATATCGCAACGCAGAGATCGTGATCCTCGATGAGCCGACCGCAGTGCTTACCCCGCAGGAAGCAGAAGACCTCTTCCGCATCATGCGTGACCTGACCGCGCGCGGCGTCTCCATCATTTTCATTACGCACAAACTGAAGGAAGTTCTGGCCGTGGCAGACCGCATCACAGTCATGCGCGCGGGACGGGTCATCAACACAGTCAAGCCGTCTGAAACTGATTCAGCCCAATTAGCCAACATGATGGTTGGCCGCCAGGTCATCCTCACTGTGGATAAGAAAGATCATGAAGCGGCGGAAGAGGTTCTCAAAGTGGAGGGCATCACCGTCCGCGACCAGCGCGACCTGGAAACGGTTCATAACGTTTCCTTCTCAGTGCGCGGCGGCGAGGTGCTTGGCATCGCAGGCGTGCAAGGAAATGGGCAAACCGAACTTTCGGAAGCATTGACCGGGCTTCGATTCCCCACCAGCGGAAAAGTAACAATTGACGGCAACGACCTGACCGGCAAACCTCCGCGCATCATCACCGAAGCCGGCCTGGCACACATCCCCGAAGACCGCCAGCGCCACGGGCTTGTGCTCAGTTACAGCGTTGCAGATAATATGGCTCTTTGCGATTACTACCATGCGCCGTTCAGTTCACGCGGTGTCATTCAACCCAAAGCGCTCGATGAAAACTCACGCAAGTTGATCAGCGCATTTGATGTCCGCACTCCTTCCCCCTTCGTCAACGCCGGCAAACTCTCCGGCGGNNAACCAACCCACACGCGGCCTGGATGTCGGCTCCATCGAATACATCCACAGCGAGATCATCAAAATGCGCGACCGCGGCGTGGCAGTCCTGCTCATCTCTGCAGAGTTGGATGAGATCATGGCACTCTCAGACCGCATCGCTGTCATGTATCGCGGTCAAATTGTAGCGGTTGTGGAAACGAAGAAGACCACCCGCGAACAACTTGGATTATGGATGGCCGGCGCGCACGTTCAGACTGCGTAAAACACATCGCTTCTTTCCTGACCCTAAACTGATTCACCCCAAACAGGAGTTCCCGCAACTCCTGTTTTGATTCTGCCAAAGCACCCCGATTATTTCAGCACATCGATCAGCTTTGGCGTATCTGACAATATTAAATCTGCGCCCATTTTTTTTTAGTTCCGCCTCGTCGCCAAACCCGCAAAGCACACCTACAACCTGGGCGCCCGCAGACTTTCCCGCGCGCATATCCACGGTCGTATCGCCGATCATCAGGCAGTTTTCAGGAGCGGTATTCATCTTTTGCGCGGCCAGAAAAATTGGATCAGGATACGGCTTGGTGTGTTCCGCCGATAAACCGGTAATGATTGCGTCGAAATATTTTATAAGATCAAACTTTTCGAGAAAGGCCATTGTGCCATGCTCATCTCGCGCACTGACTACAGCCATTGGGTAGCGGCCATGTAATTGATCGAGCATGTGACCTACACCGGGTATAAGCAAAAACTCTTTGGATGATAACTTGCTATGGCGGGCAAGCCAGTTGAGAACTGCAACCATTTCATCATCAAAGCCAAGAGAATCAGCCAGGCCAAGCAAGGCATTGCCGGGCGCTTCGACCCACATCACCAGGCGGCGCGCAGTATGATTCGGATCTTTGAACAGGAAGCGCGGTAAAAAACGGGAGACTTTCCTTGCATAGAGATCATCAGTATCGCTAAGTTTGCCATCAACATCAAAACAGAGAGCTTTTATACGAGACAAGTCAAGGGACATGGCGCAATTGTACCAAAGGGGCTATACTTCGCATAAATGTTGAGTGGAATAATTGATTTAGCGGTGATATAAAAAATTGTCCGCTGGGATTAAAATATAAAAATTATTTTCTCACAAAGCCTATGACTGAAGACCGCTCCCGCTCCCTGCTTGAATTGTTGATCAACGTCAGCCGCGAAGTTGCAACTGCGCTGGACCTGCGCACAGTATTGCAGCGTTTGCTATATGCCGCCCTCCAACATGTTGGCGGAGAACGCGGCAGCATTGTTGTAATGGATGACCTCGGAAAACCCGTGGATGCAACCATTGTGTACGGGAAGCAATTCCACGATCACACCACCCAGCAGTTGCGCGATACAGTGGAACGCGGACTTGCAGGCTGGGTGGTGCAGCATTGCAAACCAGCGCTTGTACCGGATACCAGCAAGGATGATCGCTGGCTGCGCCGTGCGGACGATTCTGCCGATAAGAGCGGCGCAAAATCAGCGATCTGTGTGCCGTTGATGGCACGCGAGCGTTTAGTGGGAGTGCTGACACTTGTCCACTCCATCCCCGATGCTTTTAACGAAGACCATTTGGAATTGATGAAGGCTATTGCCGATCAGGCGAGTGTGGCAGTTCTAAACGCCCGCCTGTATACCGAAAGCCAGCGGACTGCGCGCATTATGTCTGCGCTGGCTGAAGGGGCGGCGGCGATCAATACTTCGCTCGAAATGCCGGATGTCTGGCGGCGCATCCTGAACCAGACCATGCAGGCTTTGCAGGTTGAGACCGTGGCATTGGCCTTGATAGACAACGCAAGCAATGATCTTGTCTTTCAGGCTGCGGCGGGACATAACTCCGGGAATATCCCCGGCAGGCATGTTCCACACAACCAGGGGCTGGCGGGATTGGTGGTGAACAACGGTCACGGGTTGGTGGTACCAGCCGTCAGACAGGATTCTCGTTACGGCGAAGTGGACAGGTTCGGGGGAATCGAGATGCGCGCCGTCGCCATCGCACCGATCCAATCGCAGGGAAAAGTCATCGGCGTGCTCGAGGCGGTTAATCCAATCTCCGGCGCTTTCGACCTGGATGCGCTGGTGGTGATGACCGGTCTGGGAAGCCTGGCAGGGACAACGATCCAAAACGCGGAATTTTTAGAGCGCCTGCAAAAAGCGCATCAGCGTTATCGCGAATTATTCGAAGACAGTGTTGACCCCATCGTTATCACAGATTGGGAAGGCAGGGTGTTGGAAGCGAATCGTCAGGCAGTGATCTTAAGCGGGTACACCAATGAGCAGCTGCACACCATGAGCATTGACCAGTTGCATGAAGTGAAATGGAATAATACTGGTTTGAATTTTGAGACACTCAAGCGCAACGATGAATGCAATTATGAGTCTGGTTTGCTGCGGCGTGATGGCGGCAACACTCCTGTAGCTGTACATGCGCGCCGTGTGGAATTCGAAGAGACCGACTCGATCCAGTGGACACTGCGCGATATTACCGAGCGCAAGGAGTTGGATGCCTTGCGTGATGATATGATCGCCATGATCTATCACGACATCCGCTCCCCGCTTGGTAATATCGTCTCGAGCCTCGAAATGATGAGCAGTCTCATGCCTGAAGATAAGACGCTTAATTCGATGCTTAACATTGCCAGAAATTCCACAGCCCGCATCCAGCGTTTGGTAAATTCCCTGCTTGATATCAATCGTCTTGAGTCTGGCCAGCAGATCGTGGACCAGAATTCCGTGGACCCGCTCTCGCTGATCCGCGAAGCCATCCGTGATGTGGAACCGGTCGCCACCGGGCGTCAGCAAAAGATCGAGATCAAGATAAATACCGTGCTTCCGCTCATTTGGGTGGATGTGGATATGATCCATCGCGTTTTCATCAATCTGTTGGAAAATGCGATCAAGTACACGCCGGTGGAAGGACAGGTTGAGATCGGTGGAATGACTGACGGCGTTCTTGTCAGGTTTTGGATTAAAGACAACGGCCCCGGCATTTCCCCCGCAGACAAGGATCGCATCTTCGATAAATTCACCCGCTTGCGCGGCAAGAACAGACCCAGCGGACTCGGTGTGGGTCTGGCTTTCTGCCGGCTCGCAGTGCTCGGTCATGGCGGTGAAATCTGGGTTGAAAGCGAGTTGGAAAAAGGTTCCACTTTCTGGCTCACCCTGCCTGTTGCTCAAAAGAAGGTAACCGGCCAGCTTAGGCGCAAGACCGGCAGATTAACAATGAAGGAAGATACATAATTTAAATTCCATCATCTAACCTCTTGCATAAGTGAGAGCATTGGCCACATAGAGCACAGAGCTTTTTGAGGAAAAGCACTTGAAAACTCAAGGTTTTCTCTGTGGCAAAAAAGACTTTTGCAAAAGCACTATCGTACCCTCAAACCCAAAGGTCTGTCTGGCACTCAACGAAAACCGACTAGCAAAATGACTTTTAGGGTTTCTTTCGAAGAATAAGCTCAGAAGAAAAAATCATTATTTGTTTTAGGAGCAGTATGCAGGAAATAACAAAGAACATTCAGATCGAAGATCAATTTCCCGGTGTAACCCTCGGAGTGATCGTCACCCAGCGTGGATTAATTCAAGTTGACGCGCCCCCCTCACCCGAAGATGCGCGTTCATGGCGCGCCGCGCTTATGAATCTCGGCGGCGGCATGGAACGCGTGCTCATCAACCTCGATGCGCATCCGGACCGGACCCTCGGCGCGCGCGCCATGGATTGCACCGTGATCGCGCACGAAAAAACCGCCAACACCTTTCGCACCCGTCCAAGCACCTTCAAGGCACAAGGCGAAGAAACAGGCGCAGATTGGGAATCCATCGCCGGGCTTGGCAGCGTGCGTTGGGCTCCACCCGAAATTTCCTTCCTCGATCAAATGACCTTGCACTGGAGCGATTCACCCGTTCTGCTGGAACATCACGCCGGCCCCTCAGACGGTTCCATTTGGGTGCATCTGCCCGAAGACAAGGTTGTCTTCATTGGCGATGCCGTGCTTAAAAACCAACCTCCCTTTTTGGCGGGCGCGAATCTTAAAGCGTGGCTCACTTCATTGGACACCCTGCTCGATACCCCATTCAAAGGCTACACCATCATCAGCAGCCGCGGCGGCATTGTAACCACAGGCGCCATAAAATCGCAGCACGATTTCCTCAAGCACGTGCATGATAAGCTGGATAAGATCACGACGAAAAAGCCGAATCCCGCCGCAATCGAAAAGCTGGTCGCTTCACTATTGACATGGTTCAAGGCCCCGGCAGCGCGCCAGAAACAATTTGCCCAGCGCCTGCGTTACGGTCTGCTCCATTACAACGTACGCCAGGACCGCGGTTCCAGCGCGCAATCTGAAGAGGATTAACAGGAATGCTCCAACCCATCCTTGAGATAATTCGCGGCCAGGTGGTGGAGTCAACACACTTTGGCTCCATCGCGGTCGTGGACTCAACAGGCAAACTCTTACATTCTTATGGCGATCCTCACGGGGTCGCCTTTTTACGCTCATCCGCCAAACCATTCCAGGCCCTTCCATTCGTGGAACGCGGCGGCGTGGAATATTTCAACTTAACACAAGGCGAATTGGCGCTGGCCTGTGCTTCACACGAAACAGCGCAAATCCACCTTGACGCAGTCCAAGCCATGCAGGCCAGGATCGGGATACAGGAAAGCAACCTGCAATGTGGTCCACACCTGCCCGGTGACTCAATCAATTTTAAATTTGTTATCCAGCAAAATATAAAGCCCACGCCGAATTTCAACAACTGCTCCGGCAAACATACCGCCATGCTCGCGCACGCTAAAATGCGCGGACTTCCCCTGGAAAATTATCTCGCGCACGAACACCCCATTCAACAGGATATTCTCGCAACATTCTCCGAAATGTGCGGGATCGAAAAGGAAAAAATCGAACTGGGTATTGATGGCTGCTCCGCGCCGAATTTCGCCGTCCCATTGATGAACGCCGCGCTTGGCATGGCACGCATGTGCGATCCGCGCGATCTCAGCGAAGCGCGCGCGGGGGCCTGCAAAAAGATCACATCCGCCATGACCGCTCACCCTGAAATGGTCAGCAACTACGGTGAATTCGATTGCGAGTTAATGACTACCGCCGCAGGCAAAATCATCACCAAACGCGGCGCGGAAGGTTTTCAGATCATCGGCTTAATGCCCGGTGTGTATGGTGAGCATGGTGTTGGCATTGCCTTCAAAGTCACCGATGGTGATGCAGCCCGCATGAACGACAATCTTGAATCCAATCCCCGCGTGCGTCCCGCCATTACACTGGAAATCCTGCGTCAATTAAATGCCTTGAATGAAACACAATTGCAATCGCTTGCAAAATTTGGCCCTGAAAAAACATTGAAGAATTATGCCGGTCTCGTTACTGGAAAGTCACGCCCTGTTTTCAAGCTTGGATAAGCTAAAAAAGATTTAATGCGATGTAGTGCGTCGCACCAGCTTCGATGAGACAACCCAACAGAGTAGATTCTCTAATTTACAAGATTCTTCCACCCGTCTGGTGCGACGCACTTGCATAAGGTGAGTTATCCGTATGGATGATTTGAAAAAACGCGCGATCCAAATCCACAAAAAACTATTGGAGGCCTTTGGCGAACCCATCTGGCGCAATCCCCTGCCCGCTATTGACGAACTGGTCTCCACCATCCTTTCGCAAAACACGAATGATGTGAATCGCGACCGCGGATTTAATGCCCTGCGCGCCAAACTGCCGACATGGGAAGCAGTGCGTGATGCGAATGCGGAAGATGTGATCGCCGCGATTCGCTCTGCTGGACTCGCGAATCAAAAAGGACCGCGCATTCAACAGGTGC
>CXWL01009996.1_pt1 | contig 10222 bp, 10 predicted proteins | sample 590931 | NCBI WGS metagenome assembly CXWL01 (sample SAMEA3498368, study PRJEB10139) | groundwater metagenome | biome: water well; material: biofilm material | place: Germany | collected 2015-04-27
CCGGCCTGTGAGTACATCGGATTTGTCGGGAGCTTCTATCAGTATCAAGGACTGGCCACGTTGCTAGAGGCGTTTGAACGCCTGCACGCAAGGCGTTCGTCCGTACGGCTCTTAATGGTCGGGGACGGAGAGGAGGCGACAGCTCTTCGTGAGCAGGCCGCTCAGCGAGGCCTCTCTCCCTGGATCACCTGGACCGGTCGAGTCCCGTATGCGCATGTTCCGCTGTTGATCGGAGCCATGGATGTGTGTGTCGCGCCGTTCTGCGGGGACCGGGGAGAGACGTCGCCGGTGAAAATATTCGATTATCTGGCCTGCGGAAAACCGGTGGTTGCCAGCGCGATCCCTTCGGTCACCGCGCTGTTTTCGCAATCGAATGGAGTGGTTCTGATCGAGCCGGATCGTGCTGAGCCTCTGGCCGATGCGGTTATGGCGTTACTCGAGCGGCCCGAGGAGTCCCGCCTGCTGGGTATCGATGGCCGTACCTTTGTCGAAGAGCGGTTTGGGTGGGAGGCGATCGTGCGAGGGCTGCGTGATCTCGCCGAGCAGTCGGCTCCCCAGCATCAGAGTCAACACCGAGCCCTTATCAACAATGCAGGTGAGAGAGTATGAATCAGCCTATGACTGAACCAGCGAGTGGAACGACGCCCGAGGAGTTGTATCTGAACCTGATGAAGCAATGTCTGACCAGGATGCTCTGGCGGGAAAAATACCGTCCGATGGCGGCGTCTCTCAACGGATGGCGGCGATTTGTGTTGAGACCGCTGCAGCTTCTGGTGCGCCGGGCGCAATTGGAGTTGGTGCACGTCGAGCCTGATCGAGTCGATGCGCGTCAGGAAGGACGGGATTGGCCTCTCGAAGCAGAAACGATGGTCGGGTTGAAGCGGCTGGACAATCTCCAGCGCTGTGTCACATCGGTGATCCGAAACGGCGTTCCCGGCGACCTCATCGAAACCGGTGTCTGGCGGGGCGGTTCGTCGATTTTCATGCGCGCGATTCTCAAAGCTTACGGCGATAGATCCAGGAAAGTCTGGCTGGCCGATTCATTTCGGGGCTTGCCGCCACCGGATCCCGCTCGTTATCCGGTTGATGAAGGTGACACGCTCTGGAAGTACTCTGAGTTGGCCATTCCAATGGAGCAGGTGAAGGCGAACTTTTCGCGTTACGGCCTTCTGGACGATCAGGTGGCGTTTTTACCGGGATGGTTTCGCGACACGCTGCCGACGGCGCCGATTGAACGGTTGGCGGTGTTGCGGCTGGATGGAGATTTGTATGAGTCCACGATGGAGGCGTTAGTCGCGCTCTATCCAAAGGTGTCGGCGGGGGGATTTGTGATCGTCGATGACTATGGGTTGCCGACCTGTCGCGCGGCGATTGAAGATTTCCGTCTGGCTCAGGGCATTACAGATCCGATTCAGCTCATCGATTGGACCGGAGCATTCTGGCAACGGTCTGTGGCCAACCCCGTTACGATGACGGTCAGGCGCGAGTCGCTCTCACTGAGAGCTGTTTCCTAGGGTGACATGAATATTCTGGTCTATTGCGATGAAGAGTTGGGGATCGCCGGCGGCGGAAGCCGCCAGGTGGTGGAATTGGTGCGCGCGCTTGCAGCCCGGGGCCATGCGGTGTGTGTGGTGGCACCGAAACCCCAGGCTGGAATTGATGAGTCGATGGAGTTAGATGGTGCGCGCCCTATCTGGGTGCGGGTGCTCCGTCTTCCGGTTCTCCGACCATTACTGTATCTCGTGGCTTCGGCGGTCGCTCTGTTTCTGGCGATGTGGCGAGAGAAACCGGAGATCCTCCTATGGTTCGACTCACCCGGCCAGATTGCCCCCTTGTGGTGCTCCCGTGTGATGAGCTGTCCTTACGTGCTGTTCGTGAATGGATTGCCGGCCGAGGAATTGACCGGTCTATGGGGGTGGGCTCCGATCCGCAGTCTGATGCAACGGGCGTTGCGTGTGTCGGCACAGCAGGCCCAGGCTGTCGTCAGCGTCTGTCGAGAGATTCCGCAATGGATGCAACGCGAGTGGGGAATTGAGGCGGCTCGGTGCCGCGTGATTCGAAACGGGGTGGATCCTTCTGCCTGTGTGGCCCTCGACAAGACTGAGGCTCGCCGTCGCTTGGGTCTCAGTCCGGATCGGCCGTACATCGGATTTGTCGGAGGATTCTTTCCCTGGCATGGGCTGGATACGCTCGTGGAGGCGATGGCGCTTGTCCGTCTCGAACATCCTGACACCACGCTTCTATTAGTCGGCGATGGCCAGACGAAGCCGGCACTGGAAGCGTTGGCGAGGCAGCGAGGGCTTGAGGATGCAGTGTCGTTCGTTGGGCGTGTGGCATTTGATGAAGTGCCCTGGTGGATCGGAGCGAGCGATCTTTGTGTTGTGCTCCATCGTCCGGTTCGCTTGTATCCTGGTGATTCTATGAAACTCTGGGAATATTTGGCTTGTGCGAGGCCGGTAGTGGCGACGGCAGGAGAGGGCTATGGGGATTTCGTGGAAGCGCTGGGTGCCGGTGTGTCGGTGAAGGGTGATGATGTGTGTGCCCTCGCGAAGGGATTGTGCCGCCTCATCCAGAACCCAGCGGCGGCAAGCAAGATGGGACAGTCCGGGCGTGCAGCTGTTTTGGATGCCCATACCTGGGAGGCGAGAGCGGTGGAATTGGAGCGAGTCTTCGGAATTCTCCCTGTTGAGCCGCTGCGTGAACGGGTGTGTGCGTGATGACGATGTCATCGAATCACGAGACGGTCACGTCGGGCGAGTCTGACACGACAGCCTCTGGCACGGTGCGCATTCGTCATCGGGTATTGGAAGCCGGCGGGTGGGCCATGGCCGGTTTTGTCCTCGAGAAAGGGATGGGGTTTCTCCAACTCATCGTCCTGACGCGATTGCTGCTGCCAGGTGATTTCGGGTTGATGGCGGCTTCTGCGGCCGTCCTGCTGGCGATTCAGACCTTTTCGGAGTTGGGCCTTGAGCCGGCGGTGATCGCCAAGCCGAATCTGACGGATGAAGATCTGCGTGTGGCCTGGACCTTATCGGTGATTCGGGGATTCGTCTTGACCCTCGGTCTCTGGGGATTGGCGGACGTCATTGCCGGCAGCATGCGGATTCCCGAGCTGGGCTTCTTTCTTCGGGTCCATGCAGTGGGTGTGCTTCTGCAATCGCTGCACAGCCCGGCGTTGTTCGTCTTGCTCAAACAACTGGATCTCCGGCGGCGTGTGTCGTTCGATCTCAGTCGCCGCCTGGTAGAGTCCGCAGTCACGATAGGATTGGCCTGGTGGTGGCAGAGTGCCTGGGCATTGTTGGGGGGGCAGTTGGTCGCATTTCTCTTCGGCTCGCTCCTCTCATTCTGGGTTGCGCCCTGCCGCATCCGCTGGTCGCTGGATCGCACGGCCTTGCAGAGCCTCTGGAGTTATGGCCGGTATCAGAACGTCACGGCGTGGTTTTTATTTACAGTCATGAGCGGTGGAGATTTTGTGGTAGGCCGGGTACAGGGAGTCGGGGGGCTGGGTCAGTATCAGTTGGCGATGGCGATTCCGACCATGATCGGCATCCGGGCCATGAGTGTGATTTCTCAGATCAGCCTGCCGACCTACGCGCTCATGCAGAAAGACCGTGCCGGAGTATTGCGGGCCTTGAGTCTCCAAATGAGTCTGACCGGTATGCTCGTGGTGCCGAGTGCGATGGCCGTCGCGATTCTGGCGCCCTATCTGGTTCCGTTTGTGTTCGGTCCGTCCTGGTCGGCGGCGGTCGAGCCGCTGCGGGTATTGTGCCTGTTTGCAATTGCGGCGGCTTTCTGCAGTGTGATGGCGGCGTTTCACTGTGGAGCCAATCGTCCTGAACTCCAGACGAAAATCTGGGCGGTCATGTGCGCCTGTTACGTTCCGACGGTGATTCCCTTCACGATCGCCTGGGGGCTGGTTGGAGCGGCGTGGGCCTTGGCGCTGACCTTTCTGGTGGGGCTCGGTCTGCATCTCAAGGCCACTGTGCAAATACTGGGAGTTGAAGTCACGTCGGCGTTTGAACCGTTGCGATGGGCCGGAGGTCTGGTGGCCTTGGTGGGGTGTGGTGTTGCGCTGAGCCAGGCCGTGCCGTCGCTGTGGATTGCACAGTGGCTGGGCGCATTGTGCGGCCTGGCCGGTGTCAGTGCTTATGGATGGCATCTCTGGTCGCGCGAGTCGTTTCGCTTACGCATGTTGTGGGGCTCATAAGAGGGTGGATAGGATGCATCACAAAGGCCCGATGGATGTCTCGATTATCATCGTGAATTGGAACACGCGGCTCCTCTTGGACCGGTGCCTGTGTTCCATTGAGGCCGGTGTAGGTGGCCTCGCGGCTCAAGTGCTCGTGGTCGATAACGGCTCCACCGATGGAAGCGCTGAATTGGTGGTAGACAGGTTTCCTCAGGTCGAACTGCTACGCAATCAGGAGAATGTNNCAGATGGTGCGGTTTCTTGATGCCGATCGACAGCGAGCCGGTGTGACGGCGGTGCTGCGCAATCCGGACGGAACGCTGCAGCGGTATCACAAGCGATTGCCGCGATGGTCTTCCATCCTGTGGTCCGAAACATTGCTGCGGAATGTGGTCCCGTGTAATCGGTGGGTGCGCGAATTCTATATGCTCGATGAGTCCTTCGATGTCGTGACGGAGATCGAACAGCCGCCGGCCGCCTGCTTGATGCTGCGACGGTCGGTTATTGCGACAGAGCGGCTCTTCGACGAGCGGTTTCCCATTTTCTACAACGACGTGGATTTGTGCCGACGGCTGCGGGACGCGGGGCACCGGTTGTTTCTCCTGCCGGAGGCCGAGGTGATGCATCACGGCGGCGCCGGCGGAGTCGGCGCCATGCCGGATCAGGGCGTGGCCGATAGTTTGATCGGATTGATTCGCTACTACCGTAAGCATGAAGGACTCATCAGCGCCGGAATCTTGTGGCTGATATTGACCTTTAATTCATTGCTCGTCCTCACCGGGGGGCTGGTGAAAGTGTTGGGGGGCTGTCGCCCTCTGCAGTGGTGGAAAGTGGAATTGGCAAAGCGCGTGCGTCTTGCCGTGGGGCACGAGGCGTTTCACTATCCGAAAGATACGCAGGCTGATCTGATGGTTGGAGCAGTGGCATGCCGGCACTAACAACTGAGCTTGTCACACAGTGCTTATTGTGCGGCACTCCCGGTGCGACGTTGTTTCAGGGGCTGCATGACCGGCTCTATTCCGTCGAGGGCGAGTTCGGTTTTGCCCGCTGCGCCGCATGCGGACTGGTCTGGCAGAGCCCTCGACCGACGATGGAGGACATTCCGAAGTGCTATCCGGACGACTATGAACCGCACGAGGGAGCGACGCAGGGCGAAGGCCCGGTTCGGCCGGCGGCCGGGATGCGTAATGCTCTGCGGGGAATGATCCTGAGCGAGGTATTCGGCTATACCCGGTTCAAGCGGCCTGAGTGGTGGGCTCCGGTGACCGGGCGCCTGCTCGGTCACGTCCCCGCGTTTCAGGATCGGGCTCGGTATGGCCGCGACGAGTTGTGTCCTCCCTTTGTTGACGGCGGGACGTTGCTGGATATCGGATGCGGGGCGGGCGGCTATCTGTCGGCGATGAAAGCGTTGGGATGGAAGGTGTTGGGCATCGATCTCTCTCCGCAGGCGGCGCGGATCGCGCGTGAGAGTTACGGGATCCCAGTGAAGGTGGGGACCTTGGAAACGGCCGGTGTGCCGGATCGGAGCATGGCGGTGATTACGATGGTCCATGCCATCGAGCATGTCCCCGATCCGATCAGTCATTTGCGACAGTGCCATCGGGTGCTGCAAGAGGGCGGACGATTGGTTCTGACGACGCCGAATTTTGCGGGGCTGATGAGCCGGCTCTTCGCCGACCACTGGATGGCGCTGGAGCCGCCCAGGCATCTCTGGCTCTTTACGCCGGATACCTTGCGGGCCTGCGTGGAGCGGGCGGGCTTTCGTGTTGAGCGGATGCTGACGCGTCCGTTCCTCTCGCAGGTGAATTACGAAAAGAGTCTTCTCATCCGTCGCCAGGGACATGCGCGAGGGAATCTGCGGCCCTGCGATGCCGGCCCGATCGCACAGGGGCTTCATCGATTGGAGCAGGGACTGTTGCCCTTCTGGCGAGGGGCGGGCAATGAATTGATGCTCAGCGCAGTCAAACAAGAGGAGTAAGCGACACGTGGATCTGTCAATTGCCGTCATCAGCTACAATACTCGCGACCTGCTTCTGGCCTGTCTGCAATCGGTTCGAGACAGGACGACGGATGTGGACTACGAAGTGATCCTGGTGGATAACGCTTCGCGTGACGGGAGTGTGGACGTGGTACGGGCTCGATTTCCTCACGTCACGGTGATTGCGAATGCCGAGAATGACGGATTTGCCAAGGCCTGCAACCAGGCGGCAGCCGTCAGTTCTGGACGGTATCTCCTGTTGTTGAACAGTGACACGGTGATGCAGGAGCACACACTCCGTATGATGGTGACCTGTCTGGATCAGCATCTGGATATCGGAGCCGTGAGTTGTCTGCAACGTGATGAGCAGGGACGGGTATTGCAGTCCTGTTTTCCTTTTCCTTCGATTCGCGACCACGTGCGCTATGCAGAGGCGTTGCCCACGGTCGTCAGGCGGCTGGTCGGGACTATGCCGCCGACGGATTTTACCCAGTCGCAGGACGTCGAGTGGGCCAACGGCGCCTGCCTCATGATCCGCAAAGCGTTGTTCGACCGGCTGGGTGGACTGGATGAACGGTTCTTCATGTATTTCGAAGATGTCGATCTTTGTCGTCGCGTTCAGCAGCTGGGCTATCGTGTCCGGCATGTGGCGGAGGGTGAGGTGGTGCATCTGCTCGGACGGAGCAGCCGCACGAACCGCAATGGTCTCAATAAGCAATGGGAGCTCAGTCGCATCCGCTATGTGGAAAAGCACTTTGCGCAACCTCGACGGTTTCTGATGAAGGGCTGGATCGCCCTGGGAGTGATGCGTAAGTTGATTGTAACTGCCTGCTCGCATGCCTCCGATCGGCGACAGCAGATTGAGACGATGCGGACAACTTTGCGACGAGTCTGGTTGGGGCATGACGAGGCTGATCACGCAATCATGTCTCCGGCAGGCCTACGAGGATAACGAGCGATGCCACAGACTATGAGCCAACGTGAACAATATGACCTCGAATGGAACGGCTGGAAGGCTGCAGCCGGCGCATTCGAGGGAGTCCGGCGGTACGGCCAGATCAGCCGGAGGGTGGCCGCGCTTGCGCCTGAGCGCATGCTGGATGTGGGTTGTGGCGATGGCCGGCTGGCCAGGGAGATCAAGCAGGTGTTGCCTCGCGTTGCTGTGCATGGGTGTGATCTGTCGGTCGCGGCGCTCAATCGTGCCGAAGGGTTGGATCACCGGTATGCGGTGGATCTCAATGTCGATCGTCTGCCGGAGCCGGACGGCAGTCTCGATCTGGTGGTCGCCAGCGAGCTGATTGAGCATTTGATTGACCCGGGGCGTGCAGTCGCGGAATTTCATCGGGTCATCAAGCCCGGCGGGCATGTCTTGATCACGGTGCCGAATGTCGCCTTCTGGCGCTTTCGCTTAGAGGCGCTGCAGGGAGGCGTGCCATCTGTGACGGCTGATGCGCGCCACCTCCATTCCTTCAACGCAGCTTTGCTGAGCGCGCTCGTGGTTCGTGAAGGATTTGAGATTGTGACCACGACAGGATTGCGCCAGCGCTATGAATCCTTGGCTGCCTTAGGCTTTACCTGGTTGTGCGATACGTTGCTTCTGATCGGCCGGAGATCCTGACTCGATGAGTTATGAATTGACCAGATCAGGATTCGATTGCGTGATGCGGGAGTTTCGTCCCTCACGCTATGAGGTGTTCGGGAGCGAGGATCCTCGGTTTACCACGCCGATGCATCATGCGTTGAAGTGTCGGGATCGATTGTACGTCGCGTTGCGGAGCGGACTTCGCTGGTTGCCGCAGGGACCGCAGGCCATCGTGGATTTCGGCCCGTATCCCGGCAGCCTCTTGAGGCTTTTGCGCCTGACCGAACCGACGAGATCGGCCCGGCTCGTGGGGGCCGGCCTCATGGCCAGTTCGGAATTCGTGGAGTTGATGAAGCAGGATGTGGATGTGGACATTCTGACAGTGAATCTGGATCCGGCTGCCAAACAGTTTGAGCTGAAGGGCTATCCGACCGCCGTGCCGATGGGAGAGGGGACTGCCAGGCTGGTGTTCGCGCTGGAGATCATCGAGCATCTGACCTCGCCCTTCCATCTGCTGGCGGAAGCCCATCGCATTTTGCAGCCAGGCGGTTCCATCGTGATTACAACGCCGAATGTGACGCGTATAGGCAACGTGATGAAGCTATTGGTCGGCCGGACGCTCAATGATCGCTTGGCTCCTCCAGGCTATGACAACCCGGATGATGAATGGCGTCCTCATGCCCGCGAATACGCGATGCATGAGCTGGCTGACATGCTCAGGAGTTCCGGGTTTGAGATTGCCGAATCACGCCATTTCCTGGGCGAGGATACACAGGATTGCCGGCTGACGGCGCAGCAACAGGCGATCGATTGGGCCAAGTGGCCGTTCTATGCCGTTCCGCATTTACGGGGGAGTCTCTTGATCGTGGGACGGAAGCGATGAAACGGATCGTGGTCGCAGAACTAGCCGGGTCGGCCTCCTATGGCGGCGGTGAACGCTATCTGGAATTGCTCTGCGGGCATCTGGACCCGTCGCGCTTCCGGCCGATTCTGATTTGCCCGGAGCCGGGCTCGTTCGTCGGTCGCATGCAGGGCCGTGGGGTGGATGTGCGGATGGTACATTTGGAGCCTCTCTTGAACCCCTTTGCCCTTATGCGGCTAGTGCACGTACTCTCTCAAGAGAATGTGACTATTCTGCAAACGCACGGCGCCCGGGCGAATTTTTATGGACGCGTGGCCGGGTGGCTGGCTGGGGTACCGGTGGTGATCTCCACGGTTCACAATTCGATCGCCGACTATGGGGTGAGCCGATTGAAATGCTGGATCTATTCCGCCGCACTCCGGGTGACCCGGCCGTGGGCAACGCGAATTATCTGTGTGTCTGACGCTGTCCGGCGCGATGTGATCCAAGACGATCCGGCGGCTGCCGGTCTGGCGGAGACGGTCCACAATGGCGTCGACCGACGGTCGTTTCAGAAACCGGTCGATCGAACCAAAGTGCGACGTGAATTCGGCCTCACCGATGGTCCACTGCTGGTCATGGTGGCTCGACTGACCCAACCCAAAGGGCATTGTGACTTGATTGAAGCGCTGGTTCTGCTGCGGGATCGATGGCCGCAACTGCAATGTGTATGCGTGGGTGACGGTGAATTGAGGCAGCCGCTGGAGGAACTGGCCGCTGCCCGGGGCTTGACGTCGATGTGCCGGTTTGTCGGATCTCGCGACGATGTGATGGAGTTCTATGCAGCGGCGGATGTGGTCGTGCTGCCCTCGCATTCTGAGGGATTCCCGTTTGTCATTCTCGAAGCGCTGGCCATGGGGAAGCCGGTGATCGCGACCAGCGTGAACGGGGTGCCTGAAGTGATCGAACACATGAAGACCGGTCTCCTGGTGAAGGCCCATGATATCGCAGGGTTGGCCGGTGCGATTCAATCTCTATTGGATCATCCCGAGCGGGCGATGCAGTTGGGGAATGCCGGGCGTGCTGTGGTGCAGGCGCAATTCACGGTCGATCGGATGGTCGAGAAGACGGTGGCGGTTTTTGATGTGGCGCTACGGACAGAAGGATTCGACGCGCCCTCATGGAGCAGGAAGGTCGCATGAGTCTCGCGACACCGCTTGAGATGGAAACTGTTGCGTGCCCCTGCGGGGGAAGCGGACGTCCGTCCGAGGTCTTTCATACGCCGACGAGACGGTATGTGGTTTGTCCGATGTGCGGGCTGGTCTTTCTGAGCCCTCGTCCCTCTTCCACCAAAGTGGAGGAATATTATCGGGAGAGTTACGACGGATCCTACGGCGCCGCGGAAAGTTCAGCGGATCGACAGCCTGTGTTTGCCAGCGTCCTGGCGCATGTGTTGGATTGGCAAAGACCGCCGGGACGGCTGCTCGATATCGGCTGCGGAGATGGGGCGTTCATGATGCTCTGTCGCGAGGCCGGATGGACCTGTGTCGGTGTCGAAGTGTCTCAAGGAGCAGCCGCGCGAGCGAGAGCGAAGGGCTGTACGGTATTTTCTCCGGCAGAGCTCGGCCAATC
>CXWL01015935.1_pt1 | contig 10222 bp, 8 predicted proteins | sample 590931 | NCBI WGS metagenome assembly CXWL01 (sample SAMEA3498368, study PRJEB10139) | groundwater metagenome | biome: water well; material: biofilm material | place: Germany | collected 2015-04-27
CTTTAAGGCAAGATCAAAAGATCGCGGCCATGGCCGCTCCCACGATGGCCGCTCCCACGATGCCTCCCCTATGATGCGCCCCTCTTTGCGTCTTCCAGGTCGACCCTTGAACACTTCCACCCCAGCTGCCGATCCAGTCGCCCGCGAGGCCGTCGCCTACGCCCATTACCAAGCGGGCGATGTCGTCGCCGCGACCGGCATCTACCGCGAATTGCTTGCCGCCGATCCGCAGCATCGCGGTGCGCTGGCTTTTCTCGCGTTCCAGGCGGCCTCGCAGCAGGACTTCGCACAGGCGGCCGAGCTGTACNNACCGAGCTGTACGCGCGCGCGTCGGCGCTGCAACCGGACGACGTGGCGCTCAAGTTCAATCTCGCGATGGCGCACTTCGGTCTGCGTCAGCTGCCCGAGGCGCTGGCGGCGCTGGAACAAGCGATTGCGCAAGAGCCGCGCTTTCTGCAGGCGATGCTGTACCGCGGGCTGGTGCTGGAGCAGATGCTCGAGCCGGAGGCGGCCGCTGGGGCGTATCTGCGCGCCACGCGCTTCGCCGAGAACCAGGATCCGCGCCAGATACCGTCGGAGCAGAAGCAATTCCTCAACCACGCGCTGGGCCAGGTCCGGCTGCAATTGGAGCGGGAGATCGATCGCGGCCTGGCGCCGCTGGTCGAGCGCCACGGCGAGGCCGCGATTGCGCGCCTGCGCAAGGCCGGCGATATGTTCGCGGGCAAGATCGCCCCCGCCTTTGCGCATCCGAAGTGGCGGCCGGGGCTGTTCTACGTGCCCGATCTGCCGGTGCGCACGTTCTACGAGCGCGCGGATTTCGACTGGGTCGAACGCGTCGAGGCGGCCACCGACATGGTGCGCGAGGAAATGCTGAGCGTGCTCACCGACGGCCGCGGCTTCGCGCCGTACGTGAATCATCCGGATGGCTCGCACGGCGCCGAGGTATTCAAGAGCATCAACCGCTCGGAGGATTGGTCGGCCTTTCACTTCTACCGCCACGGCGTGCGTATCGACGAAAACTGCGCACGCTGCCCGCGCACCGCGGCGCTGCTCGACTCGCTCGACTTGAACCACGTGCCCGGCTACGGCCCGGAGGTGATGTTCTCGGTGCTGAAGCCGCACTCGCGCATCCCGCCGCACTATGGCGCCGTGAACGGCCGCCTGGTCGTGCATCTGCCGCTGGTGGTGCCGCCGAACTGCGGCGCACTCAAGGTCCTCAATGAGAGTCGTGGCTGGACCATCGGCGAGCTCATGATGTTCGACGACACCTTCGAGCACGAAGCCTGGAACGACAGCGACGAAACCCGCGTCGTGCTGATCTTCGACACCTGGAACCCGAATCTCACACCCGTCGAGCGCGAAGCCTTCTGCGCCGTGCTGGCGAGCGCGCAGGCGTTCGAGCAAAGGGCGCTGCCTGACGGGTAGTGGCTGCGGGACCATAGGTCACGTTGCGCGCGCGAAATCTGTGTCTGGTCGAAACCGTCGTTCGCGCGCTACGTGACTCGGTGCGCCCCAGTTTTCACCGTAGGTCACGTTGCGCGCGCGAGCCCGATTTCAGGGCGAAAGTAGTGTTCGCGCGCTACGTGACACGGTCGGGGCGATCCAGCGCCGCTGCTGTATGGGCTGTCACGTAGCGCCCGATTTGCAGCTTCGCACTCACATACACCTCGCGGGCGCAACGTGACCTACAACTGCCATACACCTCGCGGGCGCAACGTGACCTACGGACGTGAAGTGATCAGCGACCGCCCGCCGCGTTGATCGCCGCGCCGATGGTCGGTGCCGCCAGCTCGGTTGCGTAGCGCTTCTGCAGCACGCCGACGCGTTGTACGTAGACCTGGGTCTCGGCGTACGGCGGGATGCCGGCGTTGCGCAGCACGGCGTTCTCGCCGGCGTTGTAGCCCGCAGCAGCGAGCTCGAAGTCGCCGTCGAACAGGTCGAGCAACATGCGCAGATGTTTGACGCCGGCGGCGATGTTCTGGCCCGGATCGAAGGAGTTGGTGACGCCGTACATGCCGGCGGTGCCCGGCATCAGCTGCATCAGTCCCTGCGCGCCGACCGGCGACAGCGCTTCGGCGTGGAACGCGCTCTCGGCGTGGATGATCGCGCGCACCATCGACTCGTCGACTTCATTGAGGCGCGCCGCGGTGGCGATCTCGTCGCGGTAGGCGGTCAGATTGAGCCCGGTCACGCCCCAGTTGATGTTCGAGTGCACCTGGCAGGCCGGGCACGAATAGGTGCCGATGACCTTGGCGGCGACGCCTTTGGGCTGGATGTTCGTGTAGACGGTGACGCCGGTCTTGTCGACGTATTTGTAGATGTTTTCGCTCTTGGCGGCCGCCGGCTGCGCGAGGCTCGCGAGCAGCAGGGTCAGCAGTGCGATGATGATTTTCATAGGGCGAGCTGTCGTCCTTCAGATGTCAGGAAAAGGTCACGAAAGATCGTGCCTAATCCATGACTTCACATAATGCCGATAAGTTTCTGACAGTTCGACGCTTTTGCCAAGCCCTTCAGCCCATCTTTGCGGTGAAGGTCACGTAATTTTTTGGCCTGCCGTCAAGAGCCGCGGGACGTTCTGCCCTGTTTTTGCCCGTTTCTTGCGTTCGGGTTGATGGGCTGTCGTAGGTCACGTTGCGCGCGCCGCGGACGTCAATGAGCGGCAGAGCCAGTCCGCGCGCTACGTGACGGACGCTTGCGCAAGGGCATATCCGAGAATTTGGCCCGATGTCACGTAGCGCCCGATTCCCTGCGTTGCACGTCCGAGCAATTCGCGGGCGCAACGTGACCTACGTTCAACCACACCCCACCAACCCCTACTCGAAGCTGTACCCGAGCGCTTCCGCATGCGGGCGCAGCAAATCGAACTGCGGCGCCAGCCATTGGCGGTAGCGCTGCCAGCGGCCGCTCGAGCGCTGGTAGATCGGTTCGGCGACCTGCTGGTAGCTGTTGGTACGCACGCGTTCGCGGGTGGCGCCGCGCTTGTCGCGGTCGAGCATCGCCGCATCGGCGGTGATGCCGAGGAAAGCGCAGACGCGTGCCAGCTCGGCCGCGGGATCGGCGACCAGCTCCTCGTAGCGCATGACGTCGTGGCGCAGCGACAGCAGCGGCAGGCTCGCCTGCCACAGCGCGAGCACGCGCGCATACAGGCGTGCGCTGTCGGCCAGCGTGTCGAAATGGATGAAGGCATCGTTCGGCACGTATTGCTGCATGAAATTGCTGAGCACGACGTCGCCGGGATGCCGCAACGCGAACAGCACGCGCGCATCCGGGAACAGCCGCTGGATCAGCCCGATATGAATGCAGCGCAGATGCAGCTTGTCGACGATCAGTGGCGCGCTGCGGCCGCTCAAGTGGGTAGCGACGGCCTGGCGGTAACGCTGGCGCAGCGCGCGCACGTGTTCGCACGTCAGTTGTTCGATCGCGTCGGGATAGCTCAGTCCCAGGGTCGCGAAGTCCGCGATCGCATGTTCCAGCGTCGGCAATTCCTCGATCGACAGCACGTCCGGATGCGCGGCGAGCATGGTATCGAGCAAGGTCGTGCCCGAGCGCGGCATGCCGACCAGGAAGCACAGGTCCGCGCCGGTGTCGTCGCTGGGATCGCCGCTTTGCGGCTGGCTGCCAGGGGCGCCGCGCGCCGTCCACAGGTTAAGGCGATCGAGCAGGCGGTCAAAGGCGCCCGGGTCGATCGCCTGGCGACGCACGCTGCGTGCGGCGAGCGCATTGGCGGTTTCCAGCGCGCGCATGGCGCCGGCGTGATCGTCGATGCGGTCCAGCGCCTGGCCGAGCTCGAACCAGTATTGTTGGGCGAGGCGCGTCGGCAACTGCCGCGCATCGATGCGCTGAAGCCGCGTCACGGCGGCGCGCGTGTCGCCGCGCCGGCGCTCGAGCTTCGCCGCCTCCAGGTTCAGCGCCGGATGCTGCGGCGCGATTGCAATGCCGCGCGCGACCGCCTGGCTCGCTTCGTCGAGGCGACTGGATTGTTCGTAGACGCCGGCCAGCTCGTCCCAGGCGTCGACATCGTTCGGCTGCAACTGCAACGCGCGCTGCAGGGCCGCAATCGCGCCGGCGCTGTCCATGCCCTCGTTGAGCAGGCAGCCGAGGTAATAGTGGGCGGTCGCGTGGTCCGGCGCGATGCGCAGCGCGCGCTCGTAGCGTTCGCGGCTTTCGGCGTGACGGCCGGAGAGATGCAGCGCCAGGCCCGCGCCGACCAGTGCTTCGACCTCATTTGGCGCCTCGACGAGAATCTGCTCGAAGCATGCGAGCGCGTCGGCCGCGCGCTCCATCGTGTACAGCGTGATTCCGAGTTGCAGCCGCGCCGCGCGCGCGCCGGGTGCGTGCTGCAGCGCCGATTCGAAGGCCTTGCGTGCCGCTTCCATCTGTCCGTGCGCGCGCAGCGCATGACCCAGGTTCAGCCATGCGGCGCTGTCCTCCGGCGCCGCCGCGAGCGCGCGCTCGAATAGCTTGAGCGCCTCGTCGGCGCGGCCGAGGTTGTGCAGCGCACGGCCGAGGTGATTCAGTGCCGCCGGATGCTCGGGATGAATCTGCAGCGCCTGCTGGCACAGACGCGCCGCGCCCGGAAAGTCGTTGCCGAGATGGCGCAGCACCGCGGCGCTGACCAGCGCCTCGGCGTCGTTCCCGGGTTCGAGGCGCCGCGCGAGTAGCGCGGCTTCAGCCATGCGGCGCTCGCCGATCAGAATGTCGCGCAGGCGCGCCGTCGCCCGGCGGTCGTCCGGATGTGCGCCAAGCCAGCGCTCGGCCTCCGCCTGGCGACCGGCTCGAATGAGCTGGGTCGCGGTTTCATCGACGGTGGCCATCAAGCATCTACTCCAGGGCACCCGATTAGGCGCGCCCAGAGAATAGCGTTCGATCGGACGGTCCCGAGGTTCGTCTTGGCGGCGTGTACCTGCCGATCGCCCAGGCAGAACAGAAAATACATGGAGGATGATTCATGTGGCGGGCATCTCCAGTTCAGACGGCAAGGATAAGACTCAGCGACTCGAACATGCCCCGTGAAGCCAAGCTGAAGATCACGAGCCTGTGCTGTGTGGCGGCAGGGCTGCGGCAGGACGAGAACCCTGTCATGAACATAGAAAAGTCCCGAGATTGTCCGTGAAGTCTTTTGGAGAGTGCTAATGAGCTTGAAACTTCGAGAATTGAACCGTGCCATCGCCAGCGCGCTTGCGTTCGGTTCGGTGGCCGCCCTGGCGGCAGTGGCCATGCCGGCTTTCGCGCAGGATGCTGAAGAAGAAAACGGCGACGCCGCCCGCATGGACACCGTCGAGGTGACCGGCTCGCGCATCAGGCGAACGGATGCGGAAGGTTCCGTTCCCGTGACCGTGATCGATCGTCAACAGTTGGAACTGTCGGGCGACGTGTCGGTTGCCGACTATCTGCGTAACACCACGTTCAACTCCTTCGGTTCGTTCCGTCCCCAGTCCGGTTCGTCAGCGCAGTCGTTCGCCGAACTGTCGCTGCGCGGCCTGGGCGGCGCCCGCACCCTGATCCTGATCGACGGCCGTCGCGCCCCGATCGCTCCGAACGTGGGCCAGGGCCAGGATCTGAACACGATCCCGCTGGCCGCCGTCGAGCGCATCGAGATCCTGTCCGATGGCGCATCCGCTATCTACGGTTCCGACGCCATCGGTGCTGTCGTCAACATCATCACCCGCAAGGATTTCACCGGCGTCGAAATGTCGGTCGGTGCGTCCAATCCGAAGTCCGAAGGTGGCGAAACCGAAGAAGGTTCCGTGATCTTCGGTGCGGCCGGCGACCGTGGCAACATGCTGGCCGGCGCTTCGTACAGCAACCGCGGCATCATCTTCGACCGCGACAGCCCGTACAAAGGCATCGGCAACTCGACGTTCTCGGGCAACTTCATCAACGCCAACGCGGCGCCGGGCACGCTGTACGGCTTCTCGCCGGGCGGCTTTACTGCCAACCCGACCAATGGTTCGGTGATTCCGGGCGGCGGCTGTACGGAAGCGGGGTTCTACACCACGGGTTCGGGTTCGGGTCGTCGCTGCTTGTACAACTTCAACCTGGTTTCAGCGTCGGAAGCCGAAATTCGCAACAGCTCGCTGTTCGCGCGCGGCAACTACGAGATCAATGAAGATTGGTCGACCTATTTGAACGCGAACGTCAGCCGCGTCACCTCGTTCGGCCGTTATGCGCCGGTGCCGTCGTCGCCGTTCCCGGGTGGCGCGCCGTTCATTCCGGTGGGCTCGCCGAATCATCCGGCGATCCGCTTCCCGGGCCAGGGCTACAACCCGAACGTGCCGTACTTCACTCGTCTGCGCTTTGCCGCGCTCGGTAATCGCGATAGCTCCACCGATGCCAACGTTTATTACTTCGACATCGGTTTCGAAGGTCGCATCGGTGCGTTCGATGTCAACTTCGGTGGTCGCCACGTCGAGTCCAAGTACGTCGAGCTCGGTCGCAACTTTGTCGTTGGCGGCCTGGTGCAGGCAGCCATCGCCAGCGGCGCGTACGACATCTACAACCCGTCGGGCAATCCGCGCAGCCTGCTCGACTCGCTGATCGCCACGATCAACCGTGAGTCGAACTTCACGATTGAAGAACTCTATGCGCAGGCCAACGTCGACCTGTTCGAAATGAACGGCGGCGTCGCCGGCCTGGCGTTCGGCGCGGAATATCGCGATGAAGGCTATGCCGACATCTACGACACCCTGCAGTCCTCGGGCCAGATCGTCGGTGCGGCTGGCAACTCGGCGTTCGGTGGCCGCTCGGTCGGTGCTCTTTACGCCGAAGCGCTGTTCCCGGTCCTGGAAAACCTGGAATTCAATCTGGCGGCGCGCTATGACCGCTACAGCGACTACGGTTCGGACCTGTCGCCGAAGATCTCGGTGCGTTACACCCCGATCGAAAGCCTGGTGCTGCGTGCCAGCTACGGTCAGGGCTTCCGCGCCCCGACCCTCGACATCCTGACGGCACAGCCGGCGTTCTCAGCCGACTCGGTCACCGATCGCCAGACCTGCGAGGCCTTCGGCCTCGGGCCCACGTGCTCGACGCAGATCAATGCCTACGTCATCGGCAATCCGGACCTGACCTCGGAAAGCTCCGACCAGTGGTCTGCCGGTCTGGCATGGGATGCCACCGACTGGTTGAATATGTCGCTGGATTACTGGAATACGAAGGTCGACGGCCGTATCGCGGGCATCAGCAGCGGACAGATCATCAACTGCTTGCTCGGCGCGTCCAGTAACTGCCCCCCGGGCCTGACGAACCTGCCAGCCAACGTGAATCCGCCGGTGCCGTCCAATGGCCTCGGTCTGGCGCGTGAGCCGGGCAGCGGTGCGATCCTGTACGTGCAGCGCGGCTTCACCAACCTCGGCAAGCTCGAGCTGACCGGCGCGGACCTCAACGTCCGTACCAACTTCGACTTTGGCGACTTCGGTGCACTGCGTAACCAGTTGCAGATCAGCCGCGTGTTCCATTACTACGTCGACGGCAGCGAAAGCATCGTCGATGACGCAGCCGTGCCGCAGGATCGCGCCAGCTTGAATAGCGAGTGGACCCTGGGCGACTTCTCGTTCGCGTGGAACATCAGCTACATCGATGGCACGCTGTCGACGGCCGCGCAGTTGGGCGATCCGGACTATCCGCAGCGCCTGTCGTCCTACACCACCCACGATCTGCAGGCTTCCTGGAATGCACCGTGGCAGGGCCGCTTCACCCTCGGCGTGCAGAACGCGTTCGACCGCGAGCCGGTCATCGACGCCTACGATCCGACCGGTCGTGGCTTCGCGTTCTCGCTGTATGACCAGTATGGTCGGACGCCGTACTTCCGCTACACCCAGACGTTCTAATAACAAGCTGTACCCGCAGTATCTTGGAGGGGCCCTTTTGGGCCCCTCTTTTTTTCGTTTCTTGAAGTGCGACGCCGATGCACATGAATCCGCAGGCAGCGCGCGAGGAAGCCGCTTCGCACGGCTTCGAAAGGAACTTTCCCGGGGGAAGCTCAGTAGCATTCGAAGCCTCGCTGAGCGCGGCACGGGCAGGAAAATCGCGCGCTCAGCGGAACTCGATCACCGGGGTCCAGTTGCGGTAACCGGCATCGGTGACTTTTGCGCCGACGCGGTAATGCTTGCCCGATTCGACGTCGATATCGACTTCCTGAGGTTCCGGCTGTTGCTGCCGCCGCAGATTGAACGAGTTGTCGCGCTCGATCAGCGCGACCAGTCCGAGCCGGCGCTTGCCGGGTGCGAGCCGCACCAGATTGCGCCCGCCCTCGGGCAGATTTTCGCCGTCGACACTGATGATGCGCACGGCAAACACGCGTTCGGCGTTGCGCGTCAACACACTGGTCACCTGTCCCTTGTCGGCGGCGCTGACGCTGCCTGCCGCCAGGACCAGCAACAGGCTCGCGATCTTCAGAATGGGTTGCATGGGGCACCTTCCAGTCGATGAATCTCAGGTTCGGACTTTACGCTTGCCGCCTGAACCTGGGATGCGCGCCACATGAATCATCCTCCATGTGCGCTCTTGCCGGCCTGGGTGATCTGCAAGGTCCAGCCGAACAAATGACCCTCGACAGCAACGGTTCCGACGTCGATCGAACACGGGAGAGCGCCGCAGAGCCGCGTCGTCAGCGCGCGTAGTGCTTGGCTATCAAGCGCGCAGCCGACCAGTTCGATCTGGCGCAGGCGCGACTCGCGCAATTGGGCGATGGTGCTGTTGAGCTCCTTGCTCGCCGCGGCAAGGCCAAGCTGCGGCGTCGTGCTGACTAGTCTGCCGACCGTCGCTTGCACTTCCAACAGCAGCGAGGCTGCATCCGGAGCAGACGCCGCCCGGTCCTCGAGCGCGCGCATGCAGGCATTGAACTCGTTGCGGCAATGCGCAGCGGCCGGGTCCGCGCGTACGCTCACAAGTCCCGCTGGTGTCGCCAGGCGCGCCATGAACGGCAGCATGGCTCGTGCGCGCTCGATCAGGTCGTCCGCGCCCAGCATTCGATCCAGTTCGACGATCTCGGCCCTTCCCAGGCGCACTGGCAATGACTCGTGGTGGTGCAGCACCAATGCGATAGCGCCACCGGGTGCGAGGACGCGCCGGATTTCAGCGAGGCTGCCGTCGAGATCGGTGTACTCGAGCCCGTACTGGCTGATGACGAGTTCGAAGCTCGTGTCCGCGAACGGCAGCGCTTCAGCGCGCACACCGGAATGGAAGCGCAGACGGCTGCGGACTTCCGCCGATTGCGCTTGCGCCCAGCGCGGCGACAGCTGCGCAAGGTCGATCGCATCGATCTGCAGCGCGTGGGTGTCGACCGTCGCTTCAAGCAGCAGTCGCGGCAGCGCGCCATTGCCCGTGGCGATGTCGAGCACGCGCGCATGAGCACCCTGTCGCAAAGCAACGTGACGCCAGAACTGTGCGATCTCGCCGGCATAGTTTCCGGCGAAGCTGCCAACGCAGGAATGTAACGCGCCGCTCGACCAGTAGGCGCTCCAGCTTTGATTGCGATCAGTGTCGTCGGCCATGTACACGCTCGAGGGTCGGGTGAAAAGCAAGATCAAAGACTATGGCCTTCCACCCAAAAAAAAGAGGGGCCTCAAAGGGCCCCTCCAAGTTGCTGCGTACAGCTTGTTACTAGAACGTCTGGGTGTAGCGGAAGTACGGCGTCCGACCATACTGGTCATACAGCGAGAACGCGAAGCCACGACCGGTCGGATCGTAGATGTCGATGACCGGCTCGCGGTCGAACGCGTTCTGCACGCCGAGGGTGAAGCGGCCCTGCCACGGTGCACTCCAGGAAGCCTGCAGATCGTGGGTGGTGTACGACGACAGGCGCTGCGGATAGTCCGGATCGCCCAACTGAGCGGCCGTCGACAGCGTGCCATCGATGTAGCTGATGTTCCATGCGAACGAGAAGTCGCCCAGGGTCCACTCGCTGTTCAGGCTGGCGCGATCCTGCGGGATGGCTGCGTCATCAACGATGCTTTCGCTGCCGTCGACGTAGTAATGGAACACGCGGCTGATCTGCAACTGGTTACGCNNGTACAGGATCGCACCGCTGCCCGGCTCACGCGCCAGACCGAGGCCATTGGACGGCACCGGCGGGTTCACGTTGGCTGGCAGGTTCGTCAGGCCCGGAGGGCAGTTATTGGACGCGCCGAGCAAGCAGTTGATGATCTGTCCGCTGCTGATCCCCGCGATACGGCCGTCGACCTTCGTATTCCAGTAATCCAGCGACATATTCAACCAGTCGGTG
>CXWL01049329.1_pt1 | contig 10222 bp, 8 predicted proteins | sample 590931 | NCBI WGS metagenome assembly CXWL01 (sample SAMEA3498368, study PRJEB10139) | groundwater metagenome | biome: water well; material: biofilm material | place: Germany | collected 2015-04-27
CCCGGAAAAAGGATCGGCAAACGCACCGTGTTACCCGCAGTTTTGGTCGTGTCGAACCACTAGACTCCGATTCACCGCGGGTGCCCCTTCATCGCTCGGGCGATGGGTGGAGTCTCGATTATGGCGAATTCAGCAGCGTAGGATACACCGCCGCTTTAAGCTGATCTTCGATTTTTTCCAAAATCTGCGCGCGCCGCTCATGTTATGGAGAGTGATGGACAGAAAGGCCGAAACCACTCAACTTTCCTCAATACCAGCGCTTGGACCCGCTACATGTTGTACCCAAACGAATCCCGACCACAACGCGAAAACAGTACTTTTCCAAACGAACCCAAAGTCAAGATGGGCAACCCGGAACCAGACCCCCGAATCCCGGTTTGGACTTTTGGACGTTTGGATTTTTGGACTTTTTCGAGCGTTTCAGCGTTTGTCCCCGGTTGCCTTGCTGCCTTGTTGCCTTGTTGCCTCAGCACCACGGACTTTGTCGTAGTCGACTCCGCGTTTTTCGACAAAGGCGCTCACGCCTTCGCGGGTTTCGGGGGAGAGGTTGTGAATCGCCAGCCAGTCGCGGGCGTGGCCGACGGTGAGCGACCAGGAGAAATCGCGCCAGAAGTTAAGCTGCTGCTTGGTGTAGCGGGTGCACTCAGGCAGCTTGTTAATGAGCTTTTCGCACATGGCGTCCACGGCCCCATCAAGCTGCGAGCGTGGCACAACCTGATTCACCAGGCCCCACTCGAGGGCCTTGGCCGCCGGGACTTCCTCGCACAGAAACAGCATTTCGCGCGCTCGCCGGTCGCCGATAATCAGCGGCAACCACTGCGTCGCCCCACCCGCCGGTACGCTCCCCCGGGCCGTGCCCACCTGTCGAATGACGATGTCGTCGGCGGCGATGGCCAGATCGCACGACATGTTGAATTCGTTGCCCCCCCCCACCACCATGCCGTTGAGCCGTGCGACCGTCACCTTGCCGATATTGCGAAGCTTTTCGTGGGCCTCGATAAACGCCCCCATCCACTTCCAATAGGCATTGGGTTTGTCGATGCACTGCGCAGCCTGCTCCTTCAAATCCGCCCCCGTGCAAAACGCCCGGTCACCGGCCCCGGTGAGGACCATGACGCGAATCGCGTCATCCCACGACACGTCCTCAAACGCCCGGTGCAGCTCGCGAAGCGTGGGAAAATCCAGACAGTTGAGCACATCAGGCCGGTTGATCGTCACCGTCGCCCGGTGCCCTCTTTTCGCATACGTGATGTTCTGAAAATCAAGCGAATTTGTGGATTGGGGAGTCGGAAAATTCATCGTTCGGTTTTCACCTCGACAGGTTGGCCCATAGCGTGCTTAATTAACTCCGGGTGCTTTTGCCGGTGCAACGGCGTTTGCCAAATCTTCCAGATTCGATGTGGGTTTTTGTGCGAGATCACACAAAAAAGTGTAGGCGTTCGCCCCAATGAGTCGGTGCCGCGTAAGCAACCTCTTTTCATCTTCCAGCTTGCCGTTGGCGTCGACAACACGACTCGTAACCAATGCCAAGTTATATGTAGAAACTTCGTCGCAGGCATCGCAGTGACAGGCTTCGACGAGCATGTAAGGCCGTACGCTGCTCGGAAGGGTCGTGGCCCCTTTGAATCCGTCCACATCTCCGCTAATCATGCGTTCGAGCAATTGGTGATCCTCCGGGACAGCAATGCGCATCATCTCGTGAACTTCGCGACACCATTTCCTACACCGTTCACAAAACACGCCATTCTTGATTTGCGATGCAGACAACGCAGTGATACCGCACAAAATGATCACTGCTTCCACGATCCACATGGCCCAAAGCGTGCTTCCTGTGGGCGTAGATCCCCGTATGGAATACCAACCATCCTTATTAATAACCTGCGCGAAGCGCCAAACCGCACTTGGATGCATCAGGAAGCCCGTATATGAGACCGAATAGCCTTCCTGAGCGGATCTCCAAAGTATGGCCCACGCAAACGCGACCCACGCGGCATAAACGGTCACAAGGCCTGTCGCCAACCCAACCAAATAGGCAAAAACTGTGCTTCGACAGTGGGTTCCCCAGGCAACATGGGAAATCAGGAGTCCAACGCCTATCGCCATGCCGAATGCAAGTAGGATCGTTACCTTTCCAACAAACGGCAAGTAAACAATGACGAGTGAGTAGGCGCCTCCGAGTACGAGCGCGGCGAACAAGCCGGCAACCGGCATAACTACCGGCGCCGACCCGAGGCGACCTGAATGTCGGTAAACGCCAAATTCATCGATCATGGAATTGCAACTCTATCGGGCAAGCCTAGGTACTTAGGCACGTAATGCGGAAATTTTTCCGTGCTTTTCCAGCAGTTCGATCAACGTGACCGCGGCCTGCTCCGGTGAGACCTTGGAAGCGTCCAGCACCAGTTCGGGCTTGAGTGGCGCTTCGTAGGGGTCGTCGATTCCGGTAAAACCCTTGAGCTCGCCCGCACGCGCCTTCTTGTACAGCCCCTTGGGGTCGCGCTTCTCGCACACATCGATCGGCGTATCGCAAAAGACTTCGAAGAAGTTGCCTGCGCCGAGGGTCGCCCGGGCCGCGTCGCGGTCGGCGCGATAGGGGCTGATGAACGACGTCATGGTCACAATCCCCGCATCCACGAAAAGCTTGCCAACTTCGCCGATTCGTCGAATGTTCTCTGCACGGTCTTCGGCGGAAAAGCCGAGATTCTTATTCAATCCGTGGCGGATATTGTCGCCGTCGAGCACGTAGGCCAGATGCCCGCGTTGCACCAATGCGTGCTCAAGCGTGTAGGCAATCGTGCTCTTGCCGGAAGCCGACAGGCCCGTAAACCAGATGAGCACGCCCTTTTGCTTGAGCAGCTTTTCCCGCTCGTCGCGGCTGACGTGTCCCTCGTGCCAGGTGATGTTTGTCGCCTTGATGTTCGTCACAATTCACTCCTATTCCTTAAATCAATGTCCCCGATTCGATGTAACGACCGCGAGTATAGGAGCCTCCGGTCCGCGCTACAAGGCAAGTCCCTGCGCCCGGTGCGAGTCTCGCCAAAACTCACTATGATCCGATAATGAAGCAGAAAATGTCTCCCTTTCCTGACTACGCCTTCATCGGCTCGTTGCTCTTTTCCCTGGCTGTGGCCATTGGCACAACACCGCTGCAGGCACAGACCTTACCCAACGGCGTGGCCGCCGGTGACGTGGATCAAACGTCTGCAGTGCTTTGGGCGCGGAGCACGGCTTTGGGCGTGATGACTTTCGAATACACCGATGACGCCGGTTCTCGGGAAGCCTCTTTGATCGAGGCCGTCGTCTCGGATGCGACCATCCCCGTAAAGGTCGAACTCAGCGACCTGACGCCGGGAACGCGCTACAACTACGTGGCTACGAATTCCGTTGGCGAGTCTGAACAAGGCACATTCCAGACTTCGTTTGAAGAAGGATTTCACGGTTTGCGGTTTGGCGTCTCCGGCGATTGGCGTGGAGAACTGGCCCCCTACCCCGCGATTTCGAATATCCCGCAGCGCGACCTCGACTTCTTCGCGGCCTTGGGCGATACGATCTATGCCGATGTACCTTCGGTGGATGTTCCTCTTTCGCAAGCCCGCACCATCGAAGAATTTCGCATGAAACACAATGAAGTTTATCACGAGCGACTCGGCGAAAACTTCTGGGCCGCCGCACGAGCTTCCACCGCGTTATACGCCACTATTGACGATCACGAAGTGACCAACGACTTCGCGGGTGGCGCCTCCCCTGCATCCGATGTTCGATTCGACCAGTCCGCCACCTTCATCCATGAAACGGAACTCTTTCGCAACGGAGTTCAGGCCTTTCACGAATTCAACCCCATCCGCGAGGAATTATACGGCGACACAGGCGACACTCGGACTGCCGAAAAGCCCAAACTCTACCGCTACCGCACGTTCGGTTCCGACGCGGCCATCTTCCTGCTCGACGCGCGCTCCTTTCGCGACGAAGAGCTGAGCAACATTCTGAATCCCCTCGCCAAGCGTGCGATTCGCCAATTCGTCGAAGACTCCTTTGATCCAAGCCGCACCATGCTCGGCCAAGCCCAATTCAACGAGCTTGCCGACAACCTGATCGAGGCTCAACAAGCGGGCATCACTTGGAAGTTCATCATGGTCCCGGAGCCAATTCAGAATTTGAGTCCGCTCATGGCCGCCGATCGTTTTGAGGGGTACGCCTATGAACGGACCCGGCTTCTTCAATTCATCGACGAACACGGCATCAACAATGTCGTCTTCATCACCGCCGATATCCACGGCACGTTGATCAACAACGTGACCTATCAGCTCCATTCCGACGATCGCCAGCGTACAACCGGCGCCTTCGAGATCACCACCGGGTCCGTGGCCTACGCCGCTCCGTTTGGTCCGACCGTTCTCCAGTACGTTCCGTTTGGCGGCCTGACTCGTTTGATCGTTGGCTGGTATGACCGTCTGACTCCCGTTCAACAGGATCGCTTTTTTTTGAATACCGCAAACCGGTTGTTGCGTTGGTTCGGGTACTCCTCCGTCGGCCTTCAGGGATCCTCAATCGACGCCGACCTTACCGAGGGCACGTATCTGGCCGTCAATTGGTACGGCTGGAGCGAGTTCGAAATCGATGCCCAGTCGCAGCGACTCACAGTGACAACCTATGGCATTTCCTGGTATGACCAACTTGACCTCGCCAATGACTCGGACGAAGTGCTTGGTCGTGTGCCCAAAGTCATCAGCCGATTCGATGTGGACCCGGTTGTCGTAGATGAACCGTCCTTCGACAGGCAGTTGCGTAATCCTTCTCCATGCGGCGCACTGGGCATGGTCGGTTTGCTGTGGCCGGTTGGCTTTGCGATGTTCGGACTTTTCCGCCCCAGAGCGCGCAATCAGAAAACCCCCCTCCCTCTCAGGGAGAGGGCAGGGTGAGGGTAAAATCGTCCGACGGCGTCGGTGATCATGCAAACGATCTGTGCAATACAGGCCTGCTTTCACGAGACACCGCTTGGCACGCGCAGTCGGCTGGCGGATTCCCTCACCGGGACGCCAATCCTTCGCCGGACAGTGGAACGACTCTGCAAAATAAGGAAGCTTTCCGGCATATTCGTCCTTGTTTCGGAGTCGCAGGCCTCGCAGTGTCACGATCTGTTGGCCGGGCTGGATGTCGTCGTCCAAACCGTCGCGTCGGACCCTCCGCCGTGGTCGAAGCTGGTACAAGCCTCGCGTAAGTGGTCGCTGGATGGTTGGCGCGGCGGGGTCGGCGGTTCGACGGTGTTTGACGAATACACCGACTGTCGCGTGCTCGGCGGCTTGCTTGAACACTGCGATGCCGATGCGGTGCTCAGCGCGCCGGCGGCCGCCCCACTCTTCGACCCCGATCTGGCCGACCAGATGATCGAGCACCGCCTGACGCACCGCGATGAGGCCCGGCTGACCTTCACCCAGGCAGTGCCGGGTTTGGCGGGCGTCGTTCTGGATGCGGCCCTGATTCGAGAGCTGGCCGCCGCGGCAATCCCCATTAGCTGGCTCTTCAGCTACAAGCCCGACGACCCGCGCAAGGACCTGATTTTTCAATCCGCCTGCCTCGACATCGCCGCCCCGCTGCGGTTTGCGAGCGGACGATTGATGGCCGACACAGATCGTGCGATGCGGATGCTATCGGCCCTGCTCGGCCAGAAGGAATCGTGGAGCCTCGCCGAGATCGGGCAGTACCTCGTGGAGCACGAAGATCGCGGCGTTGAGCCGTTTCCGCGCGAGGTCGAGATCGAACTCACCACCGACGATCCGTTCCCTGATGCGCTGCTTGCGCCGCGCGGAGCCAGTCTGGGTCGAAGCGGGTCGATCGACCCTGACATCGTGCGAAAAATTGCCGCGGAGCTCGCGGAGCACGATGACGCATTGTGTGTGCTTGGCGGATTCGGCGATCCCATACGACACGCTGATTTTGAGTCGGTCCTGGAGATTCTTCGACCCCGCAGATCCACCCCGGGCACGGGCAGCGGAGTGTTCGGATTGTGCGTGCGGACCTCGGCAGCAGATTTGACGCCGCAATTTTCCGAAGCACTGATCGCGCACCAAGTGGACATTGTGAACGTCTCGATCGATGCCTGGACGGATGAGACATTCCATCGCGTTAAGGGCTTGGACCCCATCCCAGCAACCCCTCTCCCTCCCGGGGAGAGGGACAGGGGCGAGGGTGTTCGCGATTCGGCACACCATGGCCTGTCCGACATTTCGGCTCGCCTCGAAATGTTCGCGAAGTTGCAACAGGAACGGCACTCGCCGACTCCCATCGTGGTCCCCGAAATGGTCAAGGCGAAAGAAAACGTCCACGAGCTCGATGAGTTCTTTGACGGTTGGCTGCGGCGGTCGGGCGCCGTGAGCCTTACCGGCTACGGCCATTACGCGGGCCAATTACCGGATCGCAGCGTCATGGACATGCGCCCCCCGCGACGATTCCCCTGCCGCAGACTGCGAAGTCGATGCCTCATCCTCTCCGATGGCCGCGTCGCCCTTTGCGACCAGGATTTCAAGGGCCTGCAAACCTTTGGCAACATCCGCGAATCCACGCTCGCTCAAATCTGGCAATCCCCCGCATTCGAACGAGTCCGCAACGAACACCTCTCCGACCGGTTCGACGCCAATCCCCTCTGCGCCGCCTGCACCGAATGGCACCGGCCATGAAACGCCGCAACGCGGAAAAGCCGAAATCAGTATCACAACAGCCAGAAAGCGGTGTTGGACGTCGAAGGCATCTTCCAGTGCGAGTTTACGCAAATCCGCGATCCCACGCTCTACACAAGTTTTCTGCGTCTTCGTCCCACCCTGCAACCCGACTCAGCCTTCTGTCCGTTCCTTGCTGCCTCTTGCCTTCTTCTGTGCGTTTGGATTTTTCACCGTTGTTGTCGTTGCGCTTTTGCGGTCGTATAAAACCCACATGACAACCAATCGATACGGAATGAAGTGCTCGAGCAACACCCTCCATAGCGTATTATTGACGGCCTGTGTGCTGGCAATTGGCTTCGCGGGCGGGCACGCGCTTTTCGCCCAAACCCCTCCCCCGCCCCCGACGGAACCCGCTGCTGCGCCGGCCAAGCTCACCATCGATGTCAACGAAGCCGTCCAGAAGGCCAGGACCCTCATCGAGAGCATTGATTCCAATCTCGCCGACGCTCCCTCGCGCGAAACGCTTCAGGAACTCGAGAAACTCATCGAAGACATCCAGACCGCCGACCCCGCCCACCCCTGGCTGACTTATCTGCTGGGTCGGGCCTACGGACTGGCCGGGCGAAACGGCGACGCCATCGACCAACTCCGCAAGTTTGTGCAGACCCGCGACGGCCGCAACGACTGGAGGGCGCACCAGGTGCTGGGCGATATGTTTGTGGGCGAATTCCCGCGACTGGCCCAGGGCAGCTATGAGAAGGCCGCCGAACTCAACCCCAATGAGCCGTCGGTGCTAACCGGCCTCTCCAACTGTGCCAACCGCGCCGGGAATCTTGACGAGGGGATACGCCTGGCCCGCCTCGCCGTGGCAGCGGACGGATACAACAATGTTCGCTACCCGCACCGTCTCGCTAGAGCCCTGATGGCCCGCAAGCAGTTTGACGAAGCCGAAAAAGAGGCGATGAAAGCGCTCAGCATTGCGGAAGATCGCGTCCAAAAGAATCCGGGAAAGCGAGTGAGCTTGCAGATCTTCGTGGAGCAATTCAGCTTGCTCATCGAGTTGATGAGCGCCCGCATTCTGGCGGCCACGACCGTGGACCCGCAAGCGTATATCCGATTCGCCGAACTGACCGGCGTCCGGGCGGACATCATGAATCGACTGGCGAAACACGATCAGGTGGCAATTCTGGAAAGCGCCGTCACCAAAACTGGGCCGGATACGCCGATAGCGCTGCGGCAGAAATATGCGGCTTACCTTGTGGAGGCCGGCCGAACCGATGACGCCATCGCGGAGTATGAGAAGATTATCGCGGCTGAGCCGGGCCAAAAGGATGCAACAGAAGCCCTTGCGCAACTGAAGTCCGCAAAAGATATTGGAAGGAAATCGAGTGCACCCTGACGCCGACTGGGCGTCGTTCACCCTCACCCCGGCCGTCTCCCTGGAAGGGAGAGGGGGAATCTGTCATCGCTTTTCGCTGCGGAGTTGTTCTTTCAGCAGGCTCAGCAGCAGCGTGCGCGAACCAATGTCCATGTGCTTGAGCGCCTGCTCGCACTTTTCCACGCGGCGCTGTTCGTCGAGGTAATTGCGGATGTCGGGCACCAGACGAATGGCGTCTTTGAGCACTCCGCGCAAATCCGCGATCGACTCACGATCGACGGTCGTAACTCGCGTGCCCAAGTTGGCGATGAGGCGTTCCAACTCGCGCACCCAATCCCCAAAATTGTTTTCCTGCCGCAGGTATGCCTGCGCATCAGAAACCAGGAATGATCGGATCAAGCCCCGGTCGGCGTCGCTCAGTGGTTCGCCTTTTTCAAGGCGGCGAATCGTTCCTTTCGCCTCCCCGGCCCACAGCGATTGCTGGATTTCCCGAACGTACCCTTCCACCTCGCTGAGATATCGCTCGAAGGCCTCAAAATCCTCGGCGGACTGGTTTTGAAGTGCGCTGCCCGCCGCATCTTTGAGGCCAAGGATCGTTTCGGACAATTGGGCGGTATCAACCGTGCTCATTCGCAGGCTCCATTCAGGTTCCGTTCTCTCGGGCGGAAAAGTAAAGATCCGGCATGGATTCCATCGACCACGCCGAAAACGGGGTTGAACAGGAGGTGCGGCCTGGCATCGCGTGCTCGCCCGCGAACGGTTTCAGTGCTATGATCGGACCATCGGATTCTACGAAAGGTCCTCCCCGCCCATGATCTATCTGGACTACAACGCATCAACGCCGGTTGACCCGAAGGTTTATGAGGCGATGAGCCCCTACCTTACGTTCCGGTTCGGGAACCCATCAAGCTCTCATTCCGCGGGACGGCCGCTGCGCGACGCGGTGGAGAAGGCCCGCGGACAAGTCGCGTCATTGATCGGTGCAAAAAGTGACGAGATCGTTTTCACTTCGAGCGGGACCGAGGCGAGCAACCACGTGATCAAGGGGGTGGCCCATGCGCTGCGCAAACGCGGCAATCACATCATCACCTCGAAGATCGAGCACCCGGCGGTCTTGAACCCGTGCCGATTTCTGGAAAGCACGGGATGCGAAGTGAGCTATGTCGATGTGGATTCGAAAGGCCGGATCGATCCGCAGGAAGTTGCGGGCGAAGTTCGGGGCACGACCGTATTGATCTCGATCATGCACGCCAACAACGAAGTCGGCACCATTCAGGACATCAAAGAGATCGCGGAGTTCGCCGGTGAGGGTGAAATCCTGATGCACACGGATGCGGCGCAGTCCTGTGGGAAAGTCGCCATCGACGTTCGGCAGATGGGCGTCGATTTCCTGAGCATTGCCGGACACAAGTTGTACGCGCCGCAGGGAATCGGCGCACTCTACATCCGCTCGGGTGCGGCGCTCGAGCCGCTGCTCCACGGCGCGAGCCATCAAAAAGAACGCCGAGCAGGAACCGAGCCGGTGGCTTTGATCGTCGGACTCGGTGAGGCCTGCGAGCTGGCCGCTAACCATTTCAGACAATCCAATGAACTGGCTCTTCGCGACCGGCTCTGGCGACAAATTCATACGAAATTTGGCGGAAAAGCGGTCCGTCTGGGCGACCCGGAATCCTGCCTGCCCAATACGCTGTGCGTGGGGTTTGCTGGCCGGATCGGTGGCGAGATATTGGAGCGTTGCCCAAGCATCTGCGCGAGCACGGGAGCGGCCTGCCATACTGGTCGGAGGGAACGGTCGGCCACCCTAGAGGCGATGAACGTGCCCGAAGAGATTGCCTTCGGGGCCGTTCGCTTCAGCGTTGGCCGCTTCACCAAAGAACTTGAGATCGATCAAGCGGTTGAGGAACTGGCAAAATGTATGCGAACATAAGCTGCATGAATACAAGACTCATCACGATATCCGCAGTGGCCGCATTCAATCTGCTTTGGGCTCCCGGCACGGCGTCCGCCGGTCCCAACATCATGGCCATTGGCAACTACCGGGCAGTGCCCTTCAAGCGGGCCGAGGGGCGTGAGAGTTTTTCGGGGAAGGAAGTGGTGTTTTCGTTTTCCGATCCGGAGTTCGATTTCGGGCGGGTCGTGGTTCGCCCTACCCCCAACCAATCCACGTCGGTGGTGAAGCGCGACTATT
>CXWL01024256.1_pt1 | contig 10221 bp, 9 predicted proteins | sample 590931 | NCBI WGS metagenome assembly CXWL01 (sample SAMEA3498368, study PRJEB10139) | groundwater metagenome | biome: water well; material: biofilm material | place: Germany | collected 2015-04-27
GTGTCGGGGTAAGCCTCGCCCGAAGCGCTCCGGAAGACGGCCTGGCCCAGGTATTCCAAATTCACCTGGTGGCAGATGCCGGTGCCGGGGGGAACGGCGCGAAAATTCTTGAACGCCTTTTGTCCCCACTTCAGGAACGCGTAGCGCTCGGTGTTGCGCTCGAACTCGATGTCGACGTTTTGCTGAAACGAAGCCGTGGTGCCGAACTTGTCGACCTGCACCGAGTGGTCGATGACCAGGTCCAACGGGCACAAGGGGTTGATGCGCTGCGCCTTGCCCCCCATCGACGCCAGGGCTTCGCGCATCGCCGCCAGGTCCACCACGCAGGGCACGCCGGTGAAGTCTTGCAACAGCACCCGCGCCGGCGTGAACGAAATCTCGATGTCGGGCTCGGCCTTGGGGTTCCAGGCGATGAGCTTTTCGATGAGCTCTTTCTTCACCACCCGCCCGTCTTCATGGCGCAACAGGTTCTCGAGCAGCACCTTCAAGCTGAAGGGCAAGCGGTCGACGGCGGGGTGGGCCTTCGCCAGTTTGCTCAAAGAAAAGATGTCGTAGGAGGCGCCGCCGACTTTGAGCGCGCCGCGCACTTTGAAGCTATCGAGAATATCGTTTGCCATGGCCCTTGCATTCCATTTGGGCGAGCGGCGTGCAACAGCTTTTGACAAAGAGACCGCCTAGAGTTCGTTGCGGTAAATTTCGAACTCGGCGCGACCGGGGCAAGGCTGATCATTGCGCGGAAAGAAGCGCTTCACTTCTTCGAAAGACGACCGCGCATCTTTGTACTTCTTCAGCGCGATGTGCCGTTGCCCTTCGAGTAGCAGCCGCTGGCACAGCTTGTTGAGCTCCACTTGGGTCTCGCGCATTTTGTCGCGCGCAATCGCGTGCAGCTCGGGCTTCTTGCCGCTGGCGCCTTCGAGCAACAGCCACGCCTCGCGAAACGCCCGGTACGCTTGGTAGGTGTTCTCGGCGCCGATTTCTCGCCGGTCATAGAGCTGAATGCCTTTCTGAAAGCGGGCGTTGGCTTCGGCGTTCAACTGGTCGGCCGGCACTTCGGGAATGGTGGCCACTTCGATCCACACGTTCCAGATGCGCCAGGGGTCACTGCCGGGCGGGTTCTTGACGTTATCGAAGGCGATCTTGTTGGGCTTGCCCTTTTCCAGATGCTGGGCGGGCACCTTGATTTCGTGTGACTTCTCGTCTTGGTCGGTGCCGTCGGCCTTGAGCTCTTCGATGTCGGCCCCGTTGACCGAGAGCATGACCTCTTTGTCGCCGATGTCTCGGCTCTGAAAGCGCACAATCACGATCGCTTGCTTGGCCGGGGTGTTGAATTCAAAATTGAACAGCTTCTGGTCGGGCCGCTCGTAAGTAACGCCGGTGCCCAGACCGAATGATTCTTGAATGGGGGTGCCGGTGAGCTCGGTGGGTTCAGGGGGCGGCTGATAGTCCGGAGGCGGCTTCAGCGCCCAAATCAGCAACCCCAAGACGCCGAGGCCGAAGGCGCCGAACAGCGCCGCGGTGATGCCACGGGCCCTATTACTGGCTTCGGCCCAGAAAACACGAAACCGGCCGACGGCGTCACCCGACTGGCGCCGCATGCGCGCCCGTTCGGCCGCCGAGAGTGGAACGGCGCGGCGTTCGACCCGGCCCAGCGCCTTGCGCGGAGCACCGGTATCAATGTCGTCGGGGTTGGCTTCGGCGAGCGCGACGGGTTTCTTCACCGCCTGCATCATGTGGGTGCTCTTGCGCGACAGCTTCTCGAGCTCACCGGCGTCGGCTCCTGAAGGCACCAACGCCACATTGCGTCCATTCTTCGATTTCATGTCGGCGCTGGCGACGATACGCGTCGAAGCGTCGATGGCGATTTCAACCTTGCCGTCGGTAATCTCTTGGTCGTCGCCCGGTACCGCCTGAAAGCTGAACACCACCGGCCCCAGGCTGACCGCGTCGCCGTCGGCGAGCTCTTGCTTCTTCACCGCCGCGCCATTGACCTTGGTGCCGTTCGCCGATTCCATGTCTTCGACGAAATAGGCGCCTGCCTCGGTAAAGAAGCGGCAGTGCTTGCGCGAGATACCCGGGTCGTAGAGCACCACGTCGCATTCTGATGTGCGGCCGATCAGCACCTCACCTTGAGAGAACGTGAATTCCCGGCCGGCTTCTTTACCTTCCGAGATACGAAGTTGAAACGCCATGTAGGCCTAGGACTCTAGCGAGGCAGCCGCTGCATGGGCAACGGCTTCTCGGGCCCAAGCAGGTTCGAGCACTTGCGCTTCGCCTCCGAAAGAGAGCACCCAGCGGGTGAGCCAATTCGTTGAATCGGCAGGCACTTTGACTTCGAGCTCACCGCTCTCGAGCCATTGCGCTGCGGCACCAAAGCGTTCGCGAACGTAGGGGGCGGTGGCAGCTGAAAACCGCACGCGAACTTCGCCTCGTTCGGTGCTCGGTGCCGGCGGTGCGCGTGGCGGCCGCGCTTGCGGCGGCTCGAAGGTCTGGGTGGTCGCGGCGAGGGCATTGATGCGATCTAACCGGAAGAGCCGGTCTTCTCGCCGGGTGAGACAATAGCCATTCATGTACCACTGACCGCGGTGGTTGAAGACTTCGTGAGGCTGCACTCGGCGGCTTTCAGTCTGCGGGGCGGATGCGCGGGCGTCGCGGCCGGCGGTGAAATAATCGAAAGTCACCTCGCGGTTCTCGACGATGGCTTGCGACAAGGTAGCGAGGCCATCAGGTGCTTCTAAGCTCATGTCGAGCTGGCGCGCCATCTGCTGGTACCGGGCGCGCGCTGCTTCGGGCAGCACCCGTTCGAGCTTGGTGAGCGCGCTGGCCAAGGCGTCGGCGGCGGCGGGGCGCAGCAATTCAGCGGCGGCGGCCAAGGCGACTCCTTCCGCGGCGGTGAGCCGGGGTGGGCGCGAGAGGAGCTGGTCCAACTCGACATAGACCCGCCCTTTGTCGACGTAGATGTCGATGTAATNNAGCTGAAAAGGAGGCCGCCCCACCATGGCGAGCAGTTCCAGCTCTTCGAGCAACGATTCTTTGGTGATGCCCAGCGCCTTCGCTACTTCTTCCACCGTGAGCCCGGGGTTCTTGGCGACGTAGGGCACCAGAAAAAGGAGCCTGCGAAGTCGTTCGTGCACGGCAGGGCGAGGCCCCTCGGGTGCGGTGCTCATGCCGCACCCTGGTGTGCATCGAGCACGCGCTTGGCCATGCTCTTCCACCGGCCGATAGCGTCAGCCGGGCCGATAACCTTGGCGTCGGGGCCGAGCGAGAGCACGTACTTGAGCAGGCCTTCCAAGTCGGTGGCGGTGACGGTGAAGGTGGCGGTAGTATCCTTCGGAGCCGCGGTGGGAAAGAGGCTGGCCGCTAAAGGAGCCAAGGGCCCCTGGAGTGTAATCGTCACCTCCACCGGCTCATGAAAGCGATGCTGCCACGGCCAGGTGGGCACGAATTCACTCAATTGAAAATTCTTCGGCACCTCGAAGTCGGCGCTCTTCGGTTTGAGCGGGTTGGGTATCAGGGTGCGAATGCGGTGCACGTGAAAGCTGCGCACGCCTTGGCGCAAATGGCAGAAGCCAACCAACGTCCACATGCCGCGGCGAAGGGCGAGGCCGAAAGGGTCGACTCGGCGCTGCGTCACTTTCTGGCTGCGGGGCGAGAAATATTCCATGTCGACTGATTTGCGCGCCGAAATCGCGGTCCACAACAGTTCCAGGCGTTCGGGCAGGGCGGCGGCGTCGGCGACGTTGCCAAGCTCGAGGCGAACTTTGGGAAGCGGCAGTGGCCCGTCGCTGAAGAAGCCGATTTTGCGCAGGGCGTGCGCGAGCTCTTGCCGGCCGGGGAAAGCGCCTGAAGCCAATGCCGCCGAGCCCGCGGCGTAGAGCACGGCCAGCTCTTCAGGCGACCAACTCACTTCGGGCAGGTAATAGCCCTCTTTGTCGACGACGTACCCGTCATCACGGTCTTCGTCATTGCTCACCCATTTGATGGGTAAGCCCAGTTCAAGAAGCTCGGACTTGTCGCGCTCGAATTTTCGTTCGGCCGCTTCGACGCTGCCAGCGCCATAGTCGTCGGGAAAGGCCTCGCGAATCGCCGCCCATGACAGGGGCTTCTGCGCGTCGAGCAGCAGGGCAACCAAATCGAGTAAGCGCTCAGTTCTTTCCACTAAGAAGTGCTCTTACTTCAAGCGGGTTGCAGGCGCACCGCATCGAAGGCCGCCATCGCGCGCTCGATGTCTGAAGGGTCATTGAAGATGTGCGTCGACAGCCGCAGACCTCCCCCGCGCGCCGTGCACACCACGCCCTCTTTGAGCAGCGCCGCCACGGCCTGGTTGACGTCACCTTCGACACCGACGACGCAGATGCCCGAGCCGTGCTCAGGAGCGTCTGGGGTGTTGGGAGAGAACCCGCGTTTGCGCAATTGACCGCGCAGCTGCGCTTGCAGCGCCAAGTTGTGCTCCAACACTTGCTGCATGCCCACGCGGACCAGAATCTCGAGCGCGGCGTTGAAGGCATAGAGCGTCGAATACGAGCCACCGCCTGCTTCCAATGCCGAAGCGTGGTTACGAAAGGCGGCTCCTTCAGCGAGAAAGCCCGTCGGCGTGGGCTCGATGCGCGTCGAAGGAAACGGCAGCCAGCGCTGTTCTGGCGAGGTGGAAAGCCAACCCACGAAGGGCAACCAACCGGGCGTGTGCCACTTGCGTTGGGCGACGAGAAACCCGACGCCGTAGCCGCCCATCATCCACTTGTGGCTGGTGGCGGCGAGCAAGTCGATGCCGAGCGCGTGCACGTCGATGGGCATTTGCCCGGCAGCCTGCGCGGCGTTGACGGCGAAGATGATGCCGCGGCGTTTGCACAGCTGCCCGAGCGCGGCCAGGTCCAAGCGAAAGCCGGTTCGGTATTGAACGGCGCTGACCGCGACTGCGCCAGTGCGCTTGCCGAGCGCGGCCTCGATATCGGCGAGTGCGTAGCTGCCATCGGCGCGCGGCTTCACCACGTTGAGTACCAGGCCTTGGTGGAGCAGGGGCAGGGTGGTCGAAGGAAATTCCTGCTCCAGCGTCAGCACCTCGGTGACGCCCTGCTGCTTGAGCACGTGGGCGATGACGTGAAACCCGACGGAGGTTGAAGGGAGAAAACCTACCTCGTCGGGGTGGGCGCCGAGAAACGCCGACAACTTCGAGCGCACCTCTTCCTTGAAGGCCAGCCAGGTGAGAAAAGCGAGGTCGCCGTTCTCTTCGGTATCACGCAGGTGGGCGATGGCCGCGTTGGCCACCGGCGTGGCAAGCGGTGAAGAGGCGGCCGCGTTAAGGTACGCGTACCGTCGGCAGGCCGGAAAGAGCGCGCGGACTTCGGCGGGGTTCATGGGCGTACCTGCACATACACCTTTTGAGGGTGTCTAAAAGAATGAAACCGGTTGGGTGCCAGGCGCGTCTGTAGCCTGTAGCGACGTGTCACTTTGTCCACGTGAGGGCGGCTAACAAAGGCGCAATTGTCAGTGCGGGTATTCGTAGGGCCAGCCAAACGCCCGCAAAGAGGTCAAATGAGCTCGGTCTTAACTTTGCTATCGAAGAACGCGATGAAGCGAGCACTATTCCTGTCGATGTTGCTACTGGGTGTGGCGTGCCAAAAGGCAAAGGTCGAATCGGCTCCCGCTGATGACCGGCTCTATTACGCCATCGAAGTGAAGCAAGCAGGGCAGCCGGTGGCGAGCCCGAAGGTGGTCGGCTTCTCAGGCAAGTCGGTGGCGGTGCAGCACAAGGCGCAAGGGGCGGCCGAGCCTGACTACGAAGTGTGGCTCAAGAGCGAAGAGCGGGCAGGCGGGTACCAGTTGGCGTTGCGGCTGCGGCTGCCCAGCGGCTCGAAAGAGGCGCAGCTCAAGCTCAAGCACGGTGAAGAGCGAACGCTCGATTTGGGCGAAGCGGTGGAATTGAAAGTGCTGCTGCTCAAGGTCGATTCGCGCGAGTTCCGGGCGTTGATGGCGCTGGCCCGCGGCACGGTGCCAGGCGTGATTTAGGCGCCCAACGAAGCGGCCGTAGTTATCACCAATATAGTTGGTGGTATAACCAATATAGTTGGTGGTAGTCTGTGGCTGATGCTGGACGAACCTGCACGACTTTTTGGAAGTTCGGCCCGAACTTCGGTTCTGGTCGCCGTGCGCCTATTGGGCGACACCTACCCTTCTGAGCTGGCAGAATTGCTGGGTCTACGGCTCTTTTCAGTTCAAAAAGCGCTGGAAACCTTGGAACGCGAATCGATTGTGACCAGCCGGTTGGTGGGACGAACCCGGCAGGTCTCCCTCAACCCCCGTTACAGTGCATATCGAGAGCTTGAGGCTCTTTTGTGGAAGTTGGGTGCGAGAGATCTCCCACTCCAACAGCGCCTCGGGCAAAAGCGACGTCGTCCGCGTCGGGCTGGTAAACCACTCGCGTGATTAGCCGCGAATCGTCACTGACAGATGTTGCCTTTGAGGTCTGCACGGCGTTGCACCAGGCAGGTTTTACCGCCGTCATGACCGGGGGCAGTGCGGCGACCTTTTACGCGCCGGTTGCGTATGTGTCAGCAGACCTCGATTTTGTGATCACTTTGAAGGTGATTGCGCCGCTCTCAACACACTGGAAAACACCAGGCACCCTCGGGGCGGCGGCTGTCGCTTCGCGGGGGTCCCCGGTAGAATGGGCAACCCAATGGCGGGCGTCTTCATCAAACTCTTCGGGCGGTTTTCGAAGCCGATCTTTCGGGGCGGGCTGTCACGGCCGGTGCCTCTCACCCGCCCAAAGCCCGGGGCCGATGCAGCGGCTGCCGCGGCGGCACTGAAGCAGCCGAAAGTGTGGCAGCTCCAAAAGCCGCGAGGCCCGTCATCGAAGGCTGACTTGCAGGCGATGGTCGACGCGCGCTTCCAGCGCTTGAGAACCATCAGCGACCCACAGCTGCTTCGGGAATTCGAAGTCACCTTAAAAGAGAAGGTTGCCAAGAGCGGTTACGCGTGGGGCAAAGATCCGAAGTCCCCCATTCGTACCAGCGCCGATTACGTCAAAGACGTGCTGCACAACCAGGGCAAGGAACTCGCCGACTCGGTACGTCAGCTGGCGCGCCTTCCGGACGCGCTCGACGTGCACTTTGACGAGATTGTGCACAGTGGCTTCTCGCCGGGGGTGATGGCCGATCTGGAAAAGTGGGTGGCGACCGGCCCGGTGCTGGTGGAATTTCAGCGCCGGGTGCATGCCAACCCCGACGCGTTTGCCAAGCTTGTCGGTGTAGCGACGCCCTAATCGTCGCCTGGGCTTTTTCGCAAACCCAAGCGCTTGCGCAGGTTGCGCGCCGACTGCCGCGAAATTTCCACCGACTGCCCTTTAGCGGTGTGGGCGAGATAGCCGCCGGTCTCCAGCGGCTCCAAGCGCGACACATGTTCCAGACAGAGCAGGGCATTTCGATGCACCCGCTCGAAACGGCCCGCGGGTAACCGTTCCAGCAGCTCTTGCAGCGAGTAGTCGGTGAGGTGCGTGCCATCGAGCGTGAAGACCGTCACCAGCTCTTCGGAAAGCACGGCGTGGGTAATGCGCGCCGAGTCGAGCAACACCACGCCCTGCCGCGTCGACACTGGCAGCCGCGCGGCCGACTGATGCTGTTCCACGTGCGCTTGAAATCGTCGCCGCTGCCCATGGGTGCGCGCGCGCTCGAGCGCTTTCTTGAGCCGAGCCAGTTCGACTGGCTTGAGCACGTAGTCGATGGCACCTTCGTCAAAAGCCTTCACCGCGTGGTTGTCATGCGCGGTGCAGAAGATGACCAGGGGCCCGTCCTTGGGCCAGAGCGAGAGTGCTTCGAGGCCTGACAGCCCTGGCATCTGCATGTCGAGCAACACCACGTCGACGTCATTCTTCTCGATGCGTTTCAACATTTCGCTGCCGTCCGTGCATTCTCCCGCCAGCTCGATGCCGGTGAGGGCGCCCAAGAGCCGCGTCAAACGTGCTCGCGCCAGCGGTTCGTCGTCGGCGATGAGAACGCGAAGGGGTTCGCTCATAGCGGGTGCGAAAGCTTAGTCCTTAGGGAGGCGCAGAATCGCTACCGTGCGCTGCGCATCAGCCGCGCTGGCTACTCTCAACGTGGCCCGCGCCCCATAGAGCTGATGCAATCGGCGCTCCAGCGTAGGCAACCCGTCACTCCCCGCCCGTGCTCCTCCAAACGGGCCGGTGTTCTCGAGCTCGACGGTGAGCGATGCGCTGTCAGCGTGAATGCGCAGCGCCAGCGGGCCGCGGTGCCCTGCCTCGGGCCCATGCTTCATCGCGTTTTCAGCCAAGGTGAGCAGCGCCATCGACGGCACGTGGACCTGCGGCAGAGGCGAAGGCAACGCTTCTTCCACCGTGAAGCGAGAAGGGTCGCGCAGCTGATGGAGCTCGAAGAGCCGGCGCACGATGTCGAGCTCACGCGCGAGGAGCCAGGTCGGCTCTTTTACCGCCGTCAAGAGCGCGCGCAACAGCTCAGACAACTTCAGCACCGCCGCTTCGGCGACCGCGCCGTCCTGCCGGCACAGCTCGGCGATGGCGTTCAAGGTGTTGAAGAGAAAATGAGGGTCTAAGTGAGCACGCAAGGCGAGCAGCTGCGCGTGCTCGGCCTGTTGGCGAAATTGCTCCAGCCGCTGCTCTTGACCGATGTCTCGGCCCAGCCCCCAACCGCCCACCAGAAACATCGCCACGCTCACCAGCAACGCCGCGCGTGCGGAAAGAAACGACGGCGCGAGGTCGAAAACTTTCGGCACCGCCACTCCCACCGACAACACCGCGCCCGCGCCGATGGCGGCGTAGAGCACCAGCCGCACCGCGCCGTGGCTCAAGTCCAACCCTTCGGGAAACAGCACCCGGTAGGCGACGGGAGCCAGCCCCACGAAGACCACGCACATCAGCGCCGCCAGGGCCACCCCCGCTGCGTCGGCTCCGAAAGCTTTCTGAGCGGTGATCAGCGCGGCGCACATCAACAGAATGGGAATCAACCGGCGCGGCACCAAGAGCGCCTTCCACGTGGCGCGCACCACCGAGCCTTCGCGCCAGGGGCTGCGCCTCAAGGGTAGAGCAGCTCCGTGGTCCAGCCGTCGCCTTCGCGCGTGTACACGGTGCGGTGGTGCAGCCGGTTCTCGCCCGACTTCCAGAATTCTACGCTTGCAGGGTCGATGCAAAACCCGCCCCAGTGCGGTGGCCGCGGCACCGGGGTGTTCTGGTACTGCCTATCGAAGGCCTTCAAGCGTTCTTCCAGCACTTCCCGACGATCCAGAGGCCGGCTCTGCGCTGAAGCCCACGCTCCCAGTTGCGCGACGCGGGGGCGGGTGGCGAAATAGGCGTCTGATTCTGCCGCGGCGATGACGCTGACGCTGCCTTCCACTCGCACTTGGGTGTCGAGCGTGGGCCAGTAGAAACAGAGCGCCGCTACTTTCTGGGAAGCGAGCTCACGGCCTTTGCGGCTTTCGTAATTGGTGAAGATGACGAAGCCGCGTTCATCGAAGTCCTTCATCAGCACGATGCGCACCGAGGGGCGGCCGTGCTCGTCGACGGTGGCGAGCGAGACGGCGTTGGGGTCTTTGGGCTGCGCGCTTTTCGCCAATGCGTAGAGTGCGTCAAATCGCTCGAAGGGCTCTTTCCACGTCACGGTCATTGCCGCTCGTTTATCTTATGCGGCTGGCGTAAAGCACGGCCCGTGCGCGTTCTTTTCGTCGCCAGCGAGTCGGCGCCCTATTCGAAGACGGGCGGGCTTGCAGATGTCGCCGGCGCGTTGCCCAAAGCCCTCGTGCGCCGCGGCCACGAGGTGTGCGTCGTCACTCCGCTCTACAAGCAGGTGTACCGCGAGACGCTCAAGCCGCTGGACGTCGGCCTGACTTTGCATTTTCCCTTCGGGAGCATCGAGACCCAGTACTGGTGCGATGTCTCGGCCGAAGGGGTGAAGACGGTCTTCGTCGATGCCCCGCGGTTTTTCGGGCGCGACTCATTTTACGAAGAGAATGGTATCGCCTACCCAGACAATGCGCGGCGATTCGGTTTTTTTGGCATGGCGGCGCTCTCTTTCGCGCAGGCGGTAGGCTTTCGGGCCGACGCGGTGCATTTGAATGACTGGCACGCAGGGCTGACGGCGGTGGCGCTCAAGCGTGGGTTCGCCCAGTCGTCACTGCGCAAGGCCAAGGTGGTGATGACGGTGCACAACCTCGCCTACCAGGGGAACTTTCAAAAAGGAGCGCTCTTCGATTTGGGCT